>Ga0181527_1000294_pt1 | contig 58727 bp, 52 predicted proteins | sample PEATcosm2014_Bin_30_FD_119762 | JGI IMG/M metagenome (GOLD analysis project Ga0181527, IMG submission 119762) | Peatland microbial communities from MTU Mesocosm Facility, Houghton, MI, USA - PEATcosm2014_Bin06_60_metaG | ecosystem: Environmental > Terrestrial > Soil > Wetlands > Peat | place...
AAATCGCCTCCAACCTCAGAATACCATTAAAAGCCATAGCGCTCATCGGAGACAGCGCAGCAGACCTCCCCATCAAAGACTGCCTCCGAATAACCTACAAACCATACCACTGGAGCGCACGCCGAGCGGCCAACATCGTCGTAGAAGATGATGACTTACAAGCCTTACTGCCACACCTCATACCAGAACAACAGAAAAATAGCCACACGAAAACCGATCATAATACACTATAAGACTATCATACCATTTCCATGATGGGAACATCTCGTCAGCCAATTCAGGAGGATCGCAAAGCAAGTGTGGCATGCGCATCCCATTTCTCGTGCTCAAGTGTGACACTTTCGTCGTCGTGCGGGATGGTCGTCGTCGCGCACCAGCTTTACCATACAACAACACAAAATAACGCCTGCAACCAACGGTCCGATTTCGAACGCTCGCACCAGGAGATACACACACTTTTTCTAACGACGAACGACGACGGTTCAACTTACGACGCCCGGAGCAGCGTTAGCCACACGCACGACTAGTTCTGATAGATGTCGTCAGGTCATTTTGAGTGGTCGCTCGAATCTCAACGTTAGTATACTGAGCACGAGAAGAATTAGTCCGCTTCCAAGGAACATGACTTGCATTCCTGTGAGTATCAGGGCGTTGGACGCAAACTTGGACGCGACTAGTAGATCAGGTTTCGCAGTTATGAGGGTGGCACCGATCAAAAACATAACGATGCTAGGCATAAGCATGGCTAGGAAAACACTCCTTCTGGGAACCTGTTCCTTCAACTTCAGGCTCAACTCCGGTGAGTTCAATCCAGTGAGCGCTGGTGCCACTGCTCGAATCAAGATAGGTCCAATCACGACAACAAAAGGAAGCATCGTGACATACCACCAGGCAACCAACCCGAGAGACACATAGAGCCAAGCATCTCTGAACGCAACAGGGTAGGAAGCATCCACAAACGCACGATAGAACACGTAGAGGAATGCGACGATCGCATTGCCAAGAATGAGAGTGATCTGAGAGGCCTTTACGTAGTTCGACCAGCCAAATCTCCTCTTCATTAACCACCCGAAAAGATAAAATCCAACAAAGTTGCCGGGAACTGCAGACACTAGACTTCGAATATCGAGCTGACCGTGCACCGTTGAATCCGAGATCAAAGTTCCAATAGCTGCACCTAAACCACCAACCATAGGACCAAAGAGCGAAGCAAAGACCGCCGGAATCACAGCAGCCGGCCTAAACTGACCTGCCCCCCAAGGAGAAATCAGGCGAGCTGTGAGATATGCTCCTATCGCATATAATACAGCACACATAGCAGACATCGTGACAGTAAGCGAGTTCGGCTGAGTTTTGCCTGACATTCGAATCGCGGGAAACCAAATAGTTATGGAACTTAGTTAAGTAGCAAGTGTGAGAACCGGATCAACGTTCCTGTGGCAGTGTGGCAGGGAGCCAAGGATCGCATGGTACCGCTCGCGCATGGACAGTGGCTAGCGGACAACGTGCGCGGCGCGCAAGCACACCTGCTGGCTGAGGACGGTCACCTCTCACTCGCTATAGGCTCTTTCGACAAGATCTTGGATAACTTGATAGCAAGCGGAAAACGCTGACGACCGGCAGAATTACAGCGAAAAAACTTGTGGTTTATGCCGTATAGGTGGTGCCTCTATTGGTGTGCGCACCAAGAGTACCACACGGGGCTCCTGAAGCATGCCACAAAGCGATTTCGGCTCGCTTGTTCAATGTCTTTTTTCTCTTTGCACCCGATCCAACCACTCTGACACCAAAGCAGTGAAGAGTTGAGCTTGCTCGATTTGCAGGTTGTGGCCCGCGCTGTCCAGTACCGCCCATGTTGCTCTAGGGTAGTTTTCTATTATGCTCCATGCGTCCCTGTATCCTACTGAGGTGTCTTGTCTTCCTGCGACTACCAGAGCCGGCTTGTCATACTGTTCTTGGCGGGAGTCAACATCAAATGAAAAAGGATACCCCCTGCTTCCTAGCTTCTTGAGGTAAGCTGTATCAGCGACTTTCAGGGCGACAAGAATTTCGTCACGGAATCGTTCCCAGTTTCTACGAGTCTGAATTACTGCCATCGACGCGAATTCATTGGCGTCTGACTCATCCATCTCAGAAAGCAAGCTTTGATCCTCGACGATTATCCTCCTCGCGGGGAGACTTCGCTTCTCTTGGTCTGGGACAATCAGAGGGCAGATTAGTAGTAGACCATCTACGAATTTCCGTTTCTTGAGGACCAGTGCCCTTGCCAAGTATCCTCCATAGGATTCTCCTACGAGAAGGAAACTCTGATTGGGGAGGATGCGATCGACGAACGCGAGCACGACTTCGAGAACCTTGTCGGAGCAATCGATCCACGGCTCTCCTCTTGTTCTTCCCATCCCAGGCAGGTCAAAGTAGATCCTCTTCCACCTTGGTCTGCTAGCGAATATTGGTTCCATGCAACCTTTCATTAGCCTGTGATCAGGGGAGAAACCATGTATCATCAGAACCGGTATACCGTCGCCGCACGTCTCGTAGTATATGCTCACGTTACCTAGGTCACAGAACAAAACGATCTCACTGAAACTCCTCTCGGACACTCCCTTTACAGCTGATATACGTTTGGTTCGTCGTCAGAAGAAGTGTGTATGTGCGCGCACCACTAGAGGCACACGCACTTTACTCCTCTTCGGGCGGATTTGATTGGATTAGGACATCAACCAAAAATACGTGATCCTATGCCACTCGCTGAGCGTGGACGTTTGAGTAGGTTGGTTGTTCAGAAGCGCGGATATGAGGAGCGAACTCAGAAATCCCGTGTGATGTTCGAACGCGCAAAGAAAGTTGAACCTGCAGGAGTCTCTTACAGGAACCGCTACTTCGAGCCCTACCCGTTCTTCGTGAAGAAGTCGAAAGGAGCGAACCTCATCGACTTGGACGGGAACGTGTACACTGACTACTGGTGCACGCACATGGCAATGATTCTAGGACATGCGCATCCGGCCGTGATGGAAGCTATCAAGCTTCAAGCGGAAAACGGCTGGCACTACGGTTTTGTCCATGAACTTGAAGTGGCTCATTCAGAGGCCATTACGAGAAATGTGCCAAGTGCTGAGTTGGTTCGTCACGCTAGCTCTGGTAGTGAAGCCAACTTCTTCGCGGTCCGGCTAGCCCGAACCTTCACGAAACGCTCCAAGATTGCGAAGTTTGAGGGAGGGTGGCAAGGTGCATACGATCCATTACACGTCGCCATTAAGCCCCCGTTCAATGAGCCCATTTCAGGAGGCATTACGAAAGGCTCACAAGAGGACACGATCGTCGTTCCATTCAATGACTTTGATGGTTTCAAGGACCGCGTCAGGGGTGAACAGTTGGCGTGTGTAATCCTAGAACCCGTGCTGTTCGCGGGCGGATGCATTCCGGCTGACAGGGAATTCGTCAAGGCGGTTAGGGAATACTGTGATGACACTGGCACGCTGCTAATCTTCGACGAAATCATCACAGGATTCAGACTGGGCCTGAGCGGAGCACAAGGATACTATAAGGTTGAACCCGATCTCACAGTTCTGGGGAAGATCGTCGGTGGAGGCCTCCCCATAGGTGTTATCTGTGGAAGACGAGACGTGATGGAACGCATGGACCACACGAAACACGCAGGCTTGGAGTACGCTTACCACGGAAACACTTTCTCGGGCAACGCTATTACCTTAGCCGCAGGTCTCGCCGCAATCAATGAGTTGGAACATTCCTCAGTCTACGAGCATATTGACAGGTTGGGCAGTATGGCCCGTGAAGAGATAACCCGCCTCTTCAACGCTGCAAATTTCCCAGCGCAGGTCGTCGGCGTCGGTTCAATGTTCTGCATTCACATGACAAAGAAGAAACCAATCAAAGATATCTGCGGCTACGTGCACTATGACCATGCCCAATGCAGGAAGATGTTCAATTTCCTTCTCGAAAACGGCGTAGTGATCCTACTGCCGGAAATAATGCATGGCGGCATCAGCTTTGCACACACCGAGGAGGATATCAAACATCTCGCCAGCACCCTAAAAGAATACGTGAGCCCCAAATCTTGATCGTTCGTTCACAAGTAGCTCAACTCATTCGTTATTCGTTGTGTGTGTGGGTATGCTGGTGTGCGACGACGAATTATAAATTATAGATTTTGCTCCAGCAATCGCTTGTGTGTCATGGTTCTTCATGAGAACCATTGTATTTCTTGGCAAAGGTATCAAACTTAAAATTCGCGCTTCTGACTGACGAGTCACGGAAGGCGACGAAGGAGATGGTGACGGCGCCACTCGAATACACCATATCCATGACTAGAGCGAATTCACATTACTTTGACGTATCTCTTAGGATCAAGTTTCTTGCACCCTCCACGGGTCCCATGAAGCTAATGATGCCAGTGTGGACTCCGGGTCACTACTCGATTGATGATTTTCCTAGGAACGTGCTTGACGTCAAAGCTAAGAAAAGGAGGTCCGCAAATGAGTGGGAAGAGACGGTTATCGAGAAGCAGACGAAGAATGTTTGGAAGGTTGACTGGGCAGGTGGCACTGACGTCATCCAAGCGGAATACTCGGTTCACGCGTTCGATTACCAGGATACCAAAAGCTACCTCGACACTGCCCATGCAATTATAAACGGAGCAAGTGTTTTCATTTATCCAGTCGGCATGGAGAATGACCCGATCACGCTGAAACTCGTTCCGTATCCTGGCTGGGAGAAGACAGCCACAGGGTTGGAACAGCCGACCAGATGGGAATGCCTCGCTCGGAACATTGACGAACTCATCGATTCTCCTATTGAAGTTGGGAATCAAGAGATTCATTCGTTCTTGGTTCAGGACGTGGAACACCAAGTTTCACTCTTCGGAGACGCGCCTGTTGACAGAGAACAGTTTGTTGAAGACATAAAGAGGATTGTGAAAAGTGAGGTTTCGATCTTTGGTCAGATACCTTACAAGAAGTATGTGTTTATTGTCAATTTCACGGATGCGGATGTCGGTGGTCTTGAACACCTGACCAGCACGCTTTGCTTTGTCCCTCGACTGAGACTAATACCGCGGGAGGAGTACAATCTCATGCTTGGACTTATCTCGCATGAGTTCTTCCACACGTGGAACGTGAAGAGACTGAGACCAAAAGGGCTCGGGCCATTCAACTATTCGTCGGAGACCTATACGAAATCTCTCTGGATAGCCGAAGGAATAACGAGTTACTACGACGATTATGTGCTGAGGAGGGTGGGAATCTATACTGTTCCAGAGTATCTCGATGCCTTTGCGACCAATGTCAACTTGATGAAACTATATCCGGGAAGCAGATGGCAGAGTGCCGAGGAGTCAAGCTTCGACACATGGATTAAGCACCGCAAGGGAGATGCGAACGCTCCTAACGTGACGATGTCATATTACACTCAGGGAGCTGTCATAGGATGGATGCTGGATCTTCAGATACGCAAGAACACGCGAGGTCAGGCGAGTCTAGATAATGTCATGAGAAAGATCTACGAGGCGACGTATGCCAAGGACGGTAGGCCATATTCGGATGACGAGTTCGAAACCACCGCCATCGAACTGGGCGGCGACATGCTGAAAGATATCTTCGATTCTAGGGTAAAGGGAAGAGAGGAGGTGGACTTCGACAGATATCTTGGTTACGTTGGTTTGCGACTTGGACCGATCGGAGCCTCTGACATCGCTAAAGGTTTTCTCGGGATTAGATTGAACCAAAACGAAGTGGGTAAGACCATTGTCAGCACGAGACTAGCAGACTCGCCAGCGGAAAAAATGGGACTATCAGTCAATGACGAAATAATTGGAATCGATGGCCTGAGGCTTGGCCTTGAGAAGCTTTCCTTTTACATCTCCAATCGAAAACCCGGTGCCAAAGTAACGTTCCTAATCGCGCGAAACGGTATGCTGTCGGAGGTTCCGGGCCAACTCGGAATGAAACCTCCCATCGAGCATAGGATAGAAGCATTTAATGACGCAACGGACGAGCAAAAGTACCTGTTCAAGAACTGGCTCTTTGAAGACTGGAAACCTGAGATCAAGTACCCCGAGTACACGAGATCACCAGATAGAAAACCGGTTCTGGATTTCGTCTAGGCAACGCTGGGCGCGAGGGCTTCGCCTATACCAGGTTTCCAGGTGGAATCAATCACGGTAGGTATCGCTTTAGGGTTTTCGAGAAGCTCCGTACCTCTTTTGAAACAGTCAGAGGTTGGGGCTTAATTTTGCATACGCCTGATTTATTCAGTTTGTAGGTTGCTACCACAAGAATCAACATTGCACCTAATCTGATTGGGATCTGGAACGTGTTGAGAAGAATTCCCAGTGCTCCAAGCGTGCTTCCGATGGCGCCAGCAACAGCTAGTAGGGGAACTAGATAATAGCAGGGGCATGCGCCCGCGATAAGGGCTGCAACGATCCCTAAAATTCCAGTCTTGGAAGCACTTCCACCTTGCCTTTGGAGAAGAATCTGCCTTGTTGAAACTGTGAGCACTATTGCGGTCAAGAACGTCAACGTCAGATCAAGAACGAGGCTAGAGTATGCTGATGATGGTACGTAAAGTGTGAAGTAAGGCGCGAAGAACAGAAATTGATCAAAGAACAAGAGCATTATTCCGTAACCAATCATGATGGCTATGCCCAGCAGGACGTATTTGGTGTCCTTGAACGTGTCCAGAATTGGGGAAGTCATTTCTCATCCACTGGTTAACGATGCTACTGCCTGCTCAAATACTGGTTCCGGTTGAGGACCTGCGATTGTTACTATGCTGCCGTTTGGTCCGATGAGGAAGAAGGTGGGTGTTTCAGTTACTCCCGCTTGAACTCCTAAGGCGTGGTTTGCGTTGATGAGTGAATCGTATTTTCCGCTGTTGAACGTTTGGTCGAATTGGGTCATGTTCAATCCTAATTGCCGTGCGAACGTCTCCAAGTTTTGTCGGCTAGCCCAACCGCTATTCGGAGTTTGCTGACTCTGGTAGAGGAGATCATGGAACTGCCAGAACTTTCCCTGTTCCCCAGCAGCGTAAGCCGCTTCCGACGCAGAGACTGAGTCGGGCCCGAAGAAGTCGAAATCTCTCCATATGAGTTTAGCTTTCCCAGTCCTAACAAGGTTCTGAATCAGCTGGGCCTCTTGTGAGCGATACCACCCGTCACATGTTGGACACTGATAGTCGCCGAACTCAACTATTGCTACCGAAGCGTTCGGTGAACCTAAGGCCGGCGGGGTGCCGGCGAGAAGACTTGTAGCCAAATTGAACGAGCCTGATGAAGCGGCTGTGGAAACGTAGACCATACTTGATGACGAATGACTTGTTAATGGTGACATTGAGGGTGTCATAAAGTGCCATCCGACAGCAAGGATGACAATTACTACTAGAACAATTGCCAAGCCAAGAATCAGTTTACTCTTATGTTCGCTTGTCTTCGTCCGATCTGTCAATTCACATCGCCACTTCCGTTATCATCCATAAATTTCGCTCAGTTCCAAATATGGGCGGCGAACTATAAGAGTTGAAAGAAAGATCACTTTGTAATCTTCGGCCAATCTTTCTCCTTTTTTCTTTATGCAAGCTTGCGAGTTTAGTCTTGAACTTGTGGGTATATCCCTTGCTTTCAGGGCACTAAGACGTGCTTGTTTCACTTGGCTTGATATGGACCTAGCGTTCGAGCAAAGTTAATTGGGCCATTATATCAGCCGTTTCATCAGTGGAGTCGAGCAGTGCGTTAAGGGTTGAGCGCGATGGGTGAAAGGGCGCGAGGGTTTTGGATTGGAGTCACGGCAGGAGCGTTTGCTCTCTTCCTCTCTTTTCTTCTCAGGTTTCTGCTTGGTGGATTGTTTGTTCCTGAGCTTGCTTCACAAACCCTGGTCTCTTTAACGCCTGCGGCGGTGGAGTCCCGGGCCGTGGAAACACTTGGGCCCGTTGCGAAGTATTCTGCGCTGTTTGGTGCGGTCTTTGTTAACGTTGCTTTCTACGGCGTTCTTGGAGCGTTTCTTGAGGGTCTTCGTGCGAGGCTTGCGAGCAAAGCGTACGTGACTAGGGCTGTGGGATTCTCGCTGGTGGCTTACGTGATCCTGCTGCTGGCGTCAGTTACCTTCTTGGGGGTAACTCAGATTTCAACCCAGCCGATCTCAATTCCGTCGGCGGCCGCTTATCTCTTTCCCGCTCAGCTCGTCTTCGGCTTCGCCTTAGCCTACTTGTACGACACGGAGCTCCGCGGGCCAACCATGGTCCAGGAAGCCACGCCCGTCGCGCTTCCAAGGGTGGACCGCAGGAGACGTATGCTCATACGCGCGGCCGCCGCGGGCGTCGTGGCGTCTATAATTCTCTTTTACGGGCTCGACCTCTTCTTCCCAAGCCAGCAGATGCCAACGTCGGAGGTTGTGATGCCTCCCTCAGAACTCAAGGGAATATTCGCCGATCCAATGCTTGCCGATTTTGTAGCCTCGGAAGTGACTATGAGCGAGCGATTCTACCGGGTGGACGTGAACGTCTCACCCCCCGCGGTTAACGGTGATGCTTGGAATCTTTCATTGCATGGCTTGGTCAAGAATCCGCTGACGCTCAGCTACGCGGAGCTGAAGGCGATGCAGGCGGTTGAACAGTACAACACTCTTGAATGCGTAAGCAACTCAGTGGGAGGCGACTTGATCAGCAACGCTAGTTGGAAAGGCGTACGCTTGAAGGATCTGCTGGATCAAGCGCAGGTTCAGCCAGGAGCGGTCTATGTCGTTTTCACATGCGTCGACGGTTACGATGTTGGAATACCCATGGAGAGAGCGCTTCTTGAGGGCACAATACTAGCGTACGAAATGAACGGTGCGACTCTTCCGCAGGAGCACGGCTACCCGGTGAGGGCTCTCGTTCCCGGGCTGTATGGGATGATGAATGCGAAATGGGTGGTCGACATAGAAGTCGTCGATAATGTTTATCAAGGCTTCTGGCAGAGGCGGGGCTGGGCCAACGACGCTCAGTATCAGACCGGATCGACGATAGTTATTCCGGGAGAGAGCGCCGTTAGAGATAGGTTCGTGGAGCTGGGCCCGTCGAACGTTCTGCCCGGCAGCAAGACGCCGATCGCCGGAATAGCCTTCGCGGGTGACCGTGGAATACTGAAGGTTGAGGTAAGCACAGATGGCGGCGCCACATGGGAAACCGCCAGCCTCAAGGATCCGCTTTCAGGATACACATGGGTCTTCTGGGCTACTGAATGGAACCCACCCACTGAAGGCGAATACCAGATTATCGTACGAGCAACCGACAAGACGGGAAATGTCCAAACAGCAACTATCCAGAATGCGTTTCCAAACGGAGCAACCGGATACCACATGGTTGACATCACCGTCTCCACCACCGTCAGTCAGTAGTAGCCCAAACAACGCTCAGAAAGAGGATCCGGGACAACAAGCCCGCGTTTCGCAAATGCCTCTGAGATACGTTTAGTGTGTGGGCTTGCTGGTGCGGGCAACAGAATTTGAACCATCGTTCTGGTGATGGCTACTTCGCATAACAGCCACATTTTCTTGCTTTATGGTTTGAACGGCCAATCAACCTGTGATCCTTGCAATCACAAATAATGCACCTTTTTTCTGACATCCAAACATGGATCTCCACACACATGTGTTCCGAGAGTCGGTGGAAGAGCTCATGAGTTAGTTTCCACGACGGCGCGAGCACACGTTCACGCTGACTCCTTTGGGGGGTTTGCCATAGAGCGTTGTGATTACCGTAGATACAAGTATCAGGAGGCCGCCGAACCACTGTGATATGGTGAGTTTGTTTCCGAACAGAGTTAGCGAAAGAAGTACTGCGGTGACGGGTTCCATGAGGCTGATCAATGCAGCTCTTGACGGACCTATTCTCGAAATGCCGAGGAAGAATGTAGTTGCTGCGAGAACCGTGCAAATGACTGCAATGATTATAACCCAAAACCATCCGGCAACGTCCCAGTTCAAACGAATCAAGCCGGTCAATGCTCCGGTTAAGCCAAAGCTTACCGACGCGGCTCCCATCACGTAGAAAGCAGCCACGTCTCCCTTGACCCTTCTAAGAACCTTCGATCCACCTAGAATATAGATCGTGTATACTATCGCCGAACCAAACGCAAGGAATACTCCGAGGCCTATGGCTGTCCCGAACGGATTCGCAACCAGGACCAACCCAATCAGTGCTATTATGAAAGCTCCTGCGAGACGGCGCGAAACCTGCTCCCATCCTAACAGATAGGCACCGACGGTAACGAAGACTGGGTAGGTGTAAAGAAGCAGCGCAACGATTGCAACAGGCGAGAAGAGGAGAGCGCTGAAGTAGAAAGCGGATTGCAGGAAGTAGCCCAGTGCACCGAGTACAATCAACGCTAAGAGGTCCATTCTCTTGGGAAGAACCAACCTATGGGAGGCGGCGAGAAGTGTTCCCATGATCAAGAATGCGAGAAGAAATCTGACGAAGAGAAGCTCGTCAACCCCAACTCCTTGGGCGTAGGCGAATCTAGCGAAGATGGGCATGAAGCCAAACGAGACGGCGGACACAATGACAAGGATTGTTCCCTCGCTATCTCTGCGCATGGGTAGCCACGATAGGTGGATCTGATTCTAGCGCAGATCGCACAGAACGTAGCGATCGGGCCGATCAAATGCTGGTTCATTTGGTCTTAGCATTAAGACCCCTTGAACGTCAGCGCGAAAGCCTCGCGCAATCATTCTCCGATACGCATTATGACATGCCGAGTTTACGCCCGCTAATACATCTGTCATTCCTTTCATAGTAGCTAGCTCCTCGCAGGCACTTAGCAACCTGTCGAAGAAATTCTCCGCACTAGTTCCGCTCTGGACGGCTCCGAACTTGACGTAGCAGGTGTCTCTTCCAGCCTCAGTGCCCGCCCCGCAGTGACAAACGGCAAGGCCAACAACCGTTTCGCCCTCCCACAAAAGTACGGTGTCGCCAAGTCCCTGCTTGCGCACAGCCATGATTTCTCGCTCCAAATCCAACCCTTCGTAGACCGAGTTGGTCAAGCTTCGACACATCTTCAAGCATCTTCCCATCTCAACGTCAGGCACATCGGAAAACTTAGACCACCGCTCGGAAGTATCTCTACCCTGGACAGTCTTCGACATCAGAAATGTTAGAAATCGTGGCCAAAAACCGAACTTCTGGTACAGGCCAATGTGCTTTGGGCTCTGAGCGAACGTGAACAGGCCCACACGGCTGACACCCCATTTATCGAAAAGTTCCATTGTGGGTTCGAGCAGAAGTTTAGCAATTCCTCGGTCCCATAGATCGGGACGTACAGTTAATGGGCCGAAGAATCCGAAGCTACCCCATTTTGTGGCAAAGTTAGAACCTACAAGCTCGCCATCTCTTTCAGCACCGAAAGCCGCATTCGGATCCGTCAGCCAACGAGTCTTTACGTGGTCCATGCCTTCACCGAAGCTTGAGGGGCCAGGAACACCGATGAATGTCCCAAAAGCCACACGCATAATATTGTCCGCAGTCTGGAGATCCTCTTTCCTGAGAGGTCGCACTATGAATTCCATGGGGAATAGACACAATTGATGTTGAACACTACGATACTATCAGTTTTTCCTGCAGCGTAGTTCTTATGAGTGGTGCAACCGGTGCGACGACTGAGGGGGACAACGACTGATTAACGCGTACGCTACCGTTACCATTTACAGTTTTCTTCAACGACTCAGTGAGGATAGCAATACGATATTCTGCAAACCTGCCATCCAGTGCCCTATCGCCAACAAAATCATGAAAAGCATGATTCCCGCGGCTTGGCCAGCGGTTGTCCCAAATGAACCCACCCCGCTGATTGAGTAGGCTTTCCAAATCAAAACTATTTCAAACGTCCACGTAGCAGCTAAACCAACGAACAGACCTGTCGTACCCAAGCCCAAGTTGTACATGAGGAATATTACGAAGACGTTTCCAACCTCTTCCAAGCTGCCCCTGAACAGGGGATTGACGAGCGCGATAATCGTGGACGCAGAATCAATCAGCTCACCCGTCACCAAGGCCAATGTAGCAAGCGTGACGTAGAATCGAAGCGACGCCAACTCTGCTACGACACATCCTCCTATCTGGTTCCTGAGAATAGTAACAACTGTTGTCTTAATGAAACCAATAGCGAAATCACGGTTTACGTGCTGTTAAATCGGAAGGTAACGGTACCTCTACGGTTGATGACTCAAAGTTCTCTCAGTGTTACCTTTCGGTTGATGCAACGTTGATTTCAAATTGAAATCCAACACCAATAGACCGAAATCCATACGAAAATATTTACTCTTAGCCCATTGAACCTTACCGTAGGCCCGTGGTGCGGCCTGAGAGGAGTTGGCCGTGATTCGCACATGTCTGGAGGCGGATTTCGAAGCGACCTACATCATCGTTAATGAAGCCGCACAGGTCTATCGTGGCGTGATCCCCACTGATTGTTGGAGGGAACCCTACATGGCAAGAAGTGAGCTTCGAGGTGAAATCAGAGATGGCGTGGTGTTTTGGGGGTACGAGGAAAACGGTGACCTACTCGGCGTCATGGGCATACAGAGCGTTAAGGATGTCAGCCTGATCCGGCATGCATACGTACGCTCGACTAATCAGAATCATGGTATAGGAAGCAAGTTGCTGTCGCATCTACGCAGCCTGACGAGTTGTCCCATCTTAGTTGGCACATGGAAGGACGCAACCTGGGCGGTACGTTTCTACAGAAATCATGGCTTCAAACTGGTGCCGAAAGAAACAAAGGATCGACTGCTGAGAGAGTATTGGTCAATCTCTGATCGTCAAATTGAAGCCTCAGTCGTTCTGGCGGACGATAGATGGGTCAAGCAGCACACGTAATTGCCGGGAAAGTCAAATGCCGAACCTAAGATGAGGCATTACGCAATCGTCAGGTCAGAATGATAACGGATTCGGAGTCTATGTCAAGCCCTCTAATCATCATTGGAGCACCAAGCAGCGCCGGAGCATATGCGCCCGGACAGGAAAAGGCTCCGGGGGCTCTACGTGCTGCTGGCTTGCTCGAGTGCCTGCGCGCTCACGGTATCCATGCTGATGATCGGGGGGACGTTCCAGGTTTTCGATGGCGCGCCGACAAGGCAAACCCACGCGCCATGAACGCAGACAAAGCGACAATGGTCGCCAGAGCCACCGCAGACCGCGTTGCCACTGCACTCGCTGAGGGTTCAGCCACGCTTGTTCTGGGCGGGGACTGTACAGTTGAACTTGGTACGGTAGCCGGAGGACTTCGTGGGACAGAGAGTATTGGACTCGTTTACATTGACCTCGATACTGACCTGAACACGCCAGAAAGCACTGAGGATGGTGCCCTCGACTGGATGGGAGTCGCGCATATGCTCGGAATTGAAGGCACGGTACCGGGGCTCGTTGGATTTGGCCCGCGTGTACCGATGCTCCGTCCAGACCAAGTTCTCTTTTTCGCCAATGACAACTCCAAACCATTCGAGCGGAAGATCATCGAGGACCGAGGCATCGCGGAAGTTAGGCTGGCGGCCGTTGTAGCTGATCCGTCTGGTGCTGCGCGCTCTGTGGTGGATGGTTGGGCTCGACGCTTTGATCGCTTACTCGTTCATTTGGATCTTGACGTCCTTGACTATCTGGATATGCCTCTGGCCGAGGAACGCCGTCGCAACAGAGGCCTCCGATTCGATCAACTTATGGCAAGTCTTCGAGTCTTCCTGCAGGCGCGAAATTGGGTGGGACTAACGGTTACAGAGTTGAACCCTGACCATGGGGAAAGTGATGGCTCTACCTTACGTTCTTTTACCGAGAGCCTATCGGATGCCTTATCCTCGTCCCCCCGGCTTCGGAGCGACTAACGATTGTGTTCTTGTAATTCAAGCGTCTGGATCACAGTTGACCCACCCCTATAGTTGGACCACCTTTGTGTGTCCTCCTTCGCCTGACAAGGAGTCGCCCAGAGAAGAACAAGCACGTTACAATTCAGTCACATCACCATACCTGCTTTGACTTGCCACTACTCCGCGGTCGCAGTCATTAGGGTGGCTGTCTTATCGCTAGGATCAGTTGCGGGTGCGAGTGCGACAAAGCCTACGGCTCTCAGCTCCTCGGACACTTCTTTTGTGTCCACTGCGGGCGGGCCGAGCGTGATATGGCCAGTCTCGGTCCTCTCCCTGATTACAATTCTTCCCCCAGGCTTCAGTAATCTCTTGAGCTCAGTCAGCACTTTCTTCTTCTCCGCAAGTTCGTGGTACACTCCGCTGAGGAATATCAGGTCAAAGTAGTCGTCCGGCAAGGGAATCGATTGTCCGTCGCTTTGAAGAGCCTTGACCTTTACTCCGTTCTTTTGCGCATATTTTGATACCTTTCCCAACATCTTGGATTGAATATCAACTGCAACAACCTCCCTTGCGATCTTTGCGAATGGTATTGTGTAAAAACCCGGCCCGCATCCGAAGTCTAGTACCGCATCTGTTGCTTTCACTCCTAAGACGTCTATGATTTTCTCAGGTGGATGAGAACGTCTTCTGAGCTCATTGTTTAGATGAAATGATAGCCATGCGGGAAATGGACGGCCTTGAGTGCCGATCAATTTCGTATCTGCTCCTGAAACCTTATCGTCGTGCTTTGCTCTAGCACGTTATCTAACTCTCCTAACTGTCGAGAGCTTCGGTTGTCGGTAATCGGTTCACTCTCACGTGTTGCAAGGAAACGCTTGCATGCTGGACATACGAACGTCTCCTGACGCGTAGCGTGGAAGTTGGAATCATCACAAACGTGACCCACGAGTCTCACTCAGGCTTGCAATTTCTTTGTTATCTCTTGAATTTGCTTGGTGACTTCTTCCAAAGCCTTCTTGGCTTCCTCAAGCCCCTCTTTCGAGTGTTCCTTTTTCAGCTCATGGTGCAGGTCTCTCGATGCCCGGAAGAAATCTTGGGCCATTTTTCCAGCCACGCCGTGTTCTCGGTGTGAGCCGTACCACATGTTTCCGAGGTTTTGCATGTGTTTGTTGATTTCATCGCGTGACTTAATCTCCGTCCCCAAGAATGCCTTGCCTGGGTCGGTCAATGTGTATCGTCGTATTCCCGGCTCTGTTTGCTCCGTCTCCTTGATCAGATTCTGGTCCTGCAGCCAAGCTAGGAGGGGGTAGATGGAGCCGGGGCTTGGCTTCCAGTAGCCGTTCGTCTCATTCTCCAGTTCACTCATTATTTCGGATCCGGACATGGGTTTCTGATTCAACTTCTTCAGAAGCTGATATCTGAGGAAGCCTTTCGGAACCATGGCCGCATGTCGCATCCAATGCCTCACGAAGCGGCCATGTCTGCGGTGCATTCTTGCCAATTCGTAGCTTCCCTCAGTCTCGTTTTCTTCATCCATCCTCATCACCTAGGATATCGCTACCAATATCACTAACGATATCACAGACGATTTAAGGGTATCGTCCCATCACGTAAACCGACACTCACCAACCGGATGGGAGATACTCATTGAGCCATAACAAAGAACCCAGTCTCTACACACCCAACTCTCTTACCCTCAGCTTTTGTAGAGAGCGGCGGATGGCGGCGACGATTCGATAGTCAACATAAAACCTGAATACCGACATGGAAGAACTGAAGCAGATCCAGATTCAAAATAGCTACTTCCACTATTGACCGTCAACCGTTAAGGTGCCGTCAAATCGGAACGGTGATGGAAGCTCTCTACCTGTAACAACATGCTTCAAGAAGCCGACGACTACAAACATCCGAATGGGCTACGAATATTACGGTCTTTGCATGTGTTGGCTGGTGAGTTGTTTGAGTGTGAAGTGTTCGTCTTGCGGTAACGAGATGCCGGATGGTAGCAAGTTCTGTCTCAGTTGTGGCTTGAAGCTTGAAACCACACAAGCCCAAGCCGCAAGCCCCGTCGGCTCCAGGTCAGTTTTCTCGGGTAGGGAGTATATTATCGAGCAGAAGATTGCTGCATTGCGGGATACGTTCGGCATTAAGGACAGAAACGGTAGCTTGCTCGCTTACGTGAAGAAGAAACTCGTCAGTTGGGGGCCACAATTCTACTTCGAAACACCAGACGGATCCACGTTGGGTGAGATGAGGGGTAAGGTGCTAACGGTTAGGCCGACGTTCGAAATTTACAACCCCCAAGGACTTGTAGCGGTCGTCAAGAAGAAAGTTCTGAAGCTGCTGGGTTCAGAATGGTGGCTTGAGGATCTATCTGGAAAGGAGATTGGAAGAATCAAGGGCAACATAACTGAACATGAGTTCTCAATCCAATCACCATCAGGCGCCCAGATAGCTCAGATCAACAAAAAATGGGTGAGCATCCGCGACTCCTACAACGTTGAGATACTAAGCCAGGAAATCGATCCTTTTGTGATTCTGGCCTACGCGATTGCCATGGACCATGCCCAATTCAAAGTTGGAAAGGGGGGCTTCAGCATCGGGGTCGGAGGGTTGGGCGGATCAACACCCGGCTTCTAGCTCGAATAGAACGTTAGTGCGAACCTGTCTTTGGAGAATTAGGACTCCCAGCTTGCCTAAAATAGAGAATGGAGCGCTGGGATCAAATTTCCTTGAGTTGGGTCAGCGTCTTCTTGTTCCTCACGTCACCAGTGTTCAAGGTTGATTTTGGCTCTATTAACACAACGTGAACTTCTTCATTGGCAACTGGCTTATGCTCAACTCCTTTCGGAATTATGATGAACTCGCCCTCATCTAACCAAATGTCTTTGTCCCTTAGTTTGATCAGCAGTTTTCCTTTCTTCACAAGAAATAATTCGTCCTCGGACTCGTGTTTGTGCCATACGAATTCGCCTTTCAGTTTGTCAACTTTAACGTAAGAATCGTTGAGTTCGCCTACGATGTATGGCATCCAATATTCGTTGAATAGGGTGAACTTCTGAGCTAAGTTTACTTTCTCAACGTTAGTGTGTGCCAAACTATAGACTACTTTACTTTGTTATTTTTTCTCTGTCCAATCATAGAAGCCGTGTCCAGTCTTCCTTCCCAGTAGGTTGGCGCGCACCATCTGTTTGAGTAGATTGCTGGGGCGGAATTTCGGGTCTCCGGTTTCGTTAACCATCACGTCGGTAATGAAGAGATGTGTGTCGGCGCCGACGTAGTCAATTAGTTTCAGTGGGCCCATCGGCCAGTTCAAGCCTAAGGTAATTGCTTTGTCAATATCCTCGGGATCCGCAATTCCTTCTGCGACAAGGAATACGGCCTCGTTGATGGCGGGGACTAGAATCCGGTTTACAATGAATCCTGGTGTGTCCTTCTTGACTACGACTGACTCTTTCCCGAGCTTAGTAGAGACTTGTCTGATTGTCTCCACTGTCTCATCTGAGGTTTTCAGGCCGCGGACAATTTCGATCAATCGCATCAATTGTGGTGGGTTGAAGAAATGCATCCCGCAAACCTTCTCGGCCCTTTTTGTAGCAGCCCCGATTTCGGTAATGCTGATCGAGGATGTGTTAGACGCGATCACTGCGTGTGGGGGAGCATATTTGTCTGCCTCGGCGAGGACGGCTTTCTTGAGTGGTGGATTCTCGGTGACTGCTTCGATAACTAGATCTACGTTCTTGACAGCCTCTTTCATGTCCAAGGTGGGGTGAATTCTGTTGAGAATTTCTTTCGATTCGGCTTCGCTTATGGTTCCTTTCTTGACGAAGCGTTGGAGGCTGTCTTTGATCATCTTCATGCCGTTGTCGACGAACCGTTGCTCGATATCGAGCATGTTAACTTCGAATTTGCCAGTTTGTGCGCAGACCTGGGCTATGCCATGGCCCATTAGGCCGGCACCCAGGACGCATACTCGCTTCACTTCCATACTGATTCACGGCTCCATAGTGTATTTTTGAAGTGAAATATGCTTTCCCATTCTGGAAATGCTTGCCTACGAATCCTAGGATAGGGTGAAGAAGCGGGCGGCTGTAAGACAGTCAGCAGGGGGGCGTTTGACACCCTCCAGCACATCGACGGCCTCGTGAAAGAACTTGAGCTTCGAGTCTTCAGCGTTCGCATCGCGTCCACATAGTTCCAAGCCAGCGCGAACGAGAAATCTACGCATGGGGGGGTTAAGTCGGAAATTTGGAAGAATGACGAACGATTGAGCAGCATAGAGGCGCACTCTGACCTAATCTTTTGGCGGTTCGTTAAGATGGCAGATGACGGCTTAGAAGCCGTTTATCGAATCATTACATAAAGTTGAAATCCGTTTCTGGCTATGATGCGTGACTCTCCTTGACGGTAAGCTCCTTAGCCGCATCAATCGCTGAATCCCCCACTCTGCGGATGAATGAAGAAGCAGAACTTCTGCGCGAACGCGGAGAACCAGTGATTCATCTTGGGATTGGTGAACCAAAGAACAAAGCGCCGATCAATGCAATCCTGAATTCGGTCGCGAAGTTGAACACGGGGGACATCAAATATTCACCCACGGACGGTATCCCTTCACTGAAGAAAGCGATCATACGATACACGGAAGAGAATTACGATAAGGTCGTAGACCCTGAGAACATAATCGTTACGTCAGGCGCCAAGCAGGCTATCTACAACATCCTCTATGCCCTCTTGAATCCACAAGACGAGGTCATCATCTTAGCACCCTACTGGGTGAGTTACCCTGAAATTACAAGGATGGTCTACGGTAGTCCAGTATTTGTCACACCTGAAGACGGCGGCCTCCGTCCGCGAATGACGGACATCACTGAAGCCGTTAGCTCGTCCACCAAAGCAATCATCGTCAACAGCCCTAACAACCCATCGGGACTGGTCTTCAAAGAGGAGTTCATCAAGGAGATCGTCGAGTTCTGTGAGAAGAAACAGATCTACCTCATTATGGACGACATCTACCACAAACTCGTATTTGATGGAAAGAAAGCCGTGTCATGCTACGAGTTCGCTCAAGGAGATATCAACGAGTCGCGGGTGATATCGGTCAACGGTATTTCGAAGCTTTACGGCATGACAGGGTTCAGAATAGGTTGGGCCATTGCGCCGAGCCGTCTGGTTAGAATAATGACGAACATCCAGGCTCAGACGACATCTTGCGCTTCAGTAATTCTTCAAGCCGCCGCCGAAGGGGCACTCACCGGCCTGCAGAGCATCGTTGAGAACCTCCGCCTCACAATCCAGAACAATCGCGACATCATCATGCAGGAATTGAGATCATTCAACGGCGTAAAGACTACCGAGCCTGATGGAACATTCTACTGTTTCCCGGACTTCAGGGCTTATGAACCGGACTCGGTGAAGTTATCAGAATTTCTTCTGAAGAAGGCACTTGTGGTTACTGTGCCAGGTAAGGAATTTGGAATGGAAGGACGACTGCGCCTAAGCTTCTCCGGCTCGGTAAACGATCTAGTCGAGGGTGTGGCTAGAATGAAATGGGCTCTTGACCCTTCATCTCCTAACGAGATATACATCGGAGACAAGAAAATTATCAGGGACTGGCTATGAACAACATACTGAACATTCAAACTCCCGCCCAAAAGGAAGCCCACGCGTTGGAGGCTGATTACGGTCTCGAGAATCATGGCTTAACAAACTTACACGGGACTTACTGGAACCTGCGAAGAGCCGCACTATACGAAGAGAGCGTCTTCCGCGGTGAAGGCAAGATCTCTCAAGGCGGAGCGATAGTGGTGAACACGGGAAAACGGACAGCCCGTTCACCAAACGACAAGTACATCGTGAGAGAGAGCTCCTCCGAGAAGCATATCTGGTGGGGAGAATACAATAGGCCTCTAAGCCCGGATAAGTTCAACGAGCTTCTCGATCGGTTACAAGCCTTCCTTCAAGCCAAAGATGTCTTCGTTCAAGACTGTTTTGTATGTGCTGATGAAAACTACCGGATACCGATCCGCATCATTACCGAACACGCTTGGCACAGCCTATTTGCTCGAAACATGTTCATTCTACCTCGCAATCGAGAGGAGTACAAACGCCATGTCCCAGACTTCACCGTCATCGCCTTCCCCTCATTCCACGGATTTCCACAAATCGACGGTGTGCAGACAGACACTTTCATAACCCTAAACCTCGCGCAGGGCCTATGCATTATTGGTAACACATCTTACGCTGGCGAGATCAAGAAGTCCGTCTTCACTTTTCTCAACTACCAACTACCCTTACGCGGAGTCATGTCAATGCATTGCTCAGCGAACATCGGGAAGGACGGAGACACCGCCCTGTTCTTCGGGCTATCAGGAACAGGAAAAACAACTCTCTCAGCAGACCCTAAACGACGCTTGATTGGCGATGATGAGCATGGTTGGAATGACGATGGAGTCTTCAATTTCGAAGGAGGCTGCTACGCTAAGGTCATCAAGTTATCTCCCTCGGCTGAACCACAAATTTACGCGGCCACACACAGATTCGGAACGATTCTGGAGAACGTGGTAGTCGACCCGGCCACACGCATAATCGACTTGGATGACGATTCGTTCACCGAGAACACGCGTGCCTCTTATCCGCTTGACTATATAGAGAACTGGGTTCCAGAGAAGAGAGGAGACCACCCTCGAAGCATCGTGATTCTAACCTGCGATGCCTTCGGCGTAATGCCGCCTATAGCGGAACTGACATTGCACCAGATGCTCTACCAATTCATCTCAGGCTACACAGCGAAAATTGCAGCAACCGAGATTGAACTTGGCAAAGAACCCGAGATAACCTTCAGCACCTGTCTAGGTGCACCCTTCATGGCCCACCACCCTAACACATACTTGGATCTACTGAAACGCAAGATCACCCGCTACGAACCAAATTGCTGGCTTGTAAACACAGGCTGGACCGGGGGAGCATATGGCGTCGGCAAACGAATCAGCATCGCATACACACGTACCCTACTCAACACAGCACTGAGTGGCGGCTTTGCGAATAGCGAGTTTCACATCGACCCTATCTTCGGTTTCAAAATACCGAACAGCTGTGAAGGTATCCCCTCGAAGGTTCTAAACCCATCAGAATCTTGGCCTAGCGAAAAGGAGTACATGAAAAAATACCGCCAACTCGCACTTCGCTTCATAGACAATTTCAAGAAATATGAAGCAAACTGTCCACCAGAACTACACCTGGCAGGACCAAGAGTCGATTAGGCCAAGGTCGAAAAGCATTTCCTTAATTACAGGATCAAATTAGGCCCTAAAGACATACATGATTGGGACTGAATCTTCTACATCACAAGTTAATTTTCCGACAGGCTGTGAAAATGCTTGCCTACGAATCCTAGGATGGGGTGAAGGAGCGGGCGGCTGTAAGACAGTCAGCAGGGGGGTGTTTGACACCCTTCAGCACATGGACGGCCTCGTGAAAGAACTTGGGCTTCGAGTCTTCAGCGTTTGCATGGCGTCCGGCCGGTCGAGCAAGGTGGACGTTCAACGCAACCGTGAGGAACTGTACCTCATCGCGATTCAGTCTATCGAAGCTGTGCCGCTATTTCCTTTACTGTGCCTTCGAAGATTTCCAGCCCTTCGTCGATGAGGTCGTGTGTTATTATTAGCGGGGGGGCAAAGCGCATCGATGATTTGCCCGCCGTTATTATCGCCAATCCTCGTTTGAAGCATTTGTTCGTTATGTCTTCCACTTCTTGAGCTGCTGGTTCCTTTGTTTCCGGGTCTTTGACGAACTCCACGGCGACCATGAGGCCTTTACCGCGGACGTCACCTATGATGGGATACTTCTGTTGCATTTCTTTGAGCCGCTTCATTAGGTACGCTCCTTGGCGCGTCGCGTTCTCCATGAGCTTCTCTTCTTTTATGATGTCAATCACCTGTAATGCGGCTGCGCAGGCTACTGGGTTACCTCCAAAGGTATTGGCATGTGAGCCTCCCTCCCAATCCATGAGTTCCTGCTTAGCGATTGCCGCGCCTATTGGGAGGCCGGATGCAAGAGCCTTAGCGCAGGTCAAGATGTCAGGTGTTACTCCCCAGTGCTCTATAGCGAACCATTTCCCGGTCCGCCCCATTCCAGATTGAATTTCGTCGTCTGCCAATAGGATATCATACTTGTCTAGAATCTTCTTGAGGCGCTGGAAGTAGTCGTCGGGAGGGACAACGTAGCCCCCCTCTCCTTGGATTGGTTCTACGAACATTGCAGCAGTGTCTTCAGGGGGATGGTACTTTTTGAGTACCTCTTCTTCTATGAAGTCGACGCACCACATATCACATTCCGGATGCTTCAGGCCGAAGGGACAACGGTAACAGTAAGGGTAAGGAACGTGAGTTACTTCCGGAACGAGTGGAAAGAAGTGCCTTCTCTGAACTGGTTTGCTCGCAGTTAGAGCCATTGTTCCGAAACTTCTTCCATGAAACGCACCGGTATAGGCTAGGAAGAGGGGTTTGCGCGTATGCCAACGGGCCATCTTCATTGCCGCCTCGTTCGCTTCCGCACCACTGTTACAGAAGAACACTTTCTTAGGAAACGAACCGGGCGTAATCGTAGTAAGCTGCTCCCCAACATCAACGATTGGCTTATAGTAGAAATCGGTCCACGAATAGTGAATAAGTTTCTCCGCTTGATCCTTGATCGCTTTGACCACTCGCGGATGAGAGTGACCCACGGCTAAGACCACTAAACCCGAATTGAAGTCTATGAACTCGTTACCGTCCACATCCTTAACGACGCATCCCGAACCAGACTCGACTACGAGTGGATACCAACGAACGACCGATTGCGATACGATTCGCGCATCCTTCTCAAGTAATTCCCTTGCCTTAGGCCCAGGCGGGGTAACGACGATTCTGTGTTTCTCAATTTTTGTTGCCATTTAGATTCACTCGTAGTTGGGTGGAAGGTGAGCGTTAGCCAAGAATTGTAAAAGGTTTCCGTTTGTCTACCGCAACTAAGACACACTCGCCAAAGGATGATCGCTCATCATAGTTTCACAATTAAATCAATGATCTATGCTCTCTCTTCCACTATTAGAGGTACGACTTTTAGTTATCAACGCAAAAGATCGATATATCATACAGCTAAACGAGGAGTTCTAAGCCAACCATGATAACCGTCAGCATGGTGCAATAGTGACGGTATTGACACGTCGACTATCTTGGCTGAAATGTTACGGGGTCGTGGTGGCTTGTTCAGCTTCGACGCTCTCGTCTTCTTCAAACTCGCCTTCGTCTTCCTCTTCTCCTCGTGAGAGGAGGATTTCGATAGTTGAAATGTTGCCTCTGGTCCCGTCGTAGCGGGTGACGTCTTCTGAGCCGAGGTTGATGCTTTTGATGAGTACATGCTTGAGGAAGCTATGCCGTAACATTTGTACAGTGTCGATGGCTGTCTCTATTGCTTGACCTCTTGCCCTGACCATTACTGTCCCGTTTCCCGAATTGAAGAGCGTTACGCAGGCGGTCACGTAGTTCATAACGGGTTTCTTGCCAATTCGAACAAGGTTCGGTTGACTCATTGCACATACCATAGTCAAGTTGTTGGATTACTCGTGAAGGGCGTTGTGTTTCTGGGTTTTCTGGAATGGAACATCTCGCGTTCTATTAAGATTGTTTGACGATGAATTCGCTATTAAAATAGTCTGCTCTTTCTAGCCACCAATGGTGTGCATTGGTCGGATGTGTTCAAGTCGTTCATACTTCTTGAGCAATGTTTCAACACCAGGCGCCTTGCGGAGGATTGCGTCGCGTATGAAGGTAAGGATGGCTTCGTCGGTGGCTCCGCCTCTCAGGAGGGGCCTTAGGTCGAATCCGGTTCTGTCAAATAGGCACGGAACTATTTTACCGTCCGCGGAGAGGCGTATTCTGTCGCAATCGGAGCAGAATGGTTGGGTTATTGAAGTGATTATTCCGATCTCACCTTTTCCGTCTTGAAACTTGTAGAGCTTTGCCGTGCTTCCGGCCTGTCGCGGGACTAAATCTAACTCGTAGTGCTCCCGGATTTTCTCCAGGATCTCATTTCCGCTGACTACTTTATCCATGCCCCAATGTCGCTGACCGTCGAAAGGCATGTACTCGATGAATCTCACTGTCACGTCACCTGCCTTGGCAAGTGAAGCTAGATCTACTACCTCATCCTCATTACAACCGCGGATGATCACTGCGTTTACTTTAAGCGGGTTGAAACCGTTCGACTTGGCCTTCTTTATTCCAGCGACCACGTTTTCGAGGATGCCGCCCCCTGTTATCTGACTGAACCTTTCAGGCTTCAAGCTGTGCAGGCTTACGGTGACCCCTTTCAACCCGGCCCGTCTTAGGGCTGAGGCTTTTTCGGCTAGGAGGAACCCGTTGGTTGTCATGCTCAGTTGGCGGAGGTTCGGAATACTGGCTAGAAGCGCAACCAATCTCTCAATGTCACGTCGCATTAAGGGTTCGCCGCCACTCAAACGTATGTTCTCTACGCCCATATCCACGAAGAGAGATGCAACTCGCTGGATCTCCTCATAGCTGAGAATCTCGTTGTGCGGTAGCCAGACTGGGTGTGTAGGCATGCAGAACTGACAGCGGAAGTTACAGCGGTCCGTAACCGAAATCCGGAGCTTACGCGCAACGCGCCCAAAAGAATCGGTTAGAACCGGCACTAGACCTAAGCCGCCTGTGTAGAATGCTGAAAATGCATCATTTAAAGGCTGATTTTCCTGACTAAAGGGTGAGTGAACTGGAACGCCGCATCTTGAGGTTGATTCATGGACTTGACTGAAATACACGACCTACGTAGATACTTAGCCTTGGTCGAAACAAATATCGGTACGGTTAAGGTATCGAAATAGCCATGCCTCGAAAAATTCCATCGTCATACATACGGAAACTGAACGAAGAACAAAAGAGAAGCAAGGTTTTGGCGGAGAAGGCAGCAGTAAAGAAACTCGAACCGAAAGATCCTGATTCGGGAAAGCTCAAAGGATTTACGGGGATTTGTCAAACATGTGGAGCTCGCACGAAGTTCACGGTGGATAAGTTTGGTTACGCTACGTGCGGAAACTGCAGGGCGATTGCAAGTTACAAGTTTGGCCACGTAGCGTAATCTGATTTCAAGGAGCGTATTATGTAACCGCGGCTTGTTCCAGGGTTAAGTCTCGCGTCAATTAGGTCAAGGTCGAAGACCTCCTCAAACCTGTTTCGAACTTCCTGCTTCACCTCACCCACGTTCAGGTCTCTGCCAAGTAGGGCTTTCATGGAGGTCATGGTTGAACCTGAGAATCCGCACGGGTTGATCTTGTAGAAGTAACTTAAGTCCGTGTTCGCGTTGAGCGCGAATCCATGAAAGCTTACCCATTTTCTGATCGCTGCCCCGATTGAAGCAATCTTCTTGTTACCTACCCATACGCCAGTCTGCTCTCCTCGCCCGCCAGCTATGTTGAACTTACTAATTGTTAGAATGAGTGTTTGCTCGATGTTTCTTAAGAATCTGTGAATGTCTCGTTCTCGCTCATTCAAGTCTAGGATCGGATAACCCACTATCTGCCCGAAGCCGTGGTACGTCCATTGACCGCCTCGCTCTATACGGAATACCGGGACGCCATCTATTTGGGGAGGGATGTCACCAGACACAGCTTTGCCTACTGTGAATACATGTGGATGTTCCACCAAGATCAAACTGTCCGGAATCAGTTTCCTCGCGCGAAGATCAACGAGCTTGCGCTGAAGTTCCCATACCTCTGCGTACCCTCGTTGGCCGAGGTCGAGTAAGTTTCCCTTCGTTGTCATTTTTGCAGGATGTGAATCGCTTTTCCTTTTGCTGCCTCTGCTGCCTCCATCACACTTTCTGGCAAAGTGGGATGGGGGTGAACTGTGAATCCAATGTCTTCTAATGTTGCTCCCATTTCTATGGCGAGGGCGGCTTCGCTAATTAGGTCTGAGGCTTCGGCGCCTACGATGTGGACGCCGAGAACCAAATTGGAGTTTTTGTCGGCTACTATCTTGGCGAATCCCTCGGTTTCGCCTGCGAGGAGTGCGCGTCCCAGGGCCGTAAAGGGAAACTTTCCAATGATTGGGTCGTACCCTCTTTCTTTCGCTTGGGACTCGGTAAGGCCGACGGTTGCGATTTCAGGGTCGGTGAATATGACTCCTGGGATTGCGTGAAAATCAGCTTCACTGTTCATTCCCGCGATAACCTCTGCCGCTACGATTCCTTCTTTGGATGCTTTGTGTGCGAGCATGGGTGGGCCTACTACGTCTCCTATCGCGTAGACGCCGGGTAAGTTGGTTTGCATCTTCTTGTTGACTTGAATGAACCCGTGCGGATCAGTTTGGATCCCGACCTTTTTCAGGCCGATTTCGTCGCTGTTTGGGCGTCTGCCAACCGTAACTAAGACTTTGTCAGCGTCAAAGGCGCCTTCCTTTCCATCCTCTAGGGTTGCGTATACTTTGCCGTCTCGATATTCCTTCGCCCTGGATTTGACATGGTATTCAATGCCAAGTTTTCGCAGTGACCTTTCGACGATTCTTACAAGGTCTATGTCGGTTCCGGGCAGAAGTTGGTCTAACATTTCGATTACGGTCACTTTGCTTCCAAGTTGGGCGTACATTGTGCCTATTTCCAATCCGGACACTCCGCCCCCAATTATGGCTAACTTCTTCGGGACCTGTTGTAGTGACAGTGCTTCGGTTGAACTGATTATGGTGGTTCCGTTGAATTTGAAAGTGGGAAGGTCGAAGTAACGCGAGCCTGTTGCTATGATTATGTCCTTTGCTTCAATGATTTCTGTCCCGCTCAGGCTCTTAACTTCGAGCTGATGAGCTTCAATGAATTTCCCGGTTCCTTTTACGACCTTGACATTGTTTCCTTTGAGTAGGTAGTCGATACCGGATACTAGTCGATCGACTACACTCTGTTTCCATGTTTGCACTTTAGCAAAATCTACGTTGACTCCGGTTACCTCTAAGCCGATCTGTTTGGCTGCTTCAACTCGCTGTTTTAGTTTCGCGACGCGGATAAGTGCCTTCGAGGGTATACATCCGATGTTTAGGCATACGCCGCCTAGCTTGTCTTTTTCTATGAGGATTGTTTCCTTTCCGAGCTGTCCGAGTCTTATGGCTGCCACGTAACCGCCCGGTCCGCTTCCAAGCACGGCAGCTTCTGTCTTCTGTGTCATTTAGTCCGTCTCTAGAAGAAGGAGTTTTGGATCTTCTAAGTATTGTTTGATTGCGTTTACAAAACGGGCTGCCATTGCGCCGTCCAATACTCGATGGTCGAAGGATAAGGAGAGGTAGGTCATGTCACGGATTGTGATTTGGTTGTCCTTGACGACTGGCCGTTTGGTGATTTTATGGAGCCCGAGTATGGCGACTTCTGGGTAATTGATTATCGGGGTAGCGAATACTCCGCCGATTCCGCCTACGTTAGTTATCGTGAAAGTGCTTCCCTGAACTTCATTCAAAGCTAACTGTCCTGCGTGAGCTTTCTCGCTTAGCGTTGCAATTTCTAAGCCGAGTTGTGTTATCGATTTGTGTTCAGCATCCTTTACCACTGGAACTACTAAGCCCGACTCAGTGTCAGTCGCTATACCAATGTTGTAGTATTTCTTGAGCACTATCTCCTCTTTTTCGTCATCTAAGCTGGAGTTGAGGTACGGGTACTGCTTCAGTGCTGGAATTAGTGCCTTGATGACGAATGGTAGGTAGGTCAACTTCACCCCGCGTTTCTCAGCGGAAGTCTTGGCTCTCTCCCTTAGATGGACAATTTCGGTCATGTCAACTTCGTCCACGTGGGTTACTTGTGCCGTCGCATTTTTGGATTTGAGCATGTGCTCAGCAACTTTTCTTCGGATTCCGCGTAACGGAACTCGCTCTTCAACACCACGCGGCCCAGAGGTTGTCACAGTTACAGCCGCGACGGCTCTCCCTAGCTGTTTGAATCGTTGCACATCTTCGTCTGTAATTCGGCCTCCGCGGCCAGTTCCTTGGACAACAGATATGTCTACGCCGAGATCTCTCGCAAGCTTTCGAGTTGCAGGTGTCGCCAAGATTTCGTCGGGTTTCCGTGAAGCTTGAGGGGGGGTTGTTAGTGGGATTTCTTGGGGTATAGCAATCGTAGGTGTTTTCGCGGATGTGGGGGGAGATGGTTTCGTGCCGACGGGGGTTCTTTCGGATGCCGAAACAGTTGGTTGTCCACCTTTCTCTTCTATTGAGAGGAGAGCTTGTCCTACCTTGACGACTTCGCCCTCTTTGGCCATGAGTTTCTGAATTATTCCTTGCTTGGGGGAAGGTATCTCTACGTTGACCTTATCTGTCATGATTTCGACGAGTGGTTGGTTTTCCTTTACTTCGTCTCCTTCTTTCACAAGCCATTTTACAACTTCGCCTTCAGCGACGCCTTCACCTACGTCCGGAAGGCGGAACTCGTAGACCAATTAGGATCACTCTTTCCTGGTTAGAAGTTGTAGACTTTCTCGATTGCAGCTAGGACCCGAGTGGCGTTGGGCATGTATTCGTCTTCGAGAGCGTATGAGAAGGGAACGTCGAAGCCTGCTACCCGTAGGATAGGGGCCTTCAAATTTAGAATGCAGCGTTCAGCGATTTGCGCTGCTATTTCTGCCCCGAACCCGCATGTCTTGCATGCCTCATGTAGAATCACCACCCTTCCTGTTTTCTTAACTGAATTGGTGATTGTTTCGATGTCGAAGGGTACGATGGTTCTGATGTCAACCACTTCTACATTGATGCTTTTTGTTGCTGCAAGTTCCGCTGCTTCCAGAGCTACGTGGAGCATCGTGCCGTAGGCGAACACAACTACGTCACTTCCCTCGCGCGCGATGTTGGCCTTACCTATGGGGACTGTGTATTCCTCGTTAGGGACCTCTCCGCGGACTGTTCGATAGATTTTCTTGGGTTCAAGGAATATGACAGGGTCAGGATCGCGCATGGCAGCCGTAAGGAGGCCTTTGGCGTCGTAGGGCGTTGCTGGAATCACAACTTTGAGTCCCGGTGTGTGAGCGAAGAAGGCCTCAGTGCTTTGAGAATGGTAATGGCTGCCTCTGATACCGCCCCCGTAGGGGGTTCTGATCACGACGGGGGTTGTGTATTGGCCTCCGGATCTGTATCTGAACTTGGCAAGTTCGCTTTGGATTTGGTCGAACCCTGGATAAATGAAATCCATAAACTGAATCTCTGGTACAGGCCTTAACCCATAGAGAGCCATCCCAATGGAGACGCCTATGATTCCTGACTCGGCGAGAGGCGTGTCGATGACGCGGTTTGGGCCAAACTCTTGGTATAATCCCTCAGTTGCTCGAAAGACACCGCCGTTGACGCCCACGTCTTCACCCAGTATTACGACCTTGTCATTTCGCGTCATCTCTTCCCGTAACGCGTGGTTTACTGCTTGAACCACATTCAGAACAGTCAATTATTGTCCCCTTGCCGCTTCTCTTCACGGAGCTCTCTCAACTGTTCTTCGAGATGCCAGGGCATTTTGGCGTACACATCGGTGAATAGGGTTTCGAGGGCGGGTTTAGGTAATTTCTCAGCGTGGTGAACCGCTTCATCTATTTCACGATTTGTCTCATCCTGTGTCTTCTTTTCGTCCGCCTCACTCCAGATTCCCTTCCTTTCCAGATACTTTCGGAATCGTGCTAGCGGTTCCCGTTTCTGCCATTCCTCTAACTCTTGTTCTGTCCTGTACCGTTTTGGATCATCCGAAGACGAGTGTGGGCCCATCCGGTAGGTCACCGCTTCTATGAGAGTTGGGCCTCCTCCCTTACGGGCTTTTTCAACGGCGTCTTTCGTGGTTCGATAGACAGCGAGTATATCGTTTCCATCGACGCGAACACCCTCGAACCCGTAAGCCTGCGCCTTGATTGCTATAGTCTCAGAAGCGGTCTGTCGCTCAACCGGGACGGAAATGGCCCAATGGTTGTTCAGGCAGAAGAATACCGTCGGAGTCTTGTATACACCGGCGAAATTCATGCCCGTATGGAAATCATTTCCTGATGTGGCTCCGTCTCCGAAATAAGTTAACGTCACGATCGGATCCCCTCTGATCTTCGCTGCAAGAGCGACGCCAACGGCATGTGGAATCTGTGTCGCAATAGGTGCGGATCCTGAGACGTAGTTAGCGGTCTTGACGCCGAAAAGATTCGTCAACTGCCGACCCTTCTGAACATCCTCAGCATTAGCAAAGTATTGGTCGAGGAGTTGATTGAGTGTGATGCCGCGCAGAAGCATTGAACCTATTTCTCTGTATGCAGGGAAAACCCAGTCTTCTGGTTTCAAAGCATAGGCGCTTCCAATATGTGCAGCTTCCTGCCCCAAACATCCGATGTAGAAACCTATTCGTCCCTGTCGCTGCAACTGTAACCCACGAGTATCCAGATTTCTCGTCAGAATCATTACACGGTAGAGCCGCCTCAGCTCGTCTTTGGGGATTTCCGGCTCCATTTCCGCGACTAACTCACCGCTAGGCTTGATAACCTGCAGTAACTCAAGAGTCAAACCTTAACCTCCATTGAGGTTGCGTGAAACGCAGCCAAAGCCGAACTAGGGCTTGTAAAGCTTGCCCTTTACACCAGATTGTGAGAGAGCCCAGATTGTTCCAGAAACAGCTCGCTTCAAGACCGTTAAAGATCAGTTAATGCCTTCCATCTTCTTGTTGCGAATTAGCGCCTCGAGGAAGAACTCGCCGGCCCTGTATGAACTTCTAACGAACGGGCCGGAGGCCACGTACAAAAATCCTAAGTTGTCAGCGAGGTGCTTGTAGTGTTCGAACCTTTCCGGGCTGACATATTCGCTTACGGGAATGTGGGCCTTCGATGGTCGAAGGTACTGCCCAAGGGTTAGGATGTCTACATCTACTTGTCTTAAGTCTTCCATTGTCTTGACGACGTCACTCTCAATCTCGCCCAGGCCAAGCATGATAGATGATTTTGAGTATACTGAGGGGGCGACTTCCTTAATGTGCTTGAGAACTCGAAGTGACTGTTCGTAGGTTGCTCTTGGATCTCGCACTTTCTGTGTTAGCGTTTGAGTGGTTTCGATGTTATGCGCAATAACTTCGGGTCCCGCTTCGATGATTTTGTTTACGTCTGCGAGGTTGCCTTGGAAGTCAGGTATAAGGACCTCTGTGATTACATCTGGGTCTCTTTGTTTAATGGCTTTGACGGTGGACGCGAAGTGTTCTGATCCGCCGTCTGGAATGTCATCTCTATCGACTGAAGTTATCACGACATACCTTAAGCGCAAGTTTGCAATGGCTTTCGCGACCTTCACGGGTTCAAGGGTATCTAACGTGCCACGGGGGTTTCCTGTCTTAACCATGCAGAACCGGCAGCCACGCGTACATGTGTCACCCATGAGCATGAATGTGGCTGTTCCTCCGCCCCAACATTCGGCTACGTTGGGACAGTGTGCCTCCTCACACACGGTGTGGAGGTTGCGGTTTCGAAGCACGCCCTTGATTCTTTCGTAGTTGTCTCCCGTTGGATACTTCACACGTAACCAGTCTGGTTTCCGTACCATGTCCGCTTCTTGGATCTGTAGTACGTGCGAGTATCGAGGCATGTAAACGGCCACGTTGAGTCAGACAATGGGTTTCGTGCATTTGGCTTTTGCTTTGCTGGGTAACGGGCCACTAATGTGTTAAGGGTGAGGGGATTGTTTTAGAGAACCCTTGCTTCGACGGTTTGGGTGTAATATGGAAGGGCGACAAAACTGGGCTTGAATGAATGTATTGGGCAGTAGAACGTTGAATCGCGGAAAAACGGAGCATGAATTGGAGATGCGGGATCAGACTCCAGGTCTTCGAAAAGCTATCCGATTGAGAAATGCTGTTGCCCTGTACGCGAGTTCCGTTCTAGGGTCCGGTATATTGGTTCTTCCTGGATTGACGGCTAAGATCGCGGGGCCAGGATCTATCCTTGCGTGGGCGTTGCTTTCCCTTGCAAGTTACCCCTTTGCGTACACATTTGCTTCGTTGTCTGCTAGACGACCGGAATCGGGAGGCATCTATTCATTCACGAAGGAAAGCTTCGGATTTCGAGCTGGCGCAATAATCGGTTGGCTTTTCGTTTTCTGGGTTCTTACGGGCGCGCCCGCGGTCACCCTCATCGCCGCCTCCTACCTTGGCTACGCTTTTCCACTGAACCGAGCGGAAACCTACATCATCGCTTTCGGGATTATCCTCGTGGCGTTTACGATAAACTACAAGGGCATAGTTGTCAGCAACAAAGTTCAGTTTGCGGTTATCGGATCCATAGTCGCACTGCTTGTAGCAATTATAGTCTCCTCAGCATTCTTGGTAAGAATACAAAATTTTACCCCGTTCCTGCCAAACGGTCCCTTGGCGGTGGGCACCGCTGCCGCGCTAATCTTCTGGTCCTACCTAGGATACGAGAATACATCTAATGTGGCTGAAGAATTTGAAAACCCGGAGAAGGACTTTCATCGAAGCATTATTCTAAGCGTGGTCGTTATCAGCGCTCTCTATTTGGCCGTCGCCTTCGTAACGATTGGAACTCGAGCCTACGAGGCGGGAGGGAGCGTAGCGCCATTCGCTGTGATTCTGTCAAACGTGCTCGGAAAATATGGCGCAGAAGGAACAGGACTACTCGCGGTCTTCATAATATTCGGAACCGTTAACGCCTATACAACAGGCGTGTCGAGGTTGCTATTTGCGGCGGCAAGAGACGGGGGGCTCCCCAGAGTCCTGTATCACCTGAATAGCAAGACTAAGGTTCCGGACCGAGTTCTGTTAGCACTCCTAAGCAGCTATGCCATCGTGCTCGTAGTGTATTTTTTTTCTCGGGTCGATTTAGAAACTGCTCTCCTAGTTCCGAGCGGGGCGGCTATTTTGGTTTATGTAGTAGGCTCGGCGGCGGGCATGAAGATACTCGGTCGACATTATGGTGGTAGTTGGAGGAAGGCGATTTTCCCTTTGGTTTCACTTGTAATCTCACTCGTAATTTTGCCCTTCATTGGGCCGCTGCTTATTGCAAGCCTGGTTGTTATCGTGGCTGCTTTCGTTTATGTCTCAGTGATTAGAAGAAATGGCTTAGACTTTGAATCCAAAAGCTGATGCGAACGATTCGACACTTCTAAAATTGTTAAGAAACTCAATACCTTTCTGCGTTAAGCTGTAGACCTTATCGTCAATTCCAGTCTCCTGTATTACTCCTAACGCCTCTAGTTCTTCGAGGTATTTGACAAGTCGATCGTGGGAAAGGTTAGCTCCATAGAGGATTCTAGTAGGCTTCGCTTGGTTGCTCTCGCGCTGAATGACGTACATCATGTCCACATAGATACGAAGTTGGGATCGATACTTTGCGGTAGGCTTTGCAGTAGGCTTTGCAGTTTGGCCCTGCGTGTCCGGAATCATGCGGGTTGATTCACCCTAAGCAGCATGGCTAACAATAGAAGGAAACCGAACAATTGTGCGATATGGGCGAATGGGTAGAACAGAGGCTTTACGGTGTAGAGTAGAAAGAAAACGTGTGCAATCGTGAGCGAGGTAAAGGCACCGAAGACCAGCATTGAATTCGTGTTCTTGTTGATGCTATAGTTAATCCCGGTTTGAGCAGCGATGTAGACTAAGAGAAAGATTAGGATAAGTTCCGTTACCGCGTTGCGTTCGAAGAACAATATCGGAACAGCTGCCAGCGCCTCTGTCGTAGCGGTTAGATTCCTCGCCTGACGAGCGTACGCGTACACTAGCAACCCGTAGGCAACGACTTGCGCGAGGAAATAGATCGTGTAGCCGACACCAAAAAGATACAGAAATCCTCTATGAAGACGAACGAGAAGAACGATTAGGCTAGAGAGCCCGTCGATCAGCAAGCCAGCGCCGATTAGAACGAAACTCAGGTTAAGATAGAGAAGAGTCTTCTCCTTCGATAGTTTGTATGCTTTCAAGGCTTGATATGCGACAGCGATCGCGATCACGAACGCTATGCACTCCATCAAGGAGCCGAAACCAAAAAACCAGGAAGGAGCAACCAATAGACTTCAGATCCTGCTGGCCTTTACCAGACTTGAGATACTTTTCAGGGTTTTGCACTATTAGTACATCGAAAATCTCCTCTCTCTGAAAGAGAGGATTCATGTGAGGAATTCAATGTTCTATGTTGTGGCGAGCTGTACAAGTTTACCGTTCGTGAAGAAACCTTTGAGCCCACATTCCTTGCATGTGGCTCCCAGCTGAAGGTCGGAACCCTCTTCGTAGTAAACGTCTAAGGTCTTTTGCCCGCACCTTGGGCACACATGGCCCTCGACCTTATCCATTAGTAACCAGGAAATTTACACATACACAGCCATATAGGCTTGAGAGATGACTGAAAATAACAATAATCAGACCAAAAAGGTACCTTTCCTTCCCCCTCTGAGGAGTGAAAACTCAAGACCTTATGGGATTTCCTCTCCAAGCCCCTTCGAAAAACTGAGGCATAGGCGCAGCCGTGGCAACCTTTAGCGGGTTTTGTATCCTAGGGAGCAACCCTCAGGCATTCCAAATTGAATGAAACTAGAATTTCTTTAACGCTCACCTGCTTCGCTTCTTCAGGCAAGGCTTCTCAGTGAACACTGTAACGTACTGGCGGCTTTTGCCGCAGATTTGACGAAGATGATGCCAGGATCTATTGGACTCCTACGATTTCTGTGACTAACAAAAGTCCCAGACCGATTCAATGGAACAACGCCAGGTTTTCAGTTGACAATCTAAAGAAGTAACGAAGTACTTGGGTTATAGGCCGAATTTTCTGAACGCGAAGTACTTGGGAAAGTCTACGCCAAGCGTGAATATTGCAGAGAGTCCCAAGACAACGAGAACTTGAACTGGCGTGACGGATGCCAGGACACCGCCGTAGATTCCCAGCAAGGCAAATCCAATCACCGTAGCCAAGCTAGAGATAGCAAGTTCCCTTCCGGGTCGAGAGGCCCAGAAGTGTCCTCTCTCCCTCACAATAAGGACTCTAAACTGGCTGGTAAAAATTAGCGCAAGCAGCACGAAGGTTTGAAGTGTTCCTAGTTCCATTTGATAATAATTCGTGCCGATGAAGATAACGATGACACCTTCGACAATCAAGAATACGCCGATAATGAGTGAGGCTAACGTGATGTTCTTTACGTTCCAGATGTTTGGACTGCGTGTCGTCTTCACGTTATCAGTGGCAAGCGACATTGTTACGAAGTCATTCGCAAACACCAACAAAACCATGCCCAGCACCGAGAGCACGACGTGATGCAACCAGAAGAAGCCCAGGGCCAGTATACCCACGAATTGTATTACTTTGGTGACCTTGTTGACAACCCATGTTAGCATGCGCTGATAGATTTGTCTGCTCGTGCCTATTGCGTCGAGGATAACCCTGAGTCCGGGTTCGGTTAGAACTATGCTGGCGGACGCTTTGGCAACATCAGTTGAGTCGCTTACAGCTATGCCTACTTCCGCTTGTTTGAGCGCAGGGGAATCATTCACACCGTCTCCGGTCATTCCTACCATGTGGCCTCTTGATTGGAGAAGCTTGACTACTTTGTACTTGTCTTCTGGATAGATCTCAGCCAACCCATCATATTCATCCAGAACGCTTGCTTGATCCGCTTCTGATAGTTTCTCTAGATTTGACATCGGGTAGATTCGGTTGCCAATCCCTACTTGCCCGGCGATTTCTCTGGCTATTGCCACGTTATCTCCTGTCAGCATCTTCGTCTCTACGCCTAGGCGTCTCAGTTCTCCTATTGTTTCCTTCGAGTCGGGTCTAGGAGGATCGGCTAATGGGAGGAGCCCTACGAGCTTGAGGTTATCTAGGTCATTATCCGCTGATTTGGCGACAGCGAGTGTTCGATAGCCTTTCTTGGATAATGATTCAACGTTAGCGTTGACATTCTTCGCAGTTTCATCATTCACTTTGCATAGGGACAGAATTACCTGTGGTGCTCCTTTGGCTACTCTGAATCGTTTTCCGTCATGCTCGATGATTGCCTCGGATCTTTTTGTCGCTGGGTCGAAGGGAGTGAACGAGACCTGTGTGTACTCTTCAGAGGAGATTGGGAGTGTTTTTGCGTAGTCTATCACGGCTAGGTCGATTACGTCTCTAATCTCCTCTTTCGAAGCTAGACGCGCGATTATTGCGACGTCATCTTTTTCGGACCCTTGGAAGGGGATAGGGTGGGTGACGGAGAGTTTGTTCTCGGTGATTGTACCGGTCTTGTCTAAGCAGAGTATTTCCATTGAGGCTGCGTCCTCAATTGAATCGAGTCGGGTTACCAGGGCGCCTTCGTTGGCAAGTTGCATCGCGCCTACAGCCAGAACGATAGCAAAAACTGCTGGTAGCGCAACTGGGACGGAACCCATGAGAAAGATTAGAGTGAACGTTACGACGGTTAGGAGGTCTACGACTCCTGTTAACGCTGCATCTAATACCACGAAGGCCAGGGCTGCAATGCCAATGTACATTGCATACTTGACAATGGTCGACATGATTTGCTGTTGATGCGATTTCGGCCTCGCAATTTTCACCAGTTCAGCAGTTTTTCCGAAGTATGTGTTGGCTCCAGTGTTGAGTACGAGAGCCCTCGCTTCCCCCCGTTTTACGATGGAACTTGAATAGAGAATCCCGGATTGACGCGCGGTCACTGGAAGAGACTCCCCAGTCAAGGCTGACTGATCAACAGAGACTTCTCCAGCCGCTATTTTGCCGTCAGCTGGAATTAGGTCTCCCAAGCCAACCTGTATGATGTCGCCTGGAACTATTTCCCGAGCATCCTTGACGACCCATTCTCCGTTCCGCAGGACCTTCGCTTTAACCGCTAGCCGTTTCTTCAAAAGCTGAAGCGCTTTCAGAGAACTGCGACTATGGTGAAAGCCTATGATGGCGTTTGTAGTCAGAAGTCCAAAGACTATTACAGCTTCCGGGTAGTGGCCTATAATATAGGAGAGAACCATCGTCAATTCCAAAAGCCAAGGCATAGGTCCCCAGTATCGCCCCAGGAAATCCGTGAATGGGTTTTTCCGTTTTTCCGATAATTCATTGTAACCGAGTTCGTGGATGCGTCTCTTCGCCTCATCTTCGGTGAGACCGCTTGTTGACGTAGTCAATACTCGGTACGCGTCCTCGATGGTTAGATCGGAAAAGTCAGCTGTCGCCTTAGTTATCATTGAACACTGCGCCTATCCAAAGCCCATTTTTCAACGCGAATGTCACAGTAACCTGGTCAAATATTAGTAAGAGTTTGAACAGATTAGGTGAAATGAATGAAAGGTCCAATGTTGGCTCCTCGATCTCTGGAAGTGAGCAGACTCGCAATGACTCGAATGAAGCTAGTTTACAAAGTTCTCCAAGACTGGTAACGCGACGTCTTTGTTTGGAATCTCTTTATTTCCCATGAACTGTTTCATAATGACGCAGAGTCGTTACTTCTCGTCCGGAGTCTGCAGGATATCTCCTACCGGCCATTTTTTGGTGCTTCGTAGCTGAGGTGTTCTCGCACCAGGCACACTACTTGGCGGAAGCTGTCATTGCACTAACGGCATTCGCCACTGGGTCAGACCCAAGCTTTCCTTTTCGTAGGTCGGCGTTGACGGTTTGAAAAGGAAGCGTTTATAGTCGGTTGGTCCAGAGCGGTCGAATCCTGCGGTAAGTGTAATAAAATGCCGTTCAGCGTTCTCGTTGTAGGATGCGGGGCTCAAGGAAAGGTCATCTCAACTTCCCTAGGTCGATCGCGGGGAGCGGAGAAAGTTCTGCTTGGAGATGTGAATGTGGAGATGTGCAGACAGCATGTTAACCGAGCGAACAGCGAGAAGTTGTCTGCACATGCAGTTGACGCGGGCAACGTTCGTGCGGTGGCGGAGCTTGCGGAACGCGTAGATGTAATCGTCAACGCTGTTTCACCCAAGTTCAATCTGGCCTTTATGGATGCTGCGGTGAAGAGTGAGACGGATTATGTTGATCTCGCGTTCGGCCCGCCCTACGACATGTTCGACAAACAGATGGTGAAGGACGCGGTGTTCAAGGGGAAGAAACTAACAGCGCTCACGTGCACCGGCTCCTCGCCTGGAATAGTGAACGTAATCGTAGCCCAGGCGGCTGACGAACTTGACACTGTGAAGAGCATTCGATTGAGGATCGGGGATGTGGTGCACAGTAAGGAGCTAATTTCGACGTGGTCCCCGGAGACAATGCTCGGAGATATGGCGGAGGAGCCTATTGTTTTCGAGAACGGCGAGTACAAACGGGTGCCGCCCTTCAGCGGCGAAGAGGTTTTCAATTTCCCTCAACCCGTCGGTCCACAACCCACCTTCATGCACGTACACGAAGAAGCCATCACTCTCCCACGATTTATTGGGAAGGGAATAAGTTACTTGGACATTAAGCTAGGCACACCCGATATGCCCCTGATGAAATCACTCGTGGACTTAGGCCTCTGCAACTCCGATCCGATCGAAGTAGACGGGGTAAATGTGATCCCGCGTCACCTCCTGCTTCGGTTGTTTCCGCCAACCCCAACAGCCGAGGAGATGGAAAGGAAACTAGCGGCTGGCACCATAACCGATGCCCACCAAATATACGTGGTCGAAATTGTCGGGGGAAAGGAGAACAGAACTGTAACCTACACGTACACTGTAACCTCGCCCAGCCTGCGGCAGGTGCAAGAGACGATGCCGGGTGCGACTCACGAATCCTTCCTCACCGGCACCTCAGCCGCAGTCTTCACCGAGATGCTCGGGGAAGGGAAAATATCGACGAAGGGTGTTATCGCACCCGAATGCCTGGATCGCGACGTTAGGGAAGAGTACTTGGCTCGAATCGCCAAGCTAAATGTGAGAGTTGGGGTGACTGTGAAATGAAGCGTAAATTGACTCTCGTTAAGGAACAGCTCATTTCTTCCACATCATTTCCCCCGCAAGTGCTGGATCGCTGAAAACGGCGCCTTTTTCCGGGAAAGCGGTGCCGCTTTCAACTGCGGACTAGTTGAGGATCATGGCGAGCGCAGGGTGAGTCACATCCAGAGATCCTCCAGGGTTGAGGGTCGTTCCATCCGGGGGAACAGCGAAGCAAAATCGACTTCTCAATGGGAAAACGGTCAAAGAGTTCGATTTTAAATGCAACGGTTGTATTTACAACTGAACGCCCTAATTTTCCTATTCCTCTTCCAACTGCGTTCGGTTTTGAGGCAGAAAACGCAATTTTGATACCATAAAAGCCCAGAAAATGCACGTCAACACCATCCTAATAGCATATATGGTAGAATCGGGTAATCTCTGGTGTGGAGTTGTTAAGTTTGCTAGCTCTCGAAGGCCGAACGGAACCTAAACTCCTTGGACCAATCTCCACACGCGCGGAGCAGATTCGCTCATTCGAAAGATCGCGGGAACTGTATGAACAGGCAATGAACTACCTGCCGGCCGGAGCTTCATCCAACGTACGCATTCACATGCATGAGCCTTTCCCCATTCTCTTTCGAAGTGGCGAGGGGCCAAGGGTTCGGGACGTAGATGGGAACAGTTACATTGACTACCTCATGGCTTACGGGACGCTAATTCTTGGACACAAGCACCCCCGGATCATCGCAGCTATCCAGGAGCAGCTTCAGGAAGGAACAATGTTTGGGACGACCACGGAGCTCGAGATTGAGGTTGCGAAGCTCGTTTCCGGCGCCGTTCCGGCTGCTGAAATGGTTACATTCACCAACACGGGAACCGAGGCGACGATGGAGGCAGTGCGCATTGCTAGGGCAGCGACTGGGAAGGATAAGATCATCAAATTTGAGGGCCACTACCATGGCCACCACGACTACGTCCTTTTCAGCGTAGACGCCCCATCATCAGTCTCAGGGTTGGAGGCAAGCCCCACAAAACTACCATACTTCCCCGGCATACCCGAGGAAGTGGCGAAGACAGTCATCGTGGCGCCCTGGAACAACCCAACCTCACTAGAACGCATCCTGAAGAAGCACAGCGGAGACGTTGCCGCCATCATAACGGAACCCGTAATGGCAAATCAAGGCATCATCCCGCCAGAACCGGACTACCTGAAACAGTTACGTGAACTGAGCACCAAATATGACGTCCTCCTAATCTTTGATGAAGTCCTCACAGGCTTTCGCATCGCGAAGGGAGGCGCGCAAGAACTCTACGGAGTCAAACCGGACATTGCGTGCTACGCAAAAGCGATCGGAGGAGGAGCTCCGGTAGCTGCCGTCGTCGGAAAAAGAGAAGTGATGAGCATGATTGGGCCCGGGAGAATCGCTTTCGGCGGAACCTACAATGCCAGCCCTCTATCGCTTGCCGCATCGAAAGCCACGCTGCAAACTCTCTTCGAAAATGACGGCGAAGCATTCCGCAGAATGACTGACATCGGAGCGAAACTGAAAGCGAGATTGACGGAGGTTTTCAAAGCAGCAGGATATCACGTCGTGATCAATAACGTCGGCCCATTGCTATCAATCTATTTCACCAAACTACGAAAGGTTTCAAGCTACAGGCAAGCAATCCAGTCAGACACACGCAAATACAAACAATTCAGGGACGAGATGATCAAGCATGGAGTGTACATGCATCCCGACGGATTGGAGCGCATGCTAATCTCAGCTGTCCACACTGAGCGCGAAGTTGAAGAAACAATAACCGCCGCCGAACAAACGCTGAAAGCCCTCCGCACACAAACCCTAGACTGATACGGCTTAAGCGACTAAGGCCTAAAAGTTGCTCTCCGAGGTCTCAATTTCGAAGACAAATCCTACTCGCCGTAGTCTTCATCTCGAGCTGAGCTTCCGTTCGACTAAAGATCGATAAAGAAGATGGAGTGAATGTTCTCATGAAAACGTTAGTCTTGGGGGCATCAGGCCAGATCGGGGCGTACGGTGTCCAAGACCTAGTCGAATTCGCCAAGGCCGAAGTGATCGCATCCAGCCGAAAACTCGGTAACGTCAAGAGGGCCATGACTGACCTCAAGCTGAGCAACAAAGTGCAACTGATGGAACTCGACGCCAGCAACACGGAAGCGGTAGCCAAGGTTATCAAAGCCGAGAAGGTGGACACGGTGATGAACTGTGCGTGGTATCAAACTAACCTCGCAGTCATGGACGCATGCCTCAAAGGGGGGGCGCACTACACCGACCTCGGAGGTTTCTTCGACACCTGCCTCAAGCAGCTTGAACATGATAAGGACTGGAAGGACGCAGGACTAAACGCTACCATAGGCCTTGGCAGCACACCAGGGCTAACTAACGTCGCGGGCGCCGCTGGCTCTGCAAAACTTGACACAGTTGACACGATTAACATCTACTGTGCTTGGGGTAACACTCTACCCGTAAAGGAACCGGGGTGGCCGGGCTACTCCATTCGAACTGTGCTAGATGAGTTCACACAAGAACCAGTAATGTGGCTCGACGGTAAGCACGTGAAACAGCTCGTCTTGTCAGGTGAGACGACTGTGATGATGCAGGAACCAATCGGGAAGGTTGTCGCGTATTACGTGAAACACTCGGAACCCGCGACCTTGGGAAGGTATGTTGGTAAGGGTTGCCGAAACGTCACGTTTCGAATAGGCTTTCCAAGCACCGACTTCGCCACCTTCAAAACGCTACGAAGCCTTGGTTTCGCCGACACCGAAGGCATCCAGTTTGGAGATACGAAGGTTTCACCAGTTGATTACCTAACCGCTATGTATCAACGCGCCATCGCGAAAAATCGGCGTGAAGCCCCACCACGCGAGGAATATGAGTATGACGCGTTCAAAATCGATGTTTTCGGAACCAGTAAAGGGGGTCCTGCAACCGTTAATTACGATATAATTACTTGGAACGATCCGGAGAAAGGGATCCCATCATCACGCGACACGTCCGTACCTCCAGCAGTGGTTTCACACTGGCAGTCGACTGGGAAGATCAAGCTACCAGGCGTATTTCCACCAGAGTCAACGGTAGATCCAGAAGCGTTCTTCAAAGAGATGGGAAAGAGAAAGATCAGAGTCGAAGAACATTTCACCGAAACAAGGAAGTTCTACTGACCATCGCCCACTATTTCCAAATGTGTAGCGGGTGAAGTGGAGAGAGCATTTTCACAGGAAAATGCGCCGCTACTGGAACTAAATGCGAAATGTTAAAGCAGATCTTGGAAGCCTTTCTAGGTTAGGAGCCGTAGTCACTTAGTTGCCTTATGGGGTTGACGCAATCGGGTGAGGCTGCCGATCGCGATCTTCTGAAGGTTAGCGATCTCACTCTAGACTATGCGACCGTCGACCAAAGAGTACGCGTACTTGAGAAGGTCTCATTGCGTGTGAAGAAAGGAGAGCTAGTGGGCGTTGTGGGCGAAAGCGGATCAGGGAAAACAACGCTTGGGTTATCGATTATCGGCCTGCTAGACTCGCCGCCCGCAGACATCATCAACGGTTCCATAATCTTCGAAGAGAAAGACTTGCTCAAGATGAGTAATACTGAACTCTCACAACTTAGAGGGCCAGGAATAGGGATGGTGTTCCAAGAAGCCCTGGCAGCCCTAAATCCGGTTTACAGAACTGATACACAGCTTAGAGAATCGATTGAAGTTCTTCGAAGAGCTCAAAAGTTGACTCTTTCAGCAAAAGATGAAACTAAAATGATGATAGAGACCCTGACTGATTTGCGCCTCGACAAACCTGAATGGGTCATGACGAAGTACCCACACGAGCTTTCCGGCGGAATGCGGCAACGGCTCTCGATAGCAATGGCCATAGTGGAGAAGCCGAAACTTCTGATACTGGATGAGGTGACTACTGGGCTTGACGTGTACGTCCAGAATAGAATATTGGGCATTCTGAAGGATTTGAATCGGCGAACAGGGACCGCTATGATGTTCATCACCCACGACTTGCTGGTCGCTTCACAGATTTGTGACAGATTGTACGTGATGTACGCGGGGAGGGTAATGGAGCGGGGCGATACGGAGCGTATACTGAATGCGCCGTTGCATCCTTACACTCAGAAACTCTTCGCAGCGATACCGCACGGGTTTGTTGATTCCCCTCCGCTGCCCGCTCCTACTGGTGAAGCCCCAGACCTCAGGACCTTGCCCACAGGCTGCAAATTCCATCCGAGATGTCCGTTCGTGATGCAGAAATGCAAGGAGACTGAGCCGCCGGTTTTTGAGGCCGATGGTGAACATAGCGCCTTATGCTGGTTGCTAGAGAAGAAATGAGCAACATCATCGAAGTGAACAACCTCACGGTTTCCTTCATCGTTAGGGGAGGGAACCTATTGTTGTTCGAGAGAGGATCCGGAATGATGGACGTAGTTAACGATGTCACTTTCCAAGTCCGGGAGGGTGAGACTTTTGGTTTGGCTGGTGAGACTGGTTCCGGCAAGTCAATAATAGCTTGGGTTCTGGTTGGCCTGTTCAAGCCGAGGTCTGGGTCCGTAAAGTTACTGGGTAAGGAGATAAACTTCCGAAAGAAGGCGGACGTTATTTACCTTAGGCGAAATGTTGGAATAGTCTTTCAAGACCCGGTCGGGTCGCTAAACCCGCGCTTGCGTGTTAAGGAAATCATAAGGGAGGGCTTAGTGGCCTCGAAAACTTTCGACCGACGAGATTACGATAAGAGAATAGAGGAGACCATTGATCTGGTGGGTTTGAGAAAGAGCAGCCTCGATGCTTACCCCCGGGAGCTCAGCGGCGGTGAGAAGCAGAGGGTAAGTCTTGCTAGAGCAATCGCTGTGCCGAGAAAGATGTTGGTGCTCGATGAACCTACGAGTTCATTGGACGTGTCGGTCCAGGCCCAAGTTTTGAACACATTAAAAGAGCTGAAGTCAAAGTTGCATCTCTCCTACTTCTTCATAACTCATGACATCAACGTTATGAAGTACATGAGCGATTCGCTTGGAATCCTTTATTATGGCAAGCTCCTTGAAGTGGGACGGACCTATGATGTTGTAACTAACCCTAAGCATCCATTCACTGTGAGGTTGATGTCGAACGTGCCAGGACTCAGGCGTGCTGAACGTCAACAGGAAGAAGATTTGGGTGAGCGGGGATCGTCACCGACCGGATGCGTGTACAGCAGGGTTTGTCCACATGTCTTCGAGAAATGCGGTAATTCTCCACCGATGTTTAGTTTAGGTTCCGACCATTTTGCCGCTTGCTTCCTTCACGATAAGAGCAGTTGACGCTTCGTCAGCTTGAAATTAGGCTCCGACGCTTGCTATCAGAGCGTTCACTGCTTCGCCAATTCCTGCTTAGTGATTTTGGGCGCCTTTCTGAAGGCTCTTCCTTTAAAGAGGATGTAGGGCCTGACTTTCACGTCAGAAGCTTCTCTGGCGCCTTCGCCCAGGAAGCTGAAACCAACCACGAGAATCATTGTTATGAAAGCTGGGAAGAGGGCCTGCCACGGGTAAGTGTAAAGGCCATAACTGATTGAGCCGACCATTACGCCAAGCTCAGGAGTATTCGGGGGAATCCCGATCCCCAAGAAGCCTAGTATGGATACTTCAAGCAGAGCAGTTCCGACGTCAAGGGTTGCGTACACTAGGACGGAGGGCAGTATGTTTGGGAGGATGCCTCTAAACATTATGTAGCTGAAAGATGAGTTCAACGCTTTCGAGACTGCGATGAATTCTTCCGCAACTACCTCCAGTACGCCTCCTCTCACTAACCTCACGTAGGGAGGCCACCAAACGAACACGAAAGCCAGCATCGCGTTGACTAGGCCTGCTCCTAACGTCGCGGCGACTGCCAACACCATTATGATGGTCGGAAAGGCCAAGAAGAGGTCGGTTATTCGCATGATGACCTCGTCCACCACGCCCCCTACGTAGCCCGCCGCCATACCTAGGAAGATTCCTAATACCGACGAGAGTAGAACGATCGCGATTGGCAAGCCCAAGTCGATTGGCAAGGCAGCGATGACTCGAGAGAATATGTCTCTTCCCTGGAAGTCTGTCCCAAAGAAATGGGTAAAGCTTGGCGGCAGATTCGAATCCTGAAGATTAAGCGCATATGGACTGTAAGGAGTGATTCGCCCACCAGAAATCGCGAAGGCTGCAGCTAAGCTGACAGATATGATTACGATGGCCAAGCCTAAGGACGAGAGCCGGTTGGATAGGACCAGTTGCCTGAACTTAAGTGACTTCACTTAAGTGACCACCGATTGCGATTCTAGGATCAAGAAGCGAGTAGGCTACGTCCGCGACGAAGTTAGCCACAATTACACCGAGAGTGAATATTACGACGATGGGAATCAGAACGGGATAATCGCTGCTGAAAATTGCCTGGTAGGCATCATAGCCTAAACCGGGCCACGCGAATAACTCCTCCACCACCAAAGTGCTCGTTAAGACCCAACCGAACACTACAGCGCTGAGACTTGTTGCGTCGATCAAAGCATTTCGTAGAATATGCTTACGTCTAACTTCACTTTCACTCAACCCCTTCGCCCGTGCAGTCTTCACATACGTAGACCATCGGACGTTTAGAATTGATGAACGAACCGCTCTCGAGATTAAACCAAAATTAACAAAGGCAAGCGCCAAGGCTGGAAGAATCAAATGTTGAAGCCCTGATACAAACGCGGGTATGTTAAGTGCGATAAGTGCGTCAATTAGGAAGATACCTGTCACGGGTTGAGGTGGCGAGATAGACAACGAGTACATGCCGCCTGACGGAAATATTGGGATGAAAGTTGCAAAAAGAAGGATAGCAACGATAGCAGCCAAATACATTGGCGTCGACCAAGAAACTAAGTAGATCACCCTAGCAATTGAGTCCCCAAGAGTGCTGAAGTGCATTCCCGCGAAGTATCCTAAGGCTACCCCTACTATGATGATGATGACGAATGAGAACAGCACTAGTTCAAGGGTGTTTGGCAGGTAGAACCGGATTTCAGAGAGAATCGTTTGGCCAGTTAACGGATCGATGCCGAAGTTTCCGGTGAACAGGTTTCGCATGAAGTAGTAATACTGCACGTACAGCGGCTCATTCAAGTGGTATCTCGCTGTCACAGCCAGAATCGTGGACTCACGCGCTCTCGGCCCCGCCCACAGCCGCGCCGGGTCCGGGTTGAGAATGTACGAGATGAAGAAAATGATCGTAACCGTTCCAATGGATACGAGTACCGACCCTACTATTCTTCTTCCAAGAACGGGAAGAAAATCTTTGAAGTAGACCAGAATCCAGTCATCTACGAAGTGTAATGTACTGTATTGTAAAACATGAAGTATCCCATGCCTGAGCCTGCGGGGTTAGGAATCATTCCGACGACGTTGCTTCTATTCGCCGCCATGAAGTACGGCACGTATAGCCAAACGTCCGTGTAGTCATAATACATGGCTCGGGTAATTTGTTGAAAGTTCTGAATTATGATGTTTTGATCTAGTGCGGTTGCCGCCGACGTCGTCCAACCAACAACGGTCTGGTTGGTCCCGTTCCAGGAGAATCCGGAGAATCCCACCTCGCCAGTTGTAGTTAAAGCGGATACGTAATCTATGCTCGCCGTGTAGTCTTCACTGTAGTAGCTTATGCCGAAGGGGTAAGCGGTACTGTTAACGGATTTAGTGTCAGTTATCACATTGGCGTACTGCTTGAACGTAAGGGGAGTGAGAGTAACTGTAATGCCTACCGCCTGGAGCTCAGATGATATGATTTGTGCACTTTGAGATTGCGGCGAATCGTCAGCGTCGTACAGGAAATTCACTGACGGGAAGGATTTTCCGTTGGGATTTAGTGATGTTCCGTTTGGTAAGGTGGACTTGTAACCCGCTTGCGCGAGCAACGACGCAGCTTTAGTTGGGTCGAACTGGTAAGGCTGCAAGCCCGTTGTAGATTCGTTGTAGTCAGGGAAGCCTGGGGGAACTGGACCAATCCATTGAGTTGCCAAATCGTCGTACACTGAATGAATTATAGATTTGTAATCGATCGCGTAGGAAACGGCTTCTCTGACTCGGGGGTCTTGAAATGGTGGGAATGCGTATGGATCCATGTAAACGAAGATTATGCTTTCCGACGAGCCGAAGACCGTGGGTAGGATAGTCGTAGTGACCTCTGCGGCCTGCTTAAGAACGCTGTACTGAGTTGGAGGTGCATCGATCATTTGAGCTGTGTTGGATTCTAAATCAGCGATCATTGTGGACGCGGCTTTGTAGTAGAAGCTAATTGTGTTAAGGATCGCCGGCTGAATTGCATCATTGCTTTCAGATGCTGGAAGATTTGTTCCCCAATAATTCTGATTTTTGATTAGCGTTATGCTCTGTCCCTGAACCCAGGACTGCAATTCGTAGAAGCTTGTTCCTAAGGCATGGGTTTCCATGTAATTGTTCGGTTGCCCCGCGACTACGCCGCCGTTCGCTTCTACAACGTTCGGGTCCACAGCCATGGCCATTGGCGTAATGAGGGTAGCCAGAAACGCAGAATACGGTGCATTACCGTTGGAGCCGTATCCGAGGTGTATGATCAGTTGATTGGGTGAAACGGCTTGAATTGATTGGTTTGCATAAGCCATGTAACTAAGATCTTTCGGTGAAGGGCTGGTGTAGTTTATGGAATTCAGTATGCTGTCGGTTATGTTGAATCCGGCGCCGTTTGTTGCAGCCAAATTTTGGCCAAGAATCCAGGCGGGTGCTTGATTCATTACGAGCGTCCTGTATATCGAGAACCACATCACGTACGCATTGAATGGATCTCCATTGCTGAACGTCACTCCTGGCCTAAGGGAAAATGCGTAGGTCATTCCGTCAGATGAGACCGTCCAGTTCTCAGCGAGAACACCTATGTATGTAGTGTAGCTCGTCCCATTCATCGCTAATAGCCCCTGGTAGACTTGCTCAACGATTTCCCACCCGGGAGTGATATAGGAAACCGCGGGGTCCATAGAATCAGGCTGGCTCTCCTCCTCCACTACCAATGAGGTGCCTGTTGTTGTGCTTGGCGTTTTAATCGCGGAATAGAAGTAGACGACTCCCACTACTGCGACTATTAGGACCACAATTATTACGATGCCTTGTATCTTTCCAATGCCCGACTTCTGCAACCCATTCACCCACTGAGTAATCGACTAGGTGCGAGTAGAAGATAGTTCCAAGAACGCAATTTTAACATTTGGCATTTGACTTCTGAATAGCCTTCCTCGAATCTACTCATATGGCTGCGAGTTCCTTCAAGCTTCATATGGAGCGAATATGTACCTCAATCGGCCTGATTAATGGACGCGAGCTATGCGCAGCGATGTGCCAGCTGCGACAATAACTCCATGCTTACTAGCCAGACGGAATATGAGGTGGAGCACTTCGGGGCTGTACTGCTAAGCGTAGCTGTATGCCAAAGGTGTGGCTACAGACACTCGGATGTTATTGCGCTCACTAATCGCGAAGCCATTGCCTTAACTGCCAAGATAAGTTCTCTCGACGATCTGAATATGCGGGTAATCAAATCCGGTACTGCAACGATCAGCATCCCGGAGTTTGAAGCGACCATTACTCCAGGGCCATATAGTGAGGGTTACATCTCAAACGTGGAAGGCCTCCTGGTGAAAATAGAAGATGCCGTAACATTCATGCTCAGTACGGCGAAGGGAAAACGCCTGAAAAAGGGAGAGAGAATGTTGAAGAAAATGCGAATGGCAAGAGATTCGAAACCCCGATTCACGCTTATCATTAAGGATCCCCTCGGAAATAGTGCGATCGTGTCCCCAGACCCGCGGAAAATTCAAAAACGCAGGTTGACAAAACGAGAACTACAGGCCATCAAGTTTGGCCAGTATGCGGTTTTGGAGAATGTAACTCAACACTGAGACATTGTGTACAAGGCTGAGGAGTATCTGACTTGCAGGAACAGCCGATCGGGTGGCGCAATGGGATAGTAGTGAATACCGGCTCGTCCCGCCTTCTTTTCGATCCTACTTTAGGCAGGCGTTTAGGAGAGGATTGGAATGTCTTCATCACTCACGCACATTCAGACCATACCTATGGCTTTGGGACTTCCGCGAGAAAACATTCCACTCCCGAGACCCTGCGTATCTACGAATCGCTTTCAAAACGTATAGTCAAGAACGATCGGACGATTAGGATCGGCGAGAAGATTCGATTTGATGATACTGAGGTCAGGGTACTTGATGCGGGTCATATGCTTGGTTCCTGCCAGTTCCAATTGATCGCTCCCGAATTTACGGCGCTCTATACCGGTGACATCAACTGTGTCGATACATTGACTACCAAGGCAGCGGAAACTGAGCGCTGCGATTTCTTGGTTATAGAGGCTACGTATGGGCATCCTTCCTACGTATTCCCTCCAAGAGACACCATATACGCGGACATCATACGCTGGACAATGACAGAGATTAATGAAGACAGGTTACCGACTTTCCAGGTTTACTCATCAGGTAAACCCCAGGACATAGTCCGCCTCTTCAACGTCTACACGAAAATCCCCGTCGTTTGCGCGCCTGGTATAGCGGCAGCAAACCTCGTTCACAATGAAAACGGCGTTCAACTTGAGTACTTAGATTCGTCCACCGTTGACGGAAAACATGCATTAAGGTCACGGGGATGCGTTTACGTAACGACGAGGAGAGATCATGTGCCGCATAAAGCTTCGAGGGCAGTTGCAACAGGTTGGGCTCTGCGGGAGGCTTTTCGGAGTTTCACTGCGTTTCCGCTAAGTAGTCACGCTGACTACAATCAGCTTATGCAATTTATCGCGGCTGTCAACCCGAAAGCGGTTTTCATTTTCACAGGTTATATCGAGCTATTGTCTGCCCAAATTGAAAGAAAGTTAGGCATCAAAGCCGGTCCATTACCCTTACTCTCTCAGACGAAACTGGTCGATTTCACGCGAGCGCCTACTTGAAAGTCAGATACATGAAGAGGCTTACGGCGACAAGGCCGATTGACATCATGATCACGACCTCCGGCCTTATCTTTACTCCCGGGGTTTCCTCCTCAAAGAACCGAAGTAAGCCAGCGCTGGCGGCAGGCATTGGTGATTCTCGTTTGCGTCTTTTCTCACGTGCGGTTGACATTGCTTACTAGATACCTGCTCATTGGTTTTGGATGACGTGCAATTAAACTTTCATTCTTATTGGGTTATGAAATGGATGGTTATCGGATTCTGATGTATTCGTAGGCTTTCTTCGCGCTTTCGAAGCAGTAGTGGACGTCTTGGAAATTCTTCCGCAACTCCGCTACGTCCTGCTTGACCCTCTTTGGGTCTTCTTTGTTGATTACTACCCTTCTGATGAGCCTGGCGACCTCGCTCATGTCGTCCTTCTCCATCATTATCCGCGTTATTTCTGAGGTTCCGATGCGTATGCCCCCTGGATACTGATAATGTCCATCGGCCTTAATGTCGCCAGGGAGTAGATGATAGATAACATGCCATCCATGAGCATAGTGAACCTTATTTGACTTTGATTAAATCAAGAATAACTTCTGAAACTAACATGACAACTACTAAATCTCATTTGTAGAGTGGAAACTTCTTGCAGAGATCTATAACACTCTGTCTCGTCTTTTTGATTGTATTATTCTGTTTTGTATCCTCTCTGAATTGTTTCAATACTTCATTTCTTTGGTTTTTATCTTCAGGCAGTTCGTAATTTTTGACTTCAAAAATTATTTTAGCTATCCAGCTGCCAATCAACTCCATCTCATTTTCCTTCATCCCTCTCGATGTTAGTGCCGGAGTTCCTAGTCTTATTCCACTTGGATAGAACGGAGAAGATGGTTCACCGGGTATTGTGTTTTTGTTTACAGTTATACCTGCAGCATCAAGCGCCTCTTGCACAAAAATTCCTTTTCCTTTTCCAAACGTGGTTAAATCTATGAGAATCATGTGGTTATCAGTTCCATTGGTAACTAATTTTATTTTATTATCCATCAAAGATTGAGCTAATGCTTTTGCATTCTTCACGATTTGTTTCCCATATTCTTTGAATTCTGGTTTCAAGGCGAATCCTAAAGTAGCAGCTATTGCGGCTGTCGTATGATCATGAGGGCCACCTTGAAGACCTGGGAAAATAGCTCGGTCAATTTTAGCAGAGAGCTCAGGATCTTTTTTTAATCCTTTTTCTGTAACCATTATCATTGCTCCTCTCGGGCCTCTCAGGGTTTTGTGGGTGGTTGTTGTTATGATGTGCGCATATGGCACGGGGGATTTGTGAGCGCCTGCTACAATCAAACCTGCGATGTGTGCTATGTCAGCAACTAAATAACTTCCAACGTCGTCTGCAATTTCTCCAAGTTCTTTGAATGGGAATTCTCGAACGTAAGCAGTTGCCCCAACCCAGATGATTTTTGGATTATTTTCTTTGGCTAGTCTTCTCACCTCATCTAAATCTATGTAGCCGTCTGGTTTGACATGATAAGGAATGCTGTTGAAGAATTGTCCAGTTACACTTGCTTTCCATCCATGTGTTAGATGGCCACCATCTGGAAGATTCAATCCCATAATAGTATCACCCGTCTTGCAAACTGCAACATACACAGCAAAATTGGCTGGGCTTCCTGAATATGGTTGAACATTCACATGGACAACACCAAAAGCTCTCTTTGCTCTCTATATAGCCAATCTCTCGATAATGTCAACAATCTCATTTCCACCATAGTATCTCTTGCCGGGATAACCTTCTGAATATTTGTTAGTTAAAATTGATCCCATTGCCTCAAAAAGTGCGGGATGAACATAATTTTCTGAAGGGATCATTTCAAGTCCGTTTTCTTGTCTCTCTACTTCTTTTTTGACAATAGCCGCAAGCTCAGGATCCAGCTTACTCAAAATATTTAATTCAGTGTAAAAACTCATTTCATTACACTCTAGATGTACTCGCCATTATCGCTATAAAATCTTATTACTATTCTATTGATGAATTGAACAACGGTTACTAGCAGCGGCGTTCTTTGTATTTACCCTCCTTGGGTCATTACCCCCTGCTATCTCGCAAAAGAGCCTCGTTCTCGCACGTCGGATTTTCGGAACGCTGATGATAGCTTACTGGACAGCACGATTACCCCTCCTCTGTAGTTGGTTCACTATTTCTTGAGATTCTGTCAGCAGATTGTGTGCTAACTTTGAATGTTTGCGTGCGCTTCGACTGCAGGGGCGCCTGTTTCAAGTCGATTGGTTCTGCGGTGCTCCCAAGAGGTCAAAGACAGGGACGATTGGAGCCCAATAGATCCCTTGGCGTTTTGACAAGTTAATGTTCAACACAACCCAGAGATTGAACACCACGACCAGCATCATGAAGTAGAAGTAGCGAACCCGTAATGAGAACGATCCTTCGGTAATGATTCGGACCGCCAGAGAACTGAGACGTTATTTGGATCAAAGCATGCGTTACGACAGATTGTGAGTTAGGCCCTGTGTGCGCAGTGCTATGTGCCGTCTCCCGGTTATTGAGACCAGCGCCTCATCTCTCCTAGAAAACGGCTCGTTTCGTTACGCATGTGGTAACGCATGAGCTGCCTGAAGTCTTTCGGTTCGTCCACGTCAAAACTGATACCTCTTGTTCTTATCACTCGGCGCGAGACGCCTTGCCGATCCGCAAGGGCGAGATGCCTTTGGAAACTATGATTTCCGAAGACAGGTCGAATTACCTCAGGCGGATGCAGCAGTAGAGCATTTGTCCCCGTCCCATCTTTCGAAGGCGTAAGCGCCACGGAGTAGCCTGTGGCATGATCGAGGAATTCGAGGATCTCACGAGGCGTGATCAACGGGAGATCGGCGTGAATTATCAGTGTGGCTGAGGCACCTTTGTGTTTCGATTCTCGGATGCCCAATCGGACCGCCTTGTTCAAGCCGCGCCTTCTACCCTCCCAAAGCCAACTGGCGCCATGGGACCGCGCGATTTTCCTAACGGCGTAATCGGCGCTCACGACCGTTACCCTATCAAACCTCTTGACCTTTCTGAGGGCTTCGAGGGTATCTGCCAACATTGCAACGGAAAATTGGGCCCTTTCTGCAGGGCTCAGTACAGGTGTTAGCCTAGCTTTTGACAGTTTCAGTACATTTACGGGTACTATCGCATGCACTTTGGTCAGTCTTAGTCGATGCTCTTTCAATGCCTGAATTCACTTATCGCTCTCTGTGCTAGGTGAACTTTGTCTGCCATGGTTTTCATGAGAGTCTGAGTCACGATCGGTTTGATGCCGAGAGATCTTATTTGTGGCGCAAGTTGCGCGTCAATCTTGTCAATGATTAATACGTCTAAGAAGTCTTTGTAGTAGCTTGCTACGCCGATCGCGCTTGCCTCTATACCCGAGGACTTCATTAATTTGTCAGCCGGGCCTTTTACAGTCTTACCGCCCACAATTGGACTGATGCCTATGATTCGTGCCTGTGTTTCTCTAAGTGCTGTGCGGATACCGTTTATAGCCAATATGGCTCCTATGCTCACGATAGGGTTGCTCGGACAAATTATGATGCCACTTGCTTCGCTTATTGATTGAATGATATGTGGTGCGGGCTTCGCGGAGTCGGACCCTTTGAAGAGAACGCTCTTGACCTTTGGCCTGGTCTGATGTCTGACCATGTATTCTTGAAAGTGCATGCGACTTCGACCGGATAAAACGTATGTCTGAAGCAAATCGTCAGTTGAAGGAAGAAGTGTCACATGAAGTCCCAAACGCGAAACTATACTTGCCGTTGCGGTTGACAGTCTCTTACCTCGACGCAACTGTTCAGTGCGGTAGAGGTGAGTTGCTAGATCGCGATCACCGATATTGAACCAGGTTTTGTAACCGTACCTTTGAAGCGCCTTTTGGCAGTAGAAAGTGTCTCCCTTGAATCCCCAACCTCTTACCGGGTCGACCATACCGGCGAGGGTGTAAGTGACAATGTCCAAGTCGGGAGATACATGAAGGCCGTAGAGTTCTATGTCGTCTCCAACATTGCCAATTATGGTGATACGTCTTTGTGGCACGACTCGAATGAGTCCTTCAAGGAATCCGGCAGCTCCAACTCCTCCGGCTAAAGCCACGATCAAAGGCTGAACCAGTCGGGAACAGTTCTCTGCTAAGCCTTGCTAAGCCTGCTTATCCAAGGATGGCCTGAAGCGATTTGAGGAACCTTTGAGTAAACCGATGTGAAAACTGCGTAGGGCACCGCGACCGAGAAGACTGCGTGCAGAGCATTGAAGACGCTCGTAAAGAGTAACATGGCCGTAAGAATCTGCCCTGGTCCTGCGAATTGCATGTGTAGCGTACCCTGAAGCGTTTGCTGGCTAAAACCTAGATAGTTGATCCCAAAAATCACTGGGCCAATATACGTGAAGACAAAGTAGTTGATTACTAGCAGGATCAAGACTCGGGTCAGGATTGCAAACGCAAGCATTGCGCCAAGAGCGAGAGATATCTGATTGTGTTTCGTCGCTAACCGTTGATAGGTTATGCTTCCTAACCACAGACCGAAGAGCGTTGCAAGTACCGAAGCGAATTTTACGGCGGGACCTAGTGGTGTATCAGTTCCGGTGGCAGTGAGGAATATCCAATGAACAGTAGCGGTTACAAGCGCGGGGATCGGACCGAAAATAAGGAAAGCTAAGACGGAGAATAGCTCGGCAGGATCAAATTTGAGGAATGGCAATATTGGAAATGATGGCTGAATCCGAGCGGGGAGTATAACGGTAGTCAGTGCCGCCAGCGCGCCCATCACTGCCGCGCCCGTTAAACTCACACTTCGCCTCGCAAACAGGCTTTCCACCATTCAAACCATCAACGCTGCGCACAGAAAGTCACAACTACTTAACCGTTATTTTATGACAATCTCATGAAAGGAACATATTATTATGCTAAGTTACGTAATTTATTATCGTTGTTTATTGAAGCTTTTAGCTTTTGTTATGAAGTCGCGGATTTGTTCAATGTTCAGGGGCGAGAGAACTCTGGATCTGCCGACCTCGTAAACTTGAAGGAGCCCTGCGCTTCTGAGTATTTCGACGTGCCTGTACACGCCCCCGTAATCCATTTTCAAGTTACTAGCTACAGCCGTAATGTGCAATGGTTTCTTGCTGTCCATTAGCATTAGTAGAATCCGGAGCCTGACGGTATTTCCTAATGCGGAGAACATTGCCGAGGCGGATCGGAGTTCTTCGGTAGCGGACAATGGTTGATCTAGCTCTCCCTGTGGCAGATACCTATGGCGGTTGCCGAGAGTTAATGCTTGTCAACTGCCATTCCTTTTCATTTGCCCCTCTTCGTCGATCGCGAAAGATGTTGATGCCATGAGGTCTGATACCTTCCCACACAGATTGCACATGACTCTCATTCTTCTGGACCTAGGATTTTTTAGCTAACATACGGGAGCTCCCTCTCGCTACCCTTACGGCCTTCGCGCGGAAAGGAATGCGAAAGATCCTTGGCCTTTTGCACAACCTCCGCGTTCTCTTTGGCCTGTTTCTCAAGCGCTGTCAGATCTACTGAGATACCCAACATTTTTGACGCGAGCTGCAAGGCTGCTTTGGCTGCGTTAGCATCTAGTGACAAGTAGCCTGGGGTTTCGGCTAGGAGGCATATGGCTGGGATTTTCTTCGGTTTGGCGAGTCCGAATATGAGGCCGTTAGTTCCCGTTATTGCGCCTCCGGCTAGTTTCACTGCGCCCAAGGATTCCAGCTCCTTCACTGATTCGACGTCGGTTGCACCGGCATACACCTTCGGTTGCTCTGCAAACCTGTCCGTAGCCATTCCACCCATTGTGATCACTTTTCTCGTAGCGAACTTCGCTGCTAGGTCTAAGACAACCTCCGCCAGCTCGTATTGCCCTTCTGGTGAATAGGGCTGCTCGTTAGCTGTGAAGAGAAGTAGATCGGATCCTCCCTCCGTGTTCTTCCAGTAGTGGAATTCGCCTTTCATCATACCCACGACTCCTTCCTCATCTAACCAAACTTTCGGGGAGAACATTGGAGAGAAGACCTCCGCGAACAGTTGAGCTTTCAGCTCTTTCTGGAGGTGGTTGACTGCCAACCACGCTACGGAGCCGACCCCTGGAAGACCGCATACCATTACGGCGTCTCGGAGTTCGGGCTGTTGCGAGTAACGCACTTCTGTTCGCATCGTGATTCCCGATGGATTGTGAGGATTATTATGGAATCTATGTGAGTAGCCGGTAATTAGCATGCTTGTGAATAGGGCCGTATTAGCGACTGTTGGGGCTATTGAGAGGGCAGTTTCTGTTGGCCAAATGGGGTTAGCCCCCATGCGAATGGTTTCCGCTTGCTTAGTCGGTCCACCAAACGGTCCTTTCTGAGTGCCTTGAGATGATAAGTGACACATGCATAAGATAGCCCGGCCTCTTTCACTATCTGTGGTGCACTCTTTCGGTCCTGCTCAAGAACTATGAGGATCCTAGTTCGCGCGACTAACCCTGCCTTGACGTTACGCTTCGAAGTTAGATAGGCTTTGGGATGGACCGCTCCGCGTTTGGACAAGCTATCATCTCAAACAAATTGCGACAGGGTTGGCTGTTTCTTTTTCTCCTCATGCTCATTAAAGAGAGAGTTGATCTCTTCGCGGAGAAGTATCAATCGCTGTTGGTGGTACTGGCCTAGGTCGTATCGTTTAACCAAGTCCTGAGCTACAGTCAAATATTTTTCCACACTTCCTTTGTATACGGTTAGAGAAAGCTTGCCCCCGCATCTTGGGCAGGTTCCTTTCAACGGGATACGCCGAAATTTCGAATTACACTTCGTGCAGCGGAACCTCTGCCCGGCGAAGGCTTTCAAGTTTCCCATAAGATCTCGCATGAAGTGGGTTGACAGCACTCTTTTCGCGACCTCCCCGGCTTCTACAGCCTTCACTGATTCGGCCAACTTAAGTTGCAGGGTCAGCTTGTCAAGCATCGATCCCAGTTTCTTGTACACGCTTTCTAAGTTTCCCCCACCCACGTCACTAGTGCCTTGAGTGAAACCAAGCGACTCCAATACTGCCTGCGAACCGAGTCTATCCTGAACCGTCTCAACAATACTGGCTTGAGCCTTGGGATCGGACCGTTTCTGCGTCGCATCGAAGAATTGCAATGGAAGACGGTCAACCGATTCGAGGTTGAATGCTTGGCGAGCAATCTCCCACGGCTTAATCCCAACGGTTAGCAATATCGGAGCATCCATTATTCCCCCAATCCTCGAGGGCAGGAACTGTTTAGAGAAATTCAGAAGAATGTCCAGCGCAAGACTAACGGAGTCCTCGTCTCCGTCACAATCTCTCCGTTTTGCAGCGTGCCAGAATGGGTGTGCAAAAACAACGCTGGCCTTCGTGAAACCGATAATTCGACCAATAACGCCTACTGAGGTGTGAGGTGAAAGGCCGACAATCAATTGCCCAACTAAGTCCTCTTTGTTCTTTGCGTTGTAAAATGGCGGCAGGCCGTAGAGGTTTTGCAGAAGATCATCGATGAATTTTGCAACCCTTACGAAGTAGTCTCCACATCCTTCAGGTACGATGATATCGTGCACTCTGAGGCTACAGCACTGATCATTCGATGTAAGTGTCTTCCCCGCTACGTCGACATCATACCCCAAGTCAATTAGTTTGTCGAGCCCTACGCCTATTTCAGCCGGCTTGAATTGCGTAAGCGGCGCATTCGTCGCATCGAATCGCACAGTTCCGTCTTTGAAGACGGATACGTCATACTTCGCCCTCAGAATCCCCTTCTCGAGAGGTTCCGGCGTCCTCGTTTGGTTCGTCAGTCCGCGCACGCCCTTTACGCTCTCCGGTGTGACGGTGAGAGACAGTTTTCTCTGAGCCGAATTGAAGAAGTCACGAATTGAAATGCTTCTCTGGCTAAACGCTTGGGTGTTGCTTTTGCATGAAGGGCAGGTTCTATCTGGGCTGTCGATGCCGCACCTTGGGCACGTAAATGCGGTGACTGTTTCGGCACCGCATTTCTCACATATGCCTAAATGCGTGGAGTTTCCGCAGTTCTCACATTTTCGGTATGCCAATTCAACCGAGATTAGGGTGTGTTCTGTCATAGCCTCAACGATATTTCGTCTGGCTCCTCCTGCTAATCCGAGTGGGAATAGGCAATGGACAAGAGGACGCATCTCACGCCGTTTCGCCTTTTCCGGCCGCCCCATTCGAGCGCCAACATAGACCGGGGCCTTTCTCATCACTCGCATCCCCGAAGCGTGTAGCAGCTTCTCGAACACGTCTTTCCCTTCCACGGTACCGCCCTGAGAAGCCAACCCAAGGCATTCATACACAATCGTCGCATCCTCGTCCATTACCAGAAGATCTCGGTCAACTTTGTGTGGGACGCAGAGGTTCTCGAGAATGGCTTTCGTCATTGCATCATTCCTAGTCGATATTCGATTAGGCGATGAGGTTGTTTGGTTGGGATCCAGTAGTTTCGAGCGCAAGTGGTCAAAGTCTTGTGGGGTAATGTTCTCCCAGAACCATGAGTACCTCGGATGTAGAGGGACGTTGGATCGTTTTGCGATTAGAACCGCCTCATTCGCCGTCGGATATTCTCCACTAGAGTCATTAAGATAGGCGGCAATGCGAGTTTCATCTACACCTACGTAATCCGCAAGTCCGTGGATACTGGAGTGTTTTGTCGCTTCAAGTTCCATTAACTGCCTCCACCATTCCTCAACAAAGCCTGACGGGAGAAGCGTGCGATTGTTCTCAAGAAATTCTCCGAACCCTATCAGTATGTCCCCTAGGAACAGGATTTTATCCACCGAATCGAGCAGCGTTTCTGTCCTCTTTGGATCCGATAGCCTAACTACGGAACCATCCCTCAATCTGACGACGGGTGGTTCGATTGAATCAACGCAGGCCGCGATGCCTGCCTTACCCGGCTTCTCTAATCTTAGCTGCGTTCCAATGGCGATGAACTTGCCGAGCACTATCATTGTAGACGGGTGAAGCCCGACTGCGGCCAAGCCGGTGTTTCTAG
>Ga0181527_1000297_pt1 | contig 58362 bp, 56 predicted proteins | sample PEATcosm2014_Bin_30_FD_119762 | JGI IMG/M metagenome (GOLD analysis project Ga0181527, IMG submission 119762) | Peatland microbial communities from MTU Mesocosm Facility, Houghton, MI, USA - PEATcosm2014_Bin06_60_metaG | ecosystem: Environmental > Terrestrial > Soil > Wetlands > Peat | place...
TGGATGTGAATGATTCATCCATTTCGGTTATAGGCGACTACGTGCTGTAGTTAGGTAGTGATAAAATTTGGTTCAGACATACGCGAAGACGCGTAACTTTGCTATACTCGGCATTGTTCTAATGATAGCAATCATCGCTGTCGGAGCGAACAGCAACCCCGTCTTAGCTCAGGCTCAACCCTGCACGGCGGTATTGAGCTACCCCGTCATGCCCACAACGTACTCCTACTCTAACGTCCCAATCGTAGTGCCCATGTCAGCAACCTGCACAACAACATTCGGCAACCAACTATACGCGACCGGTAACGCTTATGACGCAACGTCAAACGTCGGCTTAGGCACAGTGAACAGCGTCCTACAATCCACCGACGGAGGCACCACCTTCAACGGACAATTAGGGTTCAACCTTCCACCAACAACCCAAGGCCACACGGTCACAATCTCCGTCTCCCTCTACAGCAACCAGTACGGCGATCTAGTAACCTCAACCAGCGAAACATTCCAAGCCGTAACAGGAGACCAGCAAATCCAGCAAGTCCAACAAGTCGTCACTACCACAGTAACTCAAGCATACCAATACCCATACCAAACCCCCGTATCAACCCCGTACTCATATCCAACTCCGTACACAAACCAGACTTCCGACCCAAACCAAGCTTCGTCATTCCAGCAATCCTTACAACAACAGCCGTCCAGACACCAATCGCAATATCAAACTCTAAACCACAATAACTTCCTACTCGATTACGTTGCAATCGCAGCAATACTCGGAGCCGTCATCATTGCAACAACAGGTCTGGTCGTGTACGGACGACGCAGACAGCAACCCCCTTCAATAGCTTGGGTTCCAGTCCTTCCGCCACCTCGCTAGGTTTAGAAAACGACGTAACCGAAAATTTCCCATTTTTTTAACCACTCCACAAACCCAGTTATTACGCAATCTTTCAAACCCTCCACAGTAAGACTGCCTTCGTTGCCTATCAATTTCGAACCTGACTGAAACATTGCAGAAAAATTCGGATTTCAGGGTGCGAGACCTTCTTTCTTTGAGAGGGAATCGGAAATATCGCTTTCATGAATACTCTCGCCATGTCCGTCCGGATTTCGTACATTTGAAGAACCGTAATCTCTCAGTTTCTCAGGTTGACTGCCCTAAGGCACTGACGCCACATGGTTGAACATCTGAATGCCTTCGAACCCGCCAAATTGACTAGGTAAAAGTCGAATCCTAGATTTCGTATATGGATCTTCGGTGGTCCGCCGTATGCAAAATAATCCTCTGCTCATGAATCTCGTAGACGACAACTCACATACAACGAATCGTCTTTCGTTTTTTGGTTGTGCTGCGCACTACTAGACCCACACACCATCGGCGGTCGTAGTGCAGTACAAGCGATGCAGGTTTACAGCCAGACGGAGATTTGTCCCAATTGCTTGCGCTGTATGTTCGGCACCGTGACGTTCTCAGCCGGATAACCAACGGGGATCAGAACAAAGGGCCGTTCGTTGGAGGAACGGTTGAGAATTTGCTGCAGGAAATGCATCGGGCTTGGCGTGTGCGTCAATGAAACGAGCCCAGCGTTATGGATGGCCATTATGAGGAACCCAACGGCCAAACCGACCGACTCTTTCACATAGTAATTCTTACGTATTCGCTCTCCCTCTTTCTCGTATTCGACTGAGAAGACAGCGATTAGCGCAGGCGCCACTTCAAGGAACTCCTTATGCCAGTCAGTTCCCAGGACGTCAAGGTCATCAAGCCATTCTTGCGACATTCTGCGCTCGTAGTTCTGCTTCTCTTCCTTCTCCGCTGCAATCCGAATCTTCCGCTTCAACTCCGCATCCGTTACGATTATGAAACGCCATGGTTGCTTGTTTGCTCCAGACGGCGCCGTCCCTGCGGTGCGGATCAAGGTCTCCAACAGCTCTCTCGAAACAGGCTTGGATGAGAACTGTCTGACCGTACGTCTACGATTGCAGAGTTCGAAAAATTCACGGGCACGTCTCAGCTGCTCGTCAGAAGGAAAATTGAGATAATCATACTGAATAAAGTTGGGAGACATGGTAATCAAGCACTCTTATCGGAACGAAACGATTGAGTCTCCGGTCCTGTGTGGCGATAAATGTTGCTGGTGTCGCCAACCGACCTCCATCCTGACGTGTCCCACACGGATTTCCGAGTGGTACCCACCGGCCCCACCAGTTAGTTATGTGTACCAGTAAATGGCGGTTGAAATCCCCTTCCTCACACCATCCTAAAACATGTTTTTGGGCAAGCGGACGATTGCCTAGTTATCTCACCACTATTTTTTGCGGGGACGTTGCTTCAATGGGGGTCATTGAATGAATCGTTCTCTTCGGGAAAACCGCCTCAGTCGTGTCGACCTGACAGCGACCGATCGGTCGTGTGTGGGTACAGTGGTCGCATCCTTAGTACCGCTCTAGCATAGCGCTCAAGAGCTTGTGATTGAGATAGCTTCGGAGAGCTTCAGCAAGCACTTCTATAGTAACTTATTTACGATTAGTTGTCACTCGTCTATCAAAAAGAAGCGAGTGATCCCAGCGAAAACATTGTGGCCTCTGTGCTTAACTCCCGGTGGAAGGAAAAATCCCTTTCCTGCTTGCACATGTATATCACCTTTTTCTAGTTCATACATTATTTCACCTTCAAGAACGAATCCGATGTGTCCGTCACTGCACCAGTCCGGGTGGGATGCTTTCTCCTCGTATTCAACGATTCGGAAGTGTTTGTTCTTAATGACAATCTCTCTGAATCCTGTATGATCTGGGTTCTTGTTCGGTTTTACATTTGTGAAATCGAGAACGGACATGCCTGTTCACCTGCGAGACAGAGACGTACTAGTCGGAACAGATTTAAGAGTTGCCCGTTTTATCTCGAAAAACGAGTGTCTGCAGATCACCGAGGAGTCCGGTGTTTCATGGCATTGCAATCCCGTAGCGTCTGCCGCCCTCTGTGCAACCCCATTGATGGGGTACTCCACGTGCCGATGGATGGGCGTGCATTGATGGCAACCAGAAAAGTGGGATCCGATTTCTAACCGCAGTCCTAGACAAGAGATTTCATCTCTTCCTGCCGCATTCAGAAACCGTACAAAGTGGAGCAGATTCTATGGGATAAGATCCATTCGTATCAACGCATAGTGAGAGTTTATCCTTACGTTGATAACTTTGGTTTCAGTCGCACCGAACAAGAGAAGTAGAGGTGGCGGGCACGGCCAGAAGAGTTCATGTTCTCTTATGTGGACATGAAGAAAGTGACAAAGGCTATCTGACTCTGATGAAGGATTGCGGAAAGACAGTAAGTGTTCCATACCACGCGTATTTGATTGAAGACAGCGAATACAACATACTAGTGGACACCGGTGCTTCTATACGCTGGCGGGAGTTGCACCCAGAAACCTTAGTGAAGACCTCTCCTGTCTTTATTGAGAACAATGAAAGAATAGACCACGTAATAGAGTCGATAGGATTTTCGAACAATGACATAAGTTACGTAATCAACACACATCTTCACTATGATCATTGTGGCAACAACGAAATGTTCCCTCAAGCGAGATTCCTGGTAAACGCAAGTGAACTATCTCACGCAATGGCACCAGGTTGGTGGGAGGCTTTTTCTTACGTCCGTGCAGTCTTCGATAAATCTAATCTGAAATATGACCTCCTTACCGGAGATTTTGAAGTCTTGCCGGGCATCAGTATAATTCAGACCCCGGGACACACAGAGGGTCATCAATCTATCGTTGTCCAGCTTGAGGCGACTGGAACATTAGTTCTGGCTGGAGACGCGATCTACATCCGAGAGAACCTTGAGGGTCCCGCACTTCCTGGGATCTATGTCAACGCTGAACAGTATGCACTCTCAATGGCCAAACTGAAACGTATCATCGAATTGCGGAAAGGGACGTTGCTCCTTTCACACTCTCGTGAATACTTCACAACATCTGGTTGGAGGATATTAGAAAAGCCAGTACAGGTCTTTCAATAGAAACTGAACGGCAATCTGGCACTCCACGCCGCACTTGTCAGGGTTTATGCAGGAGTCACAGGACGTCGTATGGGTCAAATACACAGTCCGCTCGTTCGAAGAGGAGTCAGAAGACTCTGGAGTATTCTACTTTCCGAGCGGGGTGGATCTCCAACTAGCCGACACATACTTCAGGCACATACGTAGGTAGTTAGAACACTCATGAAATTCTTCAACGGGGTAGAGTAATCGGTCTAGCCGAGATCATGGACTATGACTCCGTAATCAAGCTTCGAGAAAGGATTACAGCCATAATTGATGCTGGAAGAAGACATGGCGTAGTCCTTGACGGACACTGCATGTTCCTGACTGGCAAACCTCTCAACGCATACATCTCTACGGGCATTGAGGCCTGTCACGAGAACTTCACCAGAGGCTGCGGTCTCGAAACTGAGGGCTGGTATGGATTACGTGAAGATTCGAAACTTGAAGTTGATGTCACACCTCTCCCCTGGCTCTACTGAGGATTACATCCAAAAATTTGTGGCAGGCTTGAATCAGATTCCGGACAAGAGAAGCATACTGTTCTGCACTGACGACATAATGCCTGATTTTCTTCCCCCCATATCTAACGGATGTTGTCTATGACGTCTAGGACGCATTGGTAGACGTGCTCCGAAAGATTCGTAGAGCCCTTAGGATTCTACTGCATGGGCCAGTAGTATTCAACCTCATGTTTTGCTCTTTCTTTGACTTCCTCTGATCTTCTTTGCGCCTCTTCTAGAATTCTTGATTCATCCATGGTTTTTACAATTCTGTTCTCCATGAGCACCTTGCCGTTCACTATCACAGTGCTCACATCACAACCTCGTGTACGATAGGCAAGGTTTAGGATCGGATTGATCGCGGGAACCAATTCTGGTTTCTCAAGATCTATCAAGATAATGTCAGCTCGTTTACCTTTCTCTATGGAGCCCGTCACTTTGTCCCACGTAAGAGCCTTAGCACCGTTAATAGTAGCCATTTCAATGATTTTCTCAGGATACAAGACAGTCAAGTCTCGTCTCGGCTGTCTATTCTTAAGCAGGTTTTCGGCGAACATAGCTTCGAAAATGTCGTTTCTCTGGTGCCCACCATCGCAGCCCAGAGCAACGTTTACGCCCATCTCTAACATGTAACCAACCATCGTATCAAGACCACCCAGCGGGCAGTGGACGACGTTGGTGTTCGTTTCCATTAGGATTTTGAGGTCGATACCGGTCAGCCACGGACAGTGAACGACATCAACATTCGGTCCAACCCACCCAACGGATTTCATGAACTCCATTGGCGACATGCCATATTCTCTATGTATGAAGCCAGCATCAATTTCGGCCTCTTCCGCTAGGTGGAAGGTAATTCCGATATTGTATTCCTTGACTAATCTAGCGATCTCCTTATAGGTTTCAACTTCAAGCGCACCCACGCTTCTAGGCCCGAACCACACCTTTATTCGGCCGTCAGCTTTTCCGTTCCACTTCTTGACAACTCGTAAAGTGTCTTTTATGCACTCGTCTTTGTTCTCCCACAGGCCCTCAGGTATTGCTCTCTCTAGCACGCCGAAGCTTGGGTGTTCCATAACGGATTTGCCCAAAACAGCCCTTATACCAGATTTATCTACGACCTCGGCAAGGCCGTCGAATCCGTACCTAAGGTTAATGCCCCAATCACAGAAACCTATAATCCCATTTTTGATGTTTTCTAGACAGTTCAATGCCATAGATGCCTTAGCATCCTCTGGCGAGTAGACTGCCCACAAACGCAGTCCTGCACCCAGAGCGAAGCCGGCACGCTGCCTTCGAGGAAGAATAAAGGCCATACCCCGAACCATGTTCTGGTAGGAGTGAGCATGGCAGTCGAAGAGTCCCGGCATCACTAGCTTGCCTTTGGCATCTATCTTTTCGGCCGTGGGGTATTTCCTCTTGAGCTCGGAAGACTTCCCAACGTCAACGATCTCCATGCCATCAATAGCGATCGCTCCGTCGCGAATGATCCTTCGCTTGTCGTCAACCGTCAAAACATACCTTGCGTCGCTAATCAAAAGTTCAGCCAAAGCAACCACTGATGAGAGGTTAGAGAAAGAAGGACGCATAAATAACTTGCTTGTAACCTCGTTGGAACTAGACGGATGTGCCAAGATCTTCAAAGACGCTCTTCAGTTCTATTTCCAGTCCGGCTCGATCGAGCACCTGAACCTAGCCTTCCTCGAATTTCTCTACGGATTCGACGGGGATAGGGTCTGCGAAAGGATGCGGAAAGATTCCATACTCATGTTAAGAAAATGTCATCTGGAACTGTTGCGGCTAGTTGGAGTGTGGTTGCTCGACAGCCGGAACCCGACAAGCCGGTATGAGGTGTGTATTGTATATTGAAAGCTCCACCCCTTCGAAAATTGCGGTTTTTGCAGACGCGCCCACTGTAGAATGCGAACGCAATCCTAACGCCGACCACCACGACTGTAGAGAGAGCAAAATCTCTTTCGACAAAATCCGAAGTGCACATTTGGAAGCAAACGAGGACCGTTTCCAAAACTGCCAAATCTTGATCTCCCTTCTACATAGTCAATTAAGGAGAACCGGTTGCATATGAAACCCAAGAGGGAGCGTTGGATTTGGTTCACACTGATACAGGACCGAAGAGAGACCTCAGCCATCCCAAAATCTGCGTTGTGGGAAGCGCGAACATGGATCTGCTATCAAGAGTCCCGCGACTGCCAAGAATGGGGGAAACACTGATAGGCCATTCATTTCACATGGGCTGCGGAGGAAAAGGCTCCAACCAAGCAGCCATGGCGGCAAAGCTAGGGGCCGAAGTAGCTATAGTGGCCAAGCTTGGTCATGATCCGCTCGGAGACATGACCTTCAAGAACTATCAAGACCTGGGCATCGATACTCGCCACGTGCACTGGGACTCACGCAACTTCTCCGGCGTGGCTCCCATCTTCGTTGATGATGAAGGAAACAACTCGATCGTCATCGTCCCTGGCGCGAACATGGCTCTCACATGCGCGGAGGTCGACGAAGCAACCGAACTAATCAAATCAGCAGACGTGGTAGTTTGCCAGCTTGAGATCCCCATTGAATGCACGAATGAGGCATTTAGAATTGCAAAAGATGCTGATGTACTGACGATTCTAAACCCAGCCCCGGCAATGCCCATCCCTGACGATTTATTCCAACTCTGCGACATTGCTGTACTGAATGAGATTGAAGCTGAAACGATAACTGGAATGCCTCTTAAGGATCTGAGAGACGCTGAAGAGACAGCTGCAGCCTTGCGTGCACGAGGGCCTCGTGCAGTGATAGTTACTCTCGGCCAGGGAGGCGCCCTGTCAGTTGACGAAGAAGGCCCACATCATGTTCAAGCAAGAAAGGTTCGCGTTGTCGATACGACAGGGGCGGGCGACGCCTTTGTTGGGAGTCTTGCTTGCTTTCTTGGCGAGGGACAATCTCTCCGAACCGCAGTCGTTAACGCAAATCTCGTTGCTTCGATAACAGTAACGAGAGTTGGCACTCAAACCTCATTCCCCACACGCACCGAAGTTCAGCATCTACTAAGTTGAAACTGCTAAGTTGAGGACGACATCATGGAAAGGAAGCTAGATCGCTCGTAATTGAGAGGAACCCACTTGAAGTGAGTCGCTATTGCGTTCGCTCAGTTAGTCTTAAATACTAATTAGGCACAACCCAAAAACCATGCCAGCCACAACGGCTCGTGTTTTCGTCCGAGAGGCCACCGGTCTTAGGAAGGAAGTTTCTCTCCTCGATGCAGTTGCTTTCAACGTTAGTAACATGTCTTCAGGAACAGCGATCGCTGTTATCGGATTCACGCTAGCAATTTTACCTTCAGTGTCAGGCGTAAACCTGCTCGGCACAACTCTAATCGGCTTTCTGTTCTCGGTCCCCGAAATAATCGTCTACACAATGCTCACTCAACGCATGCCGAGGACTGGCGGAGACTACGTTTGGATGTCCAGAACCATCGGGCCTATTGGAGCCCCTCTGACTTTTGCAGAATATATTTGGGGACAATTTTCGTTTCTAGCGCTCATAGCATTATCCACTGTTTTCGCGATTGGATCCGTTTTCTTGACGATGGGAAACCAAGCAGCGTTAGGAATTGCAGTTCCTGGAATGAATCCCGCCGGTCAGTTCCTGATAGGGGCCGTAATATTCACAGTTCTGATTCTCGTTAATGTTTTCAGGCCAAAATACGGGTACAGGGTTGTTACAGTTTGCCTGATTTTCGGATTGTTGACATTTGCGTTGGCTGTTGGGATGATCTTCTATGGTGGACAGCTGGGCATTGGGACGTATGTGCACAGCCTTGACGCGAACCTAACATATACTTCCCTAGCAACATCTTATTCCGGTCCGACCTTCAGCCTCGGCCCCTCCGTTTTCATACTTCCAGTATTCGCGGCTTTCACTTTCCCCTGGTTGAACGCTGGTCCAGCCGTCGCGTCTGAACTGAAAGGAAAACGCACAGTGAAATGGAATGTCCTGGTTGGAGCGATCATATCCTTCTCGGTTCTATTAATCGGCTTCGGATCCATGTATGCTGTGGGTGGCTTTGCGTTTACAACAGAAGCTCTAGCTAATCCAACTCTCGTCTTCAACGATTCCTTCAACTTCTGGACGTGGGCGATGGGCGTATCACCATCCCCGGCCATCGCATGGATTATTGGACTCGGATGGATAGTCTGGAACATAGCGATCCTAGCCTACGCCGTAATCATTTGCTCCAGATACATTTTCGCTCAAGCCTTTGACCGTGTTCTTCCTGCGAAATTTGCGTATGTTAGCGAGAGGTACGGTTCTCCAGTCTACGGTCTCCTAATGGTCTTCGTCATCACGGTTATCTTTATGGGATTGACTTCATTTCTTTACGGCACCTTCACTTCCCTGTATGGCACATGGATTCTTGGAATGTGCTACTTCGCGCTCGTAGGGATAGTTGCCGTCATATACGCCGTGAGAAACGAGAAGGGAGGCAGCAAGGCACTTTTGTCCGTATCGGGAATATTGATGGCTGCTGTTTTCCTATTCTTGGCATACCAGTTCATCGCGTCCCCTGAAGTGTGGGGCGGCAACCCTCTTGCATATGGCTACATTCTGGCAGGGCTCATCATTGGAGCGGCAATTTATGTCTCATCGTGGCAATATCATAAAAAGAAAGGAATCAACATCTCCTTAGCATTCAAGCAAATCCCGCCCGAATAAGTATACGGAGCACCGTTCCTTCCGCTTCCGTTGTCGCAAACGTAGACGCGAGAATGAACTCCAATCAGAACAGACACGAATAAGTGTACGGCCGTGGTTGACGAAGTTGACATCCTAATTCGGAATGTCGACGTTCTGACCCTCGATGACAGAAAGCCCGTTCTGCTTGACAGTGATACCGCGATCAAGAGCGGTCGTATTGCGGCGATAGGCAGAGACCTGGCGCACGTTGACTCCAAGCAAGAGCAGGATGGAAAGCAGAAGGTTGCTATGCTTGGCCTCGTGGACGCCCACACTCACGGTTTCCAAATGTTCCTTAGAGAAGTCCTACCTTCGGAAGAGTTGAACGTGCACTCCTTATGGTTAAAGGTGCTAATTCCCTTCGAAGCTGAAATGAATCCGGAGGAACCGCCGACAACCCGCAGAAGGAACATACAGACACTCCCAAGAAATAATACGAGCCTCCTGATGATGAAGACTGCCCAAGGAGTTTCAGAGAACCTCAACATATGGTAGAATGTGATCGCAAATTTCAGACGTACCAATACGAGCTTTTTTTGCCTGAACCGGGCTAGAGCCAACAACCCAGCTACCTTACGAGAAGCTGTGGTCTTCTCTCCTTTACCATAGGAAGCAGCGCAGATAGGGTCTTGGACACGGCATCTAAGGTCGCTTCAACATCTTTGCGGCTCGTCACCGTTGACGTACAGCAAAAGTGCTGTGGAGGCAGGAATACGCCGCGGTTCAGGAGCTCCAAGTCGAAGCAGCACCTAAGGATTTTGTCTGCCGTGTGAGCGCTCCTATAGTCCACAATCGCTCTTTCTGTGAAATTAACGTCGAACAGAGACTCAACGCCCGAGACTAAGGCTCTGATGCCCGAATCCGACATTGCCTTCGTGAGACCTTTCCGGATCTCTTCTCCAGTCTCATCGAGCTTTGAGTACATCTCTGAGGTTAACTCGCTGAGCGTGGCGATTCCTGCTGCAAGCGTGATTGGGTGGGCATTGAATGTGCCTGCGTGTGGAACTCTCGGCCCCCTAGAGGTTGGAAACTCTGTGCTTTGATGCGCCATCAGCGACATGATTTCTTCTTTGCCACCGACCGCGCCGACCGGAAAACCTCCCCCAATAATCTTGCCCATCGTAGTGAGATCTGGCCGAACAGAATATTTCTCTTGAGCGCCTCCTCGTGAGATTCTGAAACCGGTGATTACTTCGTCGAAGATCAGAACTATGTCCAAGTCGTCTGCTAGCTCCCGAATTGACTTCAGAAAGCCATGGGCAGGCGGAATCCCACGCATGATTGGCTCTACAATGATGCATGCCACGTCGCCTTTATTCCTGCGCAGAATGGAATCGACATCGTCGAAGTTGTTGAAGGGCAGTATGATGGTATTCTCCAATGTGCCGGGAGACAGGCCATCGGTTTCCGGAATTGGTGTCAAAGTCTCGTTTGCGTCTTCACTTAGGTGAGGGTGAACGCTTACTGAAGCAAGGTCACTTGTCCCGTGGTATCCCCCTTCGAATTTCGCAATCTTCCTACGCTTGGTGTAGGCCCTAGCCAATCTGATTGCGAACATGCATGCTTCTGTTCCTGTTACTGCATATCGAACTTTTTCCAGCGAAGGCATTCGTTTCTTGACTGCTTCTGCATGTGCAATTTCCAGTTCCGTGGGTGCTCCGAAAACCATTCCTTTCTCGAGTTGATTCGCTACGGCCTTGATGATAGAGGGATGCTGATGCCCCAAGATCAAGGATGTGAAATTGAAACAATAATCGATTCGCTCGTTTCCGTCAACGTCGACTATTCTGCTCCCTGAACTTCTCTGCGCATAGGAGGGGTACGGTGGATAGAAGATCGAAGTTCGCGACGAGCCTGAGGGTAGTTTTTCTTTGGCGCTCTCCCATAATCGTTTGGAGTTAGGAGTTTTCTTCACGTACGTGTCTTCTATGTTTTCAACGATGGAGGCACTTTTCGTGTGTTGCAAGCGAATCGAGTTATTTCTTCATACAATTCCTAAAAGGTTTTGGCACCCTTTTCGCTGCTAGTATCGGAAATTGGAACGAATATCTCATAAATACCTGAACTGTCAGGCTAGATTACGCTAGGAGGATGCACTGCATGAGTAGAAGTGAAATCGAGGACAGGTTAATGTTGATGAAGGAAGCGGCGAAGATGATAGCGGATGGCAGTAGCATTTGCTGTCCGAGCTTTGGATATGAAAAGGTTGCCTTCGCGTTTATTCGGGAATTGATCAGGCAGAGGAAAAAGAACCTGTACCTCTACGGTTCCGGAATGAATGTTGACGCGGACATGTTGATCGGGGCTGGTTGTTTCCGGAAAGCTGAGATCGGCCACATTGGTTTTGAGAACATAGGTCTAGCTCCTTGTTTCCGTCGAAGTGTTGAGAAGGGAGAGATGGAGGTCGAGGACTACTCCAATTTCATAATGACCATGCGATTCTGGGCTGGTATGATGGGGCTACCGTTCATAGCCTTGAGGAGCGGCTTGGGAACTGATGTTCAGAACACGATTAGCAAGAACAAAGCTCGGGAAATGGAATGCCCGTTTACTGGCGAGAGATTGATGGCGTATACGCCTGTTAGACCGGATTTCACGATTATACACGTTCAACGAGTGGACACTGAGGGTAACGCGCACATCGACGGCCCCGTATACGATAACGTCGAGAAGGCGAAATCGGCGAAGAACTTGATCGTCACATGTGAGGAAATAGTGACTCCTGATGTCGTAAGGAAAGCTCCCGAAAAGACTATGATTCCCGGGTTTATGGTTAAGGCGGTTGTCGAGGTTCCGTTCGGCGCACACCCATACGCCTGCTACAAATACTATGATTACGACTGGGAGCACATTGAACAATACGCTGAGGAAGCGAAGGATCCTAAGAGATTCCGAGAATACCTTGACAGGTACATCTACAATACCGAAGACAATTGGGGTTACCTTAAGGAAGTTGGGTACGAGAAGATACTTCGGTTAAGAGCTAACACGTCGCTTGGCTACTCAACGTACTACAAGAGGCTTGTCTGAGGTGATCCGACCGATGACAGTTGCGTCTAAACAAGAATATACATCGCTTGAAATGATGGCGACCGTTGCCGCCCGCCAGATAAAGGACCACGAAGTCGTTTTCGTGGGAACAGGCCTCCCAATGCTCGCAAGCATGTTAGCGTTGAACACGCATGCCCCGCATTCGGTCATAATGTACGAATCAGGTTACGTTGGGTGCAGAAATAGGGATACGGCACGCATCATCGGCGATATTCGGCTCATGTATAATCTAACTCAAGTGACGACAATGGTTGATGTCTTGGGCCTCCTGCAATCCGGACGCGTGGACGTAGGCTTTCTGGGTGGAGCTCAAATCGACAAATATGGTAACATGAACGCTACTGTCATTGGGGACTACAATCATCCGAAAGTAAGGTTACCCGGGTCAGGTGGGGCCATTGAGATTGCAACAAATGCAAAGCGGCTCCTAATCATAGTAAACCATGAAAAGAGAAGGTTCCCAGAGAAAGTCGACTACGTCACTTCACCAGGGTGGTTGAACGGCGGTGAAAGCAGGCGGAAGGCTGGTTTGCCCTGGGGCGGCCCAAACAAGGTGATAACAGACCTGGCGGTCATGGGGTTCGATGAAAAAACGAAACAAATGCGACTTGAAAGCGTCCATCCGAGCGTGACGGTTGAAAAAGTAAAAGACGAAACAGGATTTGAGTTAATTATCCCAAGCCAAGTGCCGATCACAACCCCACCCACGTGTGAGGAACTAAGAATACTGAGGGACGTGGTTGACCCAACAGGCTTCTTCTTGGTGCGGCGAATGAAGGGGTAAGCCGTTCTGTCTCACTGAGTAAAACTCAGACATAGGGAATTGGATTGGACTGGTAGAGTGCCAGCCTCACTTCGACGATGTTGATGGAGTCTGGCTAACAAGCGTTCATTTTGGGTAGAAGAAGTTTAATTCTTCCGACTCGGCCGGCTCTTTTCGTATTTCGCCTTCCAGCCCCGTCTTGAGTACGCTGAGATAGTCCGGTTTGATTCTGACGAGCGATCTTTCACCTTTCTCATCTTCCACCATGCCTACACCGTAAGGCGTCTGGTAAGATGGGGGAGCTACGTGGATGATTGAGTATGCGACCAACCTGACCTTCATTATTCTCACCTTCCGAGCACGGTCACTACTGCCGTAGCTCCTGTTCCCCCATGATTCTCGATTAGGCCTCGTTCAACGTTTGAAATCTGTCGTTCGCCAGCCTCGCCGCGCAATTGTAGGTAGACTTCAATCAACATGCCGACGCCTGTTGCTCCGATTGGATGCCCCTTTGCTTTGAGGCCCCCGCTCACGTTGACTGGTAGGTCACCATCAGCGTTGGTCCGACCCTCTCTCAGCAGCTTGTACCCTTCTCCCTTCTTGGCGAATCCTAACGCCTCGTAAGCCATGATTTCCGCGGGGGAAAATGCGTCGTGTACTTCCGCAATCTGAACTTGCTTCGGCTCGATTTTGGCGGCTTTGTATGCTTTCTCCGCGGCTGTTCTTGTGGCCTCAATGAAGGTGGGGTCTTCTCTTTCGAAGACTCCCATCGTGTCGTATCCAACACCCATACCTCTGATGTACACGGGTGTATCAGTGTACTTCTTTGGGTCTCGGCTGAGCAAGATTGCGGCGGCCCCGTCGGTTATGGGGCTGCAGTGGAGTAACCTTATCGGAGACGCGATCAGCGTTGAGTTTTTCACGGCCTCAACTGTGAATTCTTTGTGAAATTGCGCCCACGGATTTTTCATGGCGTTCTTGTGATTCTTTACGGCGCCCATGGCGTAATCATCGTCGGTTGCTCCGTATTTCTCCATGTAGAGTTGGGCACTGAACGCGTAAGCGGCAGGTTGCGTAATGCCATACTTGATTTCTTCAGGCGCTCCTCCTCTGACCAGTATTGAAGTCGTGACACCTGTAGGGAGGTTAGTCATTTTCTCCACGCCGACAACAAGCGCATTCCTACCTATGCCCGATTCAATCATCTGCTTTGCGACGTATGTTGCCATGCCGCCGCTAGCACAAGCAGCTTCCACTCTGAACGCCTCAGCATTCTTGTTCCCTAAGTATCGTAGAGCTACTGTTCCGATCTGATGCTGATTCGAGAATTGGTTGTCAACGTTGCTAATGACTAGAAGGTCTATTTCGGATGGGTCAATTCCGCGTTCAACATTGGAAATTGCACCCTCTATCGTGTTCCTCAGGAGAGTTGGGATATCCTCTACGAGTTTGCCATATTTTGTGTGACTATACGCAACGATTCCGACTGTTATAGTCTCACATCCCAACATTCGACATGCTCTTCATTTCTTTGCTCAAACACGAGCACCTTGATGCTCCTGCTTGAAGTACGGATTTAAGGCTTGATTCCGGTTGTCGCAGCGTTAAATGGCTGATAGGGTCCTACGTTGTTCATCAGGAAGTATCCTAAGATTGCGTACCATCCACACAGTGATTCGGCTCGTTCGCAGTTTTTCTCGTCGGAAATAATCCACCCAACTCTACAAATCACTGATTACCTATTAATACAGGGGACACTCGCACGCAAGCATAATGGAAGTGTTTTCCGGTGGAGAACAATAAATCGGCGAAACTGTTCGAAAAAGCAAGGAGAGTGGCTCCGGGTGGCGTGCATAGCGATTTTCGTCACGCGTTTCCGGTATTTTTTGAGTCAGCAAATGGATCAAGAATTGTTGATGTTGATGGAAACAGCTTCATAGACTATCACAACGCTTTCGGTGCAATTCTGCTTGGACACAGGAATCCCAAGGTAATGAATGCAGTCAGAGATCAGCTCGAACGCGGCGATCTCTGGGGAATGGGATCGAATGAACTCGAACTCGAAGTTGCTGAGAAAATAGTCCAGAATGTGCCAAGCGCCGAAAAAGTGCGCTTCTGCACTTCCGGATCCGAAGCCACATACCATACAGTAAGGCTAGCGAGAGCTTACACAGGAAAACGTAAAATCATCAAATTCGAAGGATCATACAATGGTTGGCACGACTACCTCGACATCGGAGTATTCCCACCAGCTGACTTGTTGGGTAAGAACTCACCTAACTCGGCGGGTATACTTAAAGAGGCTTCGGAACAAACTCTTGTCGTCCCCTACAACGATATCCCAGCTTTTGAAAAAACAGTTCGCGAACACGAAAACGATATCGCAGCCGTCATCGTGGAACCGATTCTTCATAGCTGCGGCTGCATTTTGCCAAAGGACGGATTCCTTGAGTCAATCAGAGAAATCACAAAGAAGCGCTCCATTATTCTCATTTTTGATGAAGTAATAACGGGTTTCAGACATGCATTGGGCGGAGCTCAGGCCCTATTGAAGGTAACCCCTGACCTCACAGTTTTCGCCAAGGCCATGGCGAACGGTTTCCCTGCGGCAGCGGTTTGTGGAGAAGAGGAACTCATGAATCAAATCGAACCGGTCGGTGACGTTCACATGGCCGGTACCTTCAGTGGACATCCGATTTCAATGGCTGCAGCCAAGGCAACGATAGAACAGCTCGAGGGAGGAATAGTTCATGAAAATCTTGAACGATCAGGAGAGCTCCTCCAGAAAGGACTAACTGAAATCATACGCGAAGAGAAGATTCCGGCCCGAGTGTCTAGATTCAGATCGGTCTTCGCAATCTACTTTGCAGATAAACGAATAGAAAATTACCGTGACCTCAAGGTGAATAATGATGAGGAGTTGTTTAAGTGGTACAGTCAAAAAATGCGTGAGCAAGGGATTTTCATTCCTCCTCAAGCATACAAGCGATCCCACATAACCGCGGCCCATTCGATGGACGATTTGAAGGCGACAGTGAACGCAGCAAGAATTGCATTGCATCAATGCAAGCTACAAATGAAACAGAATGCGGTTGTCAGCACGAGGCTTAAAAATTGACGAAGATCTGAGTACATGCAATTCGGACTGAGAAGCGTCAGCGTTAGGCGAGAAGTCAAAATTCTGCGAAAATCATCTTGGCGTTCATTTTAACGATGAATGGGCCAGATTTTCAGACATGACATTTCATACTAGTGGACGTGGGAAGAGGATTTAGGGTTCTTTGGTTCTGTGCTAGATGATGACCGGCTCCCGTTCCACTGAGGGAGTAGCCGCAGCGGTCAACGGATTGGATAAGGTCCCTCTCTGATAGGGATTGGTATTATCTGGTTTATGTTCTCAATGAGTTGTCTTGATATATTTCGTGCTCGACCCAAAACTTCGTCTTCATCGATGGTGGTTACGCGTCTGTTTTCCATTATCACCCTGCCATTAATGACGACGGTGTCAACGTCTGAGCCTTTTGCAAAGTAGACCAGAAGCGGATATAGTCGATACGCCGGCGTCAAGTGTGGGGCATTTAGATTTACCATCACGAAATCCGCAAGTTTCCCTTGTTCAAGGGAACCAAGTTCATTATCCCACAAGAGAGCCTTTGCGGCGTCGATCGTAGCCATACTTAGGACTTGGTCTGACGGTATCGCTACTGTATCTTGGTATTGGGATCCGAACTGTCCACGGTGCATGAACCCTGCAACCATCATTTCCTCGAACATATCGAGGCTTCTGAGTTTAGCCCCATCGGTCCCGAGTCCAACAGTTAGACCCAAAGCTAACATCTGTGGGACCTTAGTTGGACGCGATATTCGCTGAAGAATTCCTATAGGGCAGTGTGCAATCTTGACTTTCCTTTCGGCAGCCAGTGATAGTTCTCGGTCAGTTAGGTAAACCATATGCGCGAACAATATGTTTGGTCCAAGAAAGCCAGTTTCATAGAGGCGTTCTACAGGTCGCTTGCCCCACCGGCGCAAGGTCCATACAACTTCGTCTGGAGCCTCTGCGAGGTGCGTGTGTATACCGGTCTTGTAAACGTTTGAGAGTTCCTTGAACTTCTCCCATAGCTCTTCGCTGCAGACCATGATCTGCCTGAGTCCGAACCAAGCGTGGATCCTTCCATCCGCCGTGTTGTTCCACTTCTCAACTAACTCAACATTCTTTCTAATGGCGTCCTTAGTTGAGAACACCATATTTTTCATTCCCAGTTCAGGTCCCTCACCCATGTCTGCAGTTGATCGAGCGATAACCGCTCTCATACCTGTCTTCTCTACAGCTCTTGCCAGCTCATCCGGATGGGACCCCCCAGCATCAGCAAAACACGTAGTTCCACTCTTGATCATGTTGATGCATGCTAGTTGAGCGCCAAGTTGAGCGTCTTCAGGTGAAAGGGTTCCTTCAAATGGCATCAGAAAGTTTTGCCAACCCACAGGAAGGGCCGGTGTGTCGATCCCCCACGCAGTTCTGAGAAACTGTTGGTGCACATGTGCGTGGCAGTCAATTAATCCTGGAATGACTACATGGTGACTTCCATCGATTAATTTATCTCCTTTATAGCGCGCCTCGAGATCTACCGTTTTGCCAATCGCGAGGATTCGGTTTTTTCTGACCGCTAACGCGCCATCTTCGAAGACCCTTTTTTGTGAATCCATAGTGACAATGATTGCATTTTTTACCAGAACGTCCACGGGTTCGCTCAATCTATTACCTTCTTGAGAGTCACGCTGGTGGAGTTTCGACAACAGGGAACTGTTAAAAGCGTGCCGGTGAGCACTCGTACAATATGGTTTTATGATTTTGTAAGAATGTGCTGTGTTGCATGACCGGGCGTGTTTGCTTAGGATCGGGTCGTCATAACCACGAAATCGGATGTATTGTGAGTGGGAAAAGACGTGTTACCAACACGCGGATACGTCACTAAAAGTCCGTCCTCTCCGCTCGAACCGTTCGACATCGAGAGGCGCGAACTAGGGCCGTATGATGTGCTGGTCGACACCCTCTATTGCGGCGTTTGTCACAGGGACATCCACCAAGCGCGCAACGAGTGGGGGTCCTCAACATTTCCAATGGTCCGCGGCCACGAAATAGTCGGTACAGTGGTGAAGGTGGGCGACAACGTTCGCAAATGGAGGGTTGGTGACATTCTCGGAATCGGATGTTTTGTCGATTCCTGCCGTAAACCGGTAGTCCCGTACCATCCTAAAACATTATTCCGAGCAAGTTTACGTCAGAAGGTGCGGTTATAGGGTAGCGGATCGAATGTTTCTGATTCATAGGTTGAAGCACATTGCACGTACCCCGAATAGTTCGTAGGAGGTTGCTGATTCAAAATGGAGGATCGGCAGTAAACCGAAGGGCGAGACGATCGTGCCTTGATGCGCTGGAGGCAGCATTGAGGGCGATTGATCCGACAAACGCCGTCCAAAGGTGGCTTCGAATAGAACGAGGGAGGCTTCAGATCGGCGATGTCCAGGCGGCGTTTCATTCCAAAATTAGAGTGATCGCAGTTGGGAAAGCAAGCTCCCCAATGCTAACAACAGCGTTGAACATTCTAGGGAAACGTGTCCTTTCTGGAATTCTAGTGACTCCTAGAAATTCAAGCCAGAAGAGCATGGACAAACGAATCGTAATATTTCGCTCGAGTCATCCGGTTCCCGACGAAGAAGGGATTAGGGCCTCTAGGCATGTGCTGGCATCGATAGAGCAGATGCAGGCAAATGAGCTATTGCTCTGTTTGATCAGCGGCGGTGCTTCGGCTATGCTGCCAGCACCAACGGCCGACATTACGCTAGAAGACAAGCGGACAGTTACACAACAATTGATTCAGAGCCGAGCGTCCATACATCAAATAAACACCGTGCGCAGGCATTTGTCAGAACTCAAAGGAGGAAGACTCGTACAGCGCTGCAACGCAGGAACAATAATCTCACTAATCATCTCCGACGTCTCAGGCAATGTTCTCTCAGACATCGCATCTGGCTTGACCGCGCCCGACCCAACAACATTCCGAAACGCCATCAACGTGTTGAAGGAATTCAATTTGTGGAACTCGGCCCCCCAAGGGGTTAGGAACCACTTACAGCAAGGGTTAACAGGAAACATTCCTGAGACTCCTAAGCCGGGTAATCGCCTTTTCAGGAAAGTTCACAACTTCGTAGTAGCAGATAATCGGACTGCATGCGAGGCAGCTAGAAGGGCTCTCCAGAAAAAGCACATCCCAACTACGATAATGACATCTTCAGTGGACATGGAGGCGAGAAGCCTAGGAAAAATGCTCGCATCTGTCGCGAGAGACAGTGAGCAATTCGGCCAACCTCTCAAGCTCCCCAGTGCGCTAATATGCGGAGGTGAGACAACTGTTGAGGTTAAAGGAATCGGAAGAGGAGGTAGAAACCAGGAGACAGCTCTCTCAACGGTAGAACGAATCGAAGGTTTGAATGGAGTCGCGATAGCTGCTCTCGGAACGGATGGAGTGGACGGAAACAGCCCAGCAGCAGGAGCCGTCGTAGGCCCACATAGCATAGTACGCGCGAAACGATTGCGCCTTCGTGTTCGCGACTTCGCAGAAAGGAACGATTCCTACAACTTCTTCAGAAAACTAAACGACAACATCGTCACCGGACCAACTGGAACCAACGTTGGAGATCTTTACCTGTTGATCCGGGCAAAATGACGTTACGAGTCCTGAAGGAAATCATGTCTCCTGAAGAAACGTGCCGTTAGTGTGGTTACGTCCCCTCGTTCGGCAAAAGTCAATTCTCAAATACTCTGGCACCTAAAAGTTCTCTTCCGTCGAAAAATGAGACGCTCGTCCTTGACCTCACTCACTGTGAACTCTATGTACGGCTACAAAGTCTTCTTTCCGGCATCGATTTTCAAGATGATCACCGATGTGCGAGTGAGCGAGCCGCGAGTGATTGAGAAATCGAGGATTCCTATGGCGCAGAATACTTGGGACAGTGTCTTTGCTAGATATCATTCCTGGCGGACAGGCGGGTAGCGAGACCACGCTTCCTCGTTCGCGATCTGGTTATCATTGATCTGGTTATAATCCACGGGGCTACAAATACACCGATTAGGATAAGGACTTCCACGCTGACTCTGCGCTGGTTTAGAGGATTCATCTGAGGTTATGGAATCCTATTTTAGACCCCCAAGCCATCGCTAGTTCTATGCAGTTTCATTATGAGCGGGCACCGGACGTTTCCGAACTCCTCGTGAGGATTATTGACGAGTTAGGATTCACGCATGTGCCGAGGAATCGGGTTTATTGTTACCGAAGCTATGGTTCAAAGGCCAGCAACACCATAGCCCGCGTCCACTCCTTGCCCAAGATTTGGCAGCAGGCCCTCAGCGAACCAGCATATTACGCTGTTGAGGTTTTGGCGGAACAGTATGATCGCCTCCCGTACGAGGAGAAGGAGAAAACCCTGATCCATGAACTCCTACACATACCCAAGAGTTTTGGCGGCGGCTTCCGACACCACAAAGACTGGGTAACCAGACGACGCGTCGAGGAACTCCACAGAGCGTTAAGGAAAACCTAACTTACACTTTCCTTCCCCAGCGTTTCATTCAGTAAACCGCGCAACGGGCGAATGAAACTCTCCGACCGAGAAAAAGAGGATTATTAGGGTAAGACTCGGGCGAAGCCGCCGGAATCCAAGTGAAAGGGAGAACAGGTGGCTAACGATAATTCAGAATGACGGTACCTTCTGATCAACCCGTTGGTTTGTTACTTTTCTCCTTCGATGGTTGTTTCACGCTAGCTTTGGCTGGTGCCTTAGCTTCCCAACCTTATGAGGTTAGCAGAGGAATTGTTACGGGTCATCTCCGCGGTCGTTTTGGTGGCCGAATTTTTCGCCGCAGGCTCATCCCTATAGCTAGTACGGTTAGGATCCCAACCCACATCAGAAGTTGTGGTTGCGGGGTCTCTGTGATCGGAGTCATGTTAGGAGCCAGGAGGACAGTTCCTTGGCTTCCCGGGGCGGCTTGTGCTCCAACTACGAAACCAAACCCGTTGTTTAGGAGATAGATTGAGCTTAGGTTCGGGTTACCCGAGAGAGACGGGATAGGGGTGAACTGGTTCCAGCTGAACCCGGTCCACTGTAGGATTGTGGCCGAGTCGCCGACCGCCCAGGCCTGCTGTTGGTTTACTTGAATGACTGCGTTGAGGCTTGTGTTTACGGGGCCGGCAACATTCAACCATATTGACCCGTCGAAATGAAGAATCACCCCACCAGCCCCCACCGCCCAACCATGCGACGGGTCGAGGAGAAAGACTGAGTTGAGTTGTGAGGTTGTGGGGCTGGGGTAGCTTATCCACTGCCCATTCACGCCCTGGTAGCGTAGTATGGTTCCCGCATCACCCACCGCCCAACCGTCCGACCCTCCAACCATGAAGACGCTTCGCAGATTGTTCGGAGTCGGGGCTGCGACCACGCCCCATCCACCTCCCGCGTAATGTAGGATTGCCCCATGATCTCCGACCGCCCACCCGTCCCCCGAGTCAACCATGAATACCGACCGCAGAACCCCGCCTGTGGGTGGGACGGGGACTTGCACCCAACCTCCGTCCATGTAGTGTAGGATTACCGGTGTCGTTCCGATTCCGCCCACGGCCCAACCCTCGGAGGGTGTTAGCATGAAGACTGAGAATAGGTCGGACGTGATGGCTGCGGAGGTTCCGCGTGTGAATGAATTTCCATTCCAGTGAACGAGTACGGGTTCACCCGCTCCAGACCCACAACCCCCCGTAGAACAACCAACAACCCAACCATCACCTGAGCTGGAGAGGTATACTGACTCGAAGGCTGCGGAGGGTAAGCCTTGCGGGGCTTGGCTGGTTAATGAGATGAGGGTCCCAACATTTCCCACCGCCCAACCGGCCGACCCGGCGAAGGAGAGAGAATTCAGATCCTGGGTTGTTCCTGAGAAGTTCTGTAGAAGCGTCCACACACCGTTCGAGTATTGGAGGATAGTACCCCCGGCGCCAACCGCCCACCCATCCGTCGGGTCAGTCATGAAAACAGAATTGAGGCTCTGTGTAGTTGGAGCGGGGGATACCGGCCCAGTCCACGTACCCGACACGTAGTGGTAAAGGCCCCCACCAGCCCCCACCGCCCAACCCTCGTTTTGGTCAACGAAAAATACTGAGTTGAGAGTCTGACCGACGCTCGTATACATCGTCCAACCGCCACCAGCATACCTGTAAATCACCCCACCCGACCCCACCGCCCACCCATCCGTCGAGTCAGTCATGAAAACAGAGTTAAGCCCCGCCGACGCAGACCCAACCATGTTCCATCCCCCGCCCAACCCCGCCTGACCCGACCAATGCCAGAACGCCCCCGTAACCCCATCAACAGCCCACGCATCGGTCGAACTCAACTCGAAGACTGAGGAAAGTTTCTGCGCATCCGGCCCAGAAAGTCCATTCGTGATTGAAAACCAGGATACGCCACCCCAATAGAGCGCCACCGCCGTCCCGCCGCTTCCTCCAACCGCAAACCCCGCACTCGGATTAGGGTTGGTGGGTGGGCCGAAGGATACCGAAAAAAGGTCTGAGGTTGTTCCCGAAGCGATCAAAGTCCAAGAGGAGCCGTCAAAATGCTGAATCGTCCCCGCGCCCCCAACCGCCCAACCTTCACTCCCGCTCACCAACGCGACCCCGTTCAGGTTATCGGTCGTCGAGGCAGACGGAGCAACCGCACCCGCGGAGCTGAAGAGGAGCAAGGTGAGTAGAAGGCTCAGCGCGGTTAGTAGTAGTGGGATGGATCGCATTTTCAAACTCACACCCTACTCCGCCACCCCAACATATACCCTTTAGCCGCTTCATCGCCGAACCATTTCATCTTTCCAACCGCCTCAAAATTGACGGGAGGAAGTTAGCGAATACGATCATTGAACCTCAGGCATGTCGTAGTAGTTTCTTAGAACCGTTTGCGGGTTTGTGGATTTTCGGTAGCCGTGTTTTTCGTAGAATGAGATAGCCCATGAGGCCACGTATCGCCTCATTTTGGGGCCTGTCAACTATAAGCGAGCACCCATGAAAACTGGCGCGGAAACCCTCTCTTAGGCGTTGTACGTCTTATTAGGTCCGAGGGTTCCGCCCCGTATTCGGCCTGATTTAAGCGAAAATACGCTTCTCTAAGCGGCTAATCAGCCCTCAAACGTGTGAAATTCAGGTCGACTCCGTCCACAGGGTGGGCACGTGCTAGTGTCCAATCGAAAAATTGACTCCAGCCCGGGTCAGGGTAACGAAGCCGTTACACGGAAACGTGTTGGCTCCGCATAAAGGTCGCTTGAATGCGTGGAGGTGATTTGATGGCTAGAGAGAGTATGCTTACACAGAAGTCGATTATGGCAGACGACACGCTCTCGTTGCTCACCGGCCAACCAAAAGGAGCTCTATTGAGCTACACTGAACTAACCAAGAGTATGCATCAATACATCCGATCCAAAGGCCTCCGACTCAAAGCATGTCCAAACTGCAAGACACAAATCCCAGGATACGCGACCTTCTGTGACAAATGTGGCAAAGATGTAGCACCTACACCAGCAGCGTAGCACAATAACGCCCACATTTTGAATCTGAATTCCCCTTTTCTCACCGTTTTTTCATAGTCTTTCTCTAAAGATCAGGTCCGAATTTCGTGAGATGCGAATAATCCGCCCATTGCGAGCCTGTTGTTGCAGGGGGTAACGGTACGTTGTCGGCGGGTAGCCGAGTTTCTCTTGGCTGTTGCTTTTCGTTTGATTCTTGGGTCTCGTCAGGATTTCGCTACGTCCAATTTCTCACTCGCTTTAGCGAAATGATTACGAGAAAACTCAATGCAGTTGTCAACGTCAGCCCCTCATAATCAAGTTCTGGTATTGGTGTCGGAGATATTGTCACTGCACCCCAGTTCAAAGGTGTTGAAACAAGGTAGTTGGCGGACCAAATTATGAGTTGAGTTGACCTACAGAAACTCGAACTCATCATCAAAGTAATCGTCTACAACATAACCATCCTAATCAAAAGCAGACAAAGAGGAAATTAGAGACAGAACCCGATTTCAACTAGAACACCAAGAAACACGCAACAAAAGACAAACCACGTCCAACTCCGGGCGGCGGCCCTTTACCGAATCTTCTTCGCGAAAGTACCGCACCTATTTTGAAGCCAGTTTCCCTACCCGTGTAGGGTCGTGAGGGCTTTTAGAGGAATGGCTTCGATTTTTCGGTAGACCTTCTCAGGTTCGTCGGGCTGCGAGTCAGTTCTCAGCAGATCCTCGACCTTAACTCCGAACAGTTCTTGATTTTCTAGGAGATAGGGAAGGATTAGTTGCCAGTCGTCTTGATTCATTCTGCCCAGTTGTCCTCCGTTGAGTTGATCAGCACCAACCTTACCAGCGGGATCTCGAATGTAGACTGCACCTCCCGAGGCTTGGGAGAAGAGGTTGCTGCCTGGATAGGGTGCCTCAAGTTCGCGAATCCGCCCAGCATCATACCGTATCCCGTTAACCACAACGAACCCGCCCCCGTTCAATGGGTCACCGGCCATGAATGATTCGGCTAGGTAGTCTAGGCAGGTGCCGTTGATGACAACTCGCGGCCGACCGACCGCATTAATGAGCGGACGACCGGCGGCGTTACCGAGCACGTAGACATCACCGCCCTTCGCGGCGTACATGAAAGTCTGCCCAACATCTCCGTAAATGACGAGCTTGCCACTTTTCATTATCTGAGCTACTTGATCTTGGGCGGCTGAGTGAACATAGATTTCGGCGCCATCAAGTCCAGACCCCAAGTAGTCCCCAGAGTTTCCGAACACATCCAGCCTGAAGCCTTCGCTTTGCGCGCCCAACCCGGCACCGCAAAACCTCTGTCCACGCCAATCAAAAGAAACTACGCGTTTCCATCCTAGCTTGTAGGCTGCAACAACAGCGGAGGACGCCGAGTTCTCACCTTCAGCGGCGAAATCCGAAACGTCCAACACCAATACCTCTTCTCCTGATCGGGACGCCCTAAACTCCGTCTTCATCGCGTAATCCACCAACACCCAGCCTGAACCATCCGCTGCAGAAATGCGGGGGAAACCGCGCAGAACCGAGAATAAACTTGATTCAGTCTTCGCCCTGATCCAACCTTGCTGGCCATTTGGGATTCTATGAAGATTATCGAGCAACCAAGTCAAATAGTGAAATGATTGGACCCTGTCAACCCCACTTTTTCTAGCCTTCTCCTCCAAATTGTTCAGCAAACTCTCCAACGATTCCGCGCTTAACTCATTCGAATGTAACTTATCTGAGAGAGTCCGCGGGGTCAACTTCCTAAGGCCATCCAGAAAGTTGCTGGCGGAGTCTTTGGTAATTGAGACTTCTGTGCCAAACTTGTTGAGACATTTGAGGTTCGGTCTCGCTGATGTACGGTCTACAGTAAAACGAAAAGCACCCCCGTCAGTATAGCTGCCGCCGCGTGCGTTCCAGTAAAGATCTGCCTTAGCTGCGAATCGAGAATCTTCAGCAGCCAAACTTCTTAGGCAAGCGTCGATTGCTTGACGCTCAGACGCTATCAACCCGATCTTCACCTCTCCGTCTTGGAGAGCGAATACTTGAGGCCGCAGCATGGATGTGTCAGTTATGCCCAGTAGGTGAAGCTGTTCGCCTCCGTTTTCGCTTCGGCCGACTATGAAAAACCATGGCCCATCTGGGGATCCGTGGATATGAGTGGTTTGTATCTCACGATAAATGCGCCTCTTCTCTTCGGGGAGCACGTAGAAGTCTCGTTCGGTGGTGGGTGCCATGGCCTCGATCAAGTATTCCATCGGGTACGCGTAGACTCGCCTCCAGAGGTCGAATAGGTAGACCGCGACTTCCGTGTCGGTTAGGAAGAGGGGGTAGATGTTTCGTTGTGCCAAGTACTCGGAGATTGAGTGGTAGTTTGAGAAGTCTCCGTTGTGAACCAATGCCTCGTGCAGCCCAATGAATGGGTGGGCGCCTCCGGGATGCCACACCTTTCCCTTCGTAGGGTAACGGTGATGCCCTATCCAGACATGGGCTGCGAAATCTTCCAACTTATAATAATGTATGACTTGGTCGCCCCAACCAACGATCTTCAGCACCATCATGTCCTTTCCGTGTGAAAGAACGAAGGCCTTCTTCTCACCCAGAGAAGCGTAGTATTTCTTGTTGAGCGCGTAGCTGTTTTGATAGATGAACTCATCCTCTGCTACGGTTCGGTTAGTTAACCCCGAAGTCCGCATAAATTGCCCAAGCAGATCCTCCTTCACTCTGCAGAAGTAGCGGCGTACTTCGGGCGGTTTAACCTCTAAACCCCGAATCGATCTATGGTCCTCAACCGTTTCGAGCCATGTTGCTGAGTCCACGTCCAAGTGGGGGTAGATGAATTCGTCTTCCACGGCCTTGCTGGCTGAGGAGTTTAGGTAAGCAATCTGGATTAGGTAATCCTCCTGAAGGAGGCTTTTGGAAACTCCGAGGCGTTCAGGGGATAGCCCGAGTGCTGCTACCCCTCCGCCCTTTCCGTTTCCACGGTTCTTCATCTGCAGAAGCGCAGGGAGGAAATGCTTTCCAGCGATCGGGACGGAGCACGCCGCGCCGACGACCCCGCAACCTCCTTCCGCTTCCATCTTTCGCTGGAGGGTTAGTCCCTGCACGATGTGTCTTCTAGAATCGATGATTGTTGTTGCCAAGTCCAAGTTCTTCACCCGTAGACGAGTAGGTCCGTTCTTCCCCTGAGCTCTCTGATTGAACGTAGCCCTAGGCTTCTCAGAATCGCCCGCCACTGCTTAACCCAAGAAGAATACATGTTGATTATTCTCTGTGCGCCCCACTCGGGGGTTATGAGCTGGCTGAGTTCAGGGTCGGTGGTGGTGATTCCAACCTGGCATCCCCTCCCTCGTTCGCAGTTTCCACATTGAGTGCAACCCACAGCCACAGCCTCAGATGATCCAATGACGCAACCATCGGCCCCAAGCGCGATGGCTTTGGCGACATCGTACGCTGTTCGAATTCCCCCGCTTGCCATAACCACGATTTCATCCCTAACCCCTTCCCCGACAAGGTAGCGGTGAACTTTCGGGATCGCATATTCGATCGGCATCGCAATGTTCTTCTTCGCGATTTCGGGGGCGGCTCCCGTCCCTCCGTAGCCTCCGTCGATGTGAAGTATGTTGGCGTTTGCGTAGTAGCTACCGATAGCAACCATGTCGACGTCAACTGGGGTCGAGACTTTGACTGAAACTAAGCAGTGGGGATTTACAGCCCGAATCCAATCAACATGCTTCCTATGGTCCTCAACCGAGTAAACGCTGTGGAACGGGAAGGGGGAGTAGAGGGAGGTGAAAGGCAAGGATCCTCTCATGCTGGCAACCTCCGACGTAACCTTATCCGCCAACAGGTGTCCGCCCAACCCAGGTTTCGCGCCCTGAGCATACTTGAACTCCACAATCCTCGCGGCCTGAATCGTATCCTCGCGCACACCAAACATTCCCGTCGCGACTTGCGTGATCACATGATCCTTGTACTCGAGAAGCGGAGGCGGGTACCCACCTTCGCCCGTCGAAGTGAATGTGCCCAATTGTTTCGCGGCAATAGCCCGAGAGAGCATGAAACTCAGGCTGATAGAACCGAAAGACATTCCAGCACCGTAGATCGGTATTGGGATTGAAATTTTAGGGCCGGAACCTCGACGGTTCAGATCAATCGAGAGATCAAGCTCGTCGTCCGGGAAGCTCGCGTCGCAGTGAATGTTCTTGAAGTCGAGTCGGTCAAAGCCGCCCCCTGAGTCCCCTACCTTATACTCAAGTGATTTCGGTGGTTTCCCAGTTGTCGCCTGCTCGTATGTTGCGAAGATTAGTTCCGGTGTCCAACGTTTGTTACCGAAACCTCCGGATATCCCATATTTGAGGCTGGGCAGAAGCTGGAGGCCGCGGTGGATTAGCTTCGCGTGTTTCTCGACTAATTCAGTTTCTACGTGCGATATCTCCGAACGCCTCCTTCTCAAGCTCTTCGTTGAACATCCCCCTGCCGACATCCCCGCGTAGCCTTCTCACATCGCGTATTCCCATGGCGCTGAGTATCTCGATGAGTTGATCATGCCACGAAGCAAGCAGGTTAACAAGTCTCTGCTCACCCCACTCCAAACCAAACTTCTCACCAGAGATGCGCCCTGATTCAGGCGCGGCGCATTCACCTAGAAATCGTGACTGTAAGGCTACGAGAACTGTTGTATCAATCGCAACAAGGTCGGCTCCACAGATAATTGCTTTCGGAACGTGCTCCGCTCGAGTGATCCCACCACTCGCAATAAGAGTGACACCGTCTCTGAGCGATTCAGTAACGAGTGTCGTGTGTACCTTGCGAATCAGATCCTTGACATGCGACGGTTCATCTTTGTCCCATGATTGCCCGTGATAGTTGGCTACGAGATGTATGATGTCGATTCCATTTCGAACCAAATCTGCTGCCGTCTTGGCAGAGTCAATAGTCAACGGCAAGCGAACAGAGATTGGAGCGTTGGGGTTGACCTTCTGGACCTCCTGAACTGTTGATGAATCGTAACTTGCCAGTTCGATCAAGCGGGCGTCACGGATCCACCCGACGGTATCGCTTAGTTTATTGGTGAAAACTAGTGGGACGAGTTTGTCACGATTGACTGCGCGAAGTTGTTTTGCTTGAGCGGGTGTTGCTATGAAGATTGTACCAGTTCGAAGGGACGCACCTGCGACTGATTCCAATATGCTATGACTGTTCAGGTTGGTGGGAAGATAATCAAAAATTATCGGTAAGGATACTTCAATGGTTTTGGAAAACTGCCCATCCTCCAAGTTGAATTGGAGGGACTTCCTTTTGCTGCCCACATCTACTAGTGTTGAGATGAATTCTCTACCATAGACACCATCCCGTGTCGGCCTCACAATTTCAGACATGTCAGTCCAGATCGAATCCCAGCCTGGCCCGGCGAATGGCCCCTTGTATCCCATCCCTTTGATTGGTATTATTCCCGTCTCGGCCTCGTACAAGACTGTGGCGACAGGTGAACCGCTTGTTGTAGCGGCTCCCTCCGAAGCCCAGTAAGAGTCCGCGAACCAATAAAATTCAGCGTTACGGTCGACCGAGCAAACGCCCGGATATTCTTGTACGCACCTCATACACCCCACACATTTTCCCTTAATGGGATGGAATCCGCCGAGCCGCCCGCTGAACGTTCCGTAAATGCACGGCCTACTCACAAGAACACGCCTGTACTCTTTCTTGCGCAGCTTCAATCCATATCGGCGTACTTCCTTCAAGAGAATCCTTGCAAGCCCTATCTTACTTACTCGAGGGTCGAATGGTGGCGGGAGTTTTTTCCGCGGTGGGGCGGGCTGAGTGACTATCTTGTAGCGCTGGTAGGGAGTGCCAAGTGCCGGATCAAAAACACAGTTTAGGCGGGTTGTTTTAGGGTCGTCTAGCAAACTTGACGCTCCATCCCCGCAAACTGTATGAAGCCACACCAATCTTCCTGAACAAATATAACTATTCTGGGTAATTTACTGAACATTCATATCTTGTAACCTTATATTTGTGGATGAACGTTCAGAGAAGAGGCTCAGATTTGGCAACAATTGGACGATTGGACATAGATGAAGTTGACAGGAAGATACTGAATGAACTTCTTCGTGACTGCCGGAGATCCTATCGATCCATAGCGCGCCGAGCAGGAGTTTCGGTAGGCACTGTCCTAACCCGGATTCGTAGACTTGAGAAGTCTGGTGTAATCAGGGGTTACTCGGCAGTCCTTGATCACGACAAGCTTGGTTATCAATTGACTGTCCTAGCCGAGATCACAGTCTCAAAAGGTAAGTTGCTCGAAATGGAGGAAGCGATCGGAAAGCTACCGAACACTTGTGCCGTCTACGATGTAACTGGCCTAACTGACGCCATTGTTCTCGCCAAATTCCGGAGCCGTGAGGAACTAAGCAAGTTCACTAAGAGTCTCCTCAGCATGCCGTTTGTCGATCGAAGCAACACTCATGTGGTTCTGACGACTGTTAAGGAAGACATGCGTCTGTTGTGAAATAGACTACAGAAGACAAGGATGGCGAGGCTAACTAACAAGCCATTGCCTAGTCGCTGGGTGGGGCGGGGTTCCTTGACTCCTTATCTTCTTCTGTCGAGTCTCAGTGGTAATTTGTGGCAATTTGATTTGGGCATTCAAGAGAGTAGGGCCTGAGCAAGGCTAAGAAAGTTCTCCGTTATGAAACTCCAGTTAGGGAGGGGTAGGAGTAACCCCTTACGAATCAGGAGGGAGAATAATTGTGGGAATGACTGGACTTCTCACACAAAAGCCCTCTAGTTCGCCCCTGTTCCTGAAGTTAGTAGACACTACAGTATGGCGTATGTAATAAGTTCTTGCATATCCCTTAAACTGGATTTGCAGACCTACAAACTTTGTTCAGGAATTCGGTTCCAGTATAACTGTTAAACGTCTTAGATTTCTAAAGTCCGAAGTCCAAGAATTTAAGCGCTAAAAAAATAGTAGAGAGGGCGACGCACCCTTTCGTTACGGGTTACCTACTCAAGCTAGAATAGTTGACAGTACGTGACCTTCCTGCTGTAGCAAGAAGTAAAAGTATTGTCCACCGTGCATGATTACATGGCCCATCATTGTTCTTTTCACTCCTTTTATCTTAACGAACCTCCAATAATATGGCGTATGTAATAAAGGTTTGCATAGCTCTTATACCATATTTGCACAGCCCTTCATTTGCGCTTGCATATCCGCAAACTTCGTTCAGCGAACGAACGTTGAAAAATATGTTCAGCGTGGGCTAGCCTACGGTTTGTTCTAGGGCTTCGGTTCCAGTAAAACTGTTAAGGTCTTAGGTTTCTAACGGCTAAAGTCTCTGCTGTGATTCCTTTGTTGTTTGTTTGTCGTTGTGTGGCCGCCGAACGTGTGTGTGGCGTGTGTGTGCCCTACATGGTGCCTCATGAAAAAGGAAAGGTGCCCGACGTAGTGCCCTCAGTAGTTCCTCTAACCTAATTGTGTGAAGAGTAAGTGAACGTCCGCTAGGTGCCTCACCTGAACAAGTTAACCCTTCAGTAATTCTAAACTGGTTCTATCCTTAATCCTACGGCCGCAACCATCCTTAACCTAGTTTCAGGTGTCCACTCAAACCAACGTTAACCGGTCACAGTAAAAGAATTCCCTTCACAGACTACCGATAATTAACCCAAGAAATCGTACTGCCGTAAGGAAATATGGCTTGAATCTAGTATCTAGAAATAGAAAGAGAGCATAAACTACCCTAGTCTAGGAGGGGGAGGATTAGTTGGCTTATGCGTCCCGCCAATCAAGCTATCTAATCGCGAGCTTCGGCGCTGTCCTTCAAGTCTTGGCAGGGTGGTGGGACGTATTCTCATATATTCAGTTTGGAAACGTGGACCGTTGGTGGAACTCAGCACACCTGACATTCTATGCAGCCATTGCGATAACAATCATCGGAGTTTGGCGAGGCCTCCGGTATTCTTCGAAACAACCTTCTGTTTCGCTCAGCCCGATTCAATTTGTGAACGTCGCAGGGTTGAAGCTCGCCGGAGTTGGTTGCTTAATCGAGATCATAGCGGGCATTTGGAATGAAATTGCTCACAGCATCTTTCTGAACGAACCTAGGAACGGCCCTGCGCTTGCGTTACTCACGGTTGGGATGTTAACTGTGAACCTTGGAATGGTGATTGGATTGGTGATTGAATATGGGATGATTAGGCACGGCATCATCATAGCGTCAGTTGCAAGGCGACGTGCAGTTGCTCTTTTCGTTTTGTTGAGTTTCTCTGCGATATGGCTTGCCGCTTCTGGCTTTTTCATTTACCTCGGAAGAATATTTCGCTCATTCCCTGTGAACGGGTTGGTCGCAGTTTTGCTCGCATTTATGGCGACATTTGTGCTCGTTCCCATGAAAAAAGTAATGCCAAGGCTCGGATCGGGCATCGTCATTGGACTTGTTTTCAACGCTGTAATTTACTTCCTTCTTGCAGTCTATGCAGGATCGCCTCTCTACATACCTTGGGGACTTCTTCCCGTCACTTTGTTTGATTTGGTCTTGTATGTGTTGACTCCGATCATCGCGTTCAGGCGGACGATAATCCTTTCCTCGCTAATCGCGGGCATGTTCTTCTGGGCAACCTACTATCCTTTCACAATTTACTTGTTCCCCTGGTCGTTTGCGTTCCAACTCCCAATCTTTGCTTTGGTTCTGGGAAGTGTGGTGGGGGGCTTAATGGGGAATAAGCTCTACACTAGTCTCTCCTCAGTAGTCCTAGGTGACGTTGGGGCTTCCGTGTGATCTGCAGTCTACTTCTCCCTAGTCACGAAGATGCCAGAGGCAACGTCTAGACTGAGAGGATAGGAATTCTCTCCTACCTTCACGAGCATCGGCCCTTCAAACGGCGCCTTCTCTTCAACCGCAATCTTCACGCCCGGGAACATCCCCAGCGTGGCGAGGTAGCGGAGGAGTTCACTGTTTTCGTCAGGAATCTGTGTTACTATCGCAGATTGGCCAGTTTCGAGATGTGAGAGTGCTTCACTCTTGAGCGGAGCAATGGAGCCTTTCTCGTCTGGGATTGGATTGCCGTGAGGGCAAGTCTGTGGATCCCCAAGCGTCTTTTGGATTGAATTGGCAAGCTGTTCGCTTATGGAATGCTCTAACCTGCATGCCTCATCATGCGACTCAGCCCAACCCAGATGCAGCACATCGACAAGCAACCTCTCGGCCAGCCTATGACGTCTGAATACGGACAGCGCCAACTTTCGTCCCTCTTCAGTCAGTTTGACACCCTTGTATGGTTCCCTAAAGACCAGCCCTTTGCCTTCGAGAACTTCAAGGGTGTTTGTCACGCTGCCTGGGGTGATCTTAAGAACCTTGGCGATGTCTCCAGTTCGTGCAGATCCGGTCTTGCTTTCTAGGTTGTAAATTGTCTTCAGGTACATTTCCGGTGCGGTGAAAAATTCATGGCTCAAAGCCAAACCCTTGCTCGACTTTTATTTATCGTATGCCGGAGTGAGCCTAGTCGCAGAAAGATTCTTGGCATGTATTATAATTGTTCTATAGGCGACGAACTCTAGGCTACATATCAAACGGAGATTAGTCGCTTGGTAGGAAGGAAACCAGAAAAGAAACGGTTCTGACCTCACATTGTACCCGGAAAATCGGCGGTACCCGCTTAATACATCTTGGCATACGCAGGCAGCCTGCCGCTATTTCAATGAGCCCTCTAACAGGAACAAGTATTCATCCGAAGAACAGCAATACCGTGATTCACGAATCGATCAAACTCTACATAAAGTCGGCGTCGAAGCTGGGACAGCAGGACGCCGCAAACGTCCTCCCCCATTGCCTTGCCATCAGGGAATAAGGAGCACTCATTGGAACAGCCGTTACGATTATTCTTGGGGGCTCCTAGGCTTCAACGCGCCAGAGAAATCGACGACCCACTTACCTCCATATCTCAAGAGAGTTCGCATACAATTGAGCGCCAGGTCAAGGATTACTCGGTTCGGATTGACCTTGCGAACCACACAATTCTCCATGACTGCCAAGACTGGCGCAACAACGTAGCTTCTAAGAACATGTGTAAACATCTAGGAAAGCTTCTGTTGACATTAGATGAAGAAAAAGTTACAGAAATCCTCAAGCAGATACTCAGGGACATAGGCAAGTGGTCGTTCATTGCACCAGACGCCCCGACCGATTAGGTGGTCGAAGTTGATAATCTCCGGAGTATTCTCATGATTTCGTACCCGTGCTTTATCGTCTCGAATTTTCCTTTTTCAGCATAGGCCTCGGTAAATCGCATCGATCCATCACTATGAACCCCCGGGCCGGAGATGAGTATTGGTACCGGGTCATCTGTGTGGCCTTTCGCCAAGCAGGGAGTTGAATGGTCTGCAGTCACGCAAAGAAAACTTGAACTAGATTGCATCAGATCACCAAGTCTTGAAAAGAACCCCGCATCAATGTCCTCAATAGCTTTCTTCTTCCCTTCAAAGTTCCCGTCATGGCCAGGTTCATCTGGACCTTTCAAGTGAACGTATACGAAATCGTAGTCCTCCATGAGTCGCAACGCTTCCACTCCTCGCCGAGAGTACCCTTCCAGTGACCGGTCAGGGGGAAAGACTCGAGTATCGATTCCGATGACTTTTGCTATACCTATCTCAACAGGCATATCGACCACGGCCACGCCTCGGAATCCAAACTTCTCATTGAGAGTCCTAACCTTGGGTGTCTTTGTTCCCGCATCTCTCATCAGAAGAAAGTTGGCTGGTTGATCGCCTCGTGCTGTTCTACTCACATTCACCTTATGGTTTTCCAGCACCGAATAGACTAGCGCGGCAAACTGGTTCAGCATATCTGCCGTACGACGAGCTACTGTAGTCTTGTTTAGTGGGACGCATTTGGGAATGGGCGTCGGAAGTTTGACGTCTGTCTTAGCGATTGTTATCTTTCCGCGACGCTCGTACGCGGGGTCGAGGTTCGAAATGGCTGCTGACAGGCGCGTTGCTTTACCTCGGAAGACAAGTGCGCAGCGGTGTCCAATGGTGGACTTAAGTTCGAAGTCGATAAGGCTCTTCAGCTTCTCATTAGTATTAACCGCTTCAACAAGTTGAACAGCCTCCTCTGTTGAAACATTCCTTCCTGCTCTCCGATCTAAAATTTGGCCGCCTTTCGCAGTTGCGAAGTTACACCTCAGCGCCAGATCGCCGGTGTTGAATTCGATACCTGACCCGATCGCTTCGACAACACCCCTTGATAACTCCAAGCGTGTAGGGTCGTAACTAAGGAGAGAAAAAACACCCGCATCACTCTCGGGGGCAACCCCCCGTTTGACTGTGTAAACTATTCCAGTTCTTCCTTTCGTCGCGAGCTTGTCTAGGTTTGGTGTTAAAGCCGCCTCCAGAGGCGTCTTGTTCCCATATCCCGGCGTGGGCCTGTCACCGACCCCGTCTAAGACTACAAATAGTATTGGATATGCCAAGTTTCCCATCGCCTTCCGCGTTACTTTTGACGTTCAATATATTGATAGAGTTGAAGCTTGCAAGGGCCTTGCAGTGAACACCTAATGGCTTCTCAGAAGACGAAGACAAAGGTTGTCTGCACGATCGGTCCTGCGACTTCATCAAGCCACATACTGCGCCGATTAATTGATGCGGGAATGAATGTTGCAAGGCTCAACTTTTCTCACGGAACAATCCGGGAACACGCTGCGCAAATACGATTAATTCGGAGAGCCGCGCGAGAGAAGAAGACAGCGATAGGAATTCTAGCCGATCTGCCCGGCCCAAAGATCAGAGTGGGCCGAATCTCACCCGAACCAGTGGATCTGAAAAGCGGCTCGCAGCTAATTCTTACAGCCCGTCACCTCATAGGAAACCAAAGGATTGTTTCCATAAGCCACCCATCAATTCTCAAACATTTGAGGAAAGGCGATCGAGTCTTCCTTGAAGACGGGACCGTAAGGTTAGAAGTTCTTTCTGCAAGAAAGGAGGAGGCGGTCTGCCGAATCGTTACAGGCGGCCCCCTCTCATCGGGAAAGGGCGTTAACCTGCCAGACAAAGGCTTGAAGCCAGGAGCCTTGACTAGGAGAGACATCGACCTTCTCAAATTCGCGGTGGCAAATGGCGCGGATTTTGTTGGCATATCATTCGTGACTACAACCAAAGACCTACTCCGGGCAAAGAGGATCGTGAAGGCAGCTAATTCGAAAGCCTGGATAATCGCGAAGATCGAGACTAGGATGGCGGTAGAAAATATTGAAGACATCGTGAGGAAAGCGAATGGCATCATGGTTGCCCGAGGCGATCTAGGCGTAGAGATGGATGTAGAAGATATCCCAGCCCTTCAGAAAGAGATTATCAGCAAGTCAAACGCTGCGGGAAAACCCGTCATTACAGCTACCCAGATGCTCGAATCGATGGTGAACAACCCCACGCCCACCCGAGCAGAAGTGACCGATATCGCCAACGCCATAATCGATGGCACCGACGCCGTGATGCTCTCTGAGGAGACTGCGGTTGGCAAGTATCCGGTTGAAGCAGTTAATGTAATGAGGAGAGTAGCCACTGCGACGGAGAAGAACCTAGCGTACGGAACGCTTCTAGACGCAAGGCGATCCAGTGTGAGACCGATCGTTCAGGAATCAATCAGTTTCTCGGCCTGCGAAGTGGCCTTTGCTTTAAAGGCGAGTTGCATAGTCGCAAGTACGCGTACCGGTCTGACTGCACACCGGGTTTCAAAGTACCGTTCATCCGTTCCCATAATCGCACTCACATACAATGTCCCTGTCATGAACAAGCTTTCTTTACTCTGGGGCGTCTACCCCTACAGAGTGAAGAAACTCGACACCACTGCTGAAATATTCACCGCCGCGAAGACCGCAGCCAAGAATAGTGGAACGGTAAGAGAAGGAGACAAGATAGTGGTTGTCTGCGGAGACCCCTCATCACCGGGAGGAACCACGGACCTTCTGAGAGTTCAGCCTATCTAGGTGCATCAGCTGAAGTAGTTCGCTATCGCCAATTTGGCTGCGATCACCGCAAGGCAGAGTCGACACTTGAGGCTGTGCAAGGACGAGATACCCGGCCGGAGGCACTTTCTAGAACTTGCGTAAACCACCTAAATGATGTCTGGCCCCCAATTGACGACATAGATCGTAGAAAAAACCTCGCCATTTGCTTTGTCTTCGATGCAGGGTGCGACTACGGACCTGTTCATTAATCATAGGAGAACAGTTTATTCAAAGGCCATACCATATCCCTGCTGAGAAAAAATACAAATGGATTTCGACTCAGGTAGGCATCCAGTTGCGTCGAGGTGGAAACCTTGACTGTGGGCAAAGAAGCATCACTGTACCAGAAGCTTCCTAATGGAAGGGTCAGGTGCACAGCCTGCACACGTTATTGCAATATTCCAGAGGGAAAGATCGGCCTCTGCGGAATCCGAGGCAACCAAAACGGTAAGCTGTGGCTCTACGTCTACGGGAAAATCATCGCTGGTCACATCGACCCAATCGAAAAGAAACCTGTAACCCACTACATGCCGGGAACCAAAATATTCTCAATCGCAACTACCGGTTGCAATTGGCTTTGCTCCTATTGCCAGAACTCCGACATTAGTCAGCGACGTAAGATTGAAGGGTTGGATGTGACGCCGGAGAAGGTGGTGGAGATGACGAAACGTTACCGCTGTCAAGGCTTGGCGTATACCTACAACGAGCCTACGATCTTCATGGAGTTCGCACATGACATTGGTGTGCAAGCCCGGAAGGTGGGCTTGATCAACATCTTCGTGTCGAATGGGTATGATACTCCTGACGCGGTTGCGTTGATGCCAGACTTCCTTGACTGTATAACGGTTGATTTCAAGGGCAACGGAGAGACATCATTCGTCCGTAAATACATCGGTATAGCGAACACCGAGCCAATATTTCAGACCCTACTCGATATTCGGGATAAGACGAAGGTGCACATTGAGATTACAGACCTTATCGTCCCACAGGTGGGAGACGACTTGGGGGCAGCAAAGAAACTGTCTTCTTGGATTTACGACAACTTAGGCCCCGACACGCCGATTCACTTCCTCAGATTCCACCCCGATTATAAGATGATGAACCTCCCCCCGACCCCTGTAGAGACTTTGGAGAAGCATCATGAAATTGCTAAGCAGGTTGGTTTGAATTATGTTTACTTGGGCAACGTTCCAGGGCATCCTCTCGAACACACGTACTGCCCCGAGTGCGGGCATGTTGTGGTCGAACGGCTGGGTTTTGACATATCGGCTTGGCATCTTGATGATCAGAACCGTTGTAATTATTGTGGGAATGAGATTCCAATCGTTGGCCGTTTGAGTAAGTCGGTTAACGAGGAACGATTCATGCCAGTGATTATGTAAACTCAATCTGGATTGGACACTTTCAAGTTTTGAAAGAAACGAGGTTGACTTAGACTGCGCTTTAACGTTAACAGAGATCTCCCTGAAGGAAGATACAGACTTCAAGAAGTCTTCTCTGGCCTCGAGGGTGTAGAGCCCCTCAAGAATTGTATTGGCAACACTGGCGTATTGAAACGGATCTTAGAGGGGACTCAGGTGACCTTGACGGATGAAGACGGGTACATGTACGTTAACGATGAAGACGGCAGCTTAGTCGTGGGGCTGGATTATCTGAAGACCGGAGATTCTAAACACTTATACCTTGACGTGATTCATGAGCTGGTTCACGTTAAGCAATTCTTGCAAGGTAAGAACCTGTTCGATGACGCCTACAGTTACGTAGATAGGCCTACGGAGATTGAGGCGTACCGCTGTTGCGTAGAGGAAGGCCGCAAAATTGGTATGCCCGAAGGTGAGATTGCTGAGTATCTTTACGTTGAATGGATAACGAGGAAAGACCATGCTAGGCTCTTGAAAACCCTCGGGGTAAGCATGGAACCTAGCTAATTTCTGGATTTTTCAAGATATTTGAGAACGAAGTATTACAGTAACGTGGCGGGGCCAGCACGCTCGTCACGAACTCCTAATTCCTTCAATCGTTTCAAGTGTAAAATGAACTCCTGAACGAAGTTTCTAGTATACTCTTCCAAATCTAGTTTGAGGGCATCCTCGGGTTTAACCCAGACGTAGCTTTGGAGTTCTCGGCCGTCCAATTTCACGTCCGAACTCCGAGCTTTGCATACGTAGTCCATGAAAATGTAGTGTTCATGTTTTTGATAGTCTTTAGGGTAGATTGCCTGCTGCAAGACAAGCAATTCAACTACCTCTGACTCCAAGCCGGTTTCTTCTTTCACTTCCCGAACAATTGCGTCCTCCGCCCGCTCACCGAGCTCAATATGTCCCCCTGGGACGGTATATTTCTCACCCCATTTCTTGGAGCGAACAATTAGAACCTCACCCTTCTCGTTTACGATCAAAGCGCCGACTGTTGCTTCGGGATAAAGCTGAACCATACGAGAACCCCACGGAATGCAGGAGGTGGGAGATCAGGTTTTGCCCGTCACCATGCCCAGCACGCCCACAACCGAGATCAACCCACCAACAATCAGAATCAACGGCTCTTGGGTGCGAAGATAAACAAGCCCAGTAAATGTAGCAAGCGTAGCGAGCCCCACCAAGTTGATGGAAGCTAACCTCTGCTGTTCATTCAAGTCAACTAACGCCTGAACAGCGTCAGGATTCGCCGACCCGTGTATATCTTTATTCCTCTTTGACGAACCCTTCTTTCGCTTAGGAGTCACAGGAATATCTAATTCGATGTAATTCCAACCGTATAATGGGCATCGATGGCGAGATCTCGTTGGCTGACCCTTTTTTCGTTGATTTCTTAAGTTCTGTTAATTCCTCCTGTGATGGCACGCCCCCGATATGGGTAGGTGGGCTACAAAATTTGCCTGAATCCATCATCGGGAGAATTTCCTGCAATATGGACGCAAGTCAAGCCATTTGGTCATTCATACAAAGCCATTCGTTAGGATCAATTTGACCGAACAAGCCCCCGTATGCTCACTTCTCGATAGGTTCTCTTCTGATGTGGTAGCTCTAACAGAGGAGGTGTACGGTAAGGATACACCTGGTGTACTTGAGGCGCTCTTAAAACCCGTCAACACCTATTACGTCAGATGCAACACCCTCAAAATATCGCCGACTGAGCTTCGGAAGAGGCTTGAGGATAAAGGCCTCCAAGTTTATGCACACCCCGCCCTGCCCGAGGCTTTGGGAATACAAGTGGATGGGCCGTTTGAGATTTCTTCAAACAATTTGCAGATAGTGGTTGACAAGTACACCGCGGAATCAGTCTTGCAAGGAGCGAACGTCTACGCGCCAGGCGTCAAGAATTGTTCAAACATACACACCAGAGATCGAGTGACCGTCGTCTCCGAGATTGGAGACATTCTCGCCAATGGGACGGCAGCGATGACCGCAACTGACATTCTCACATTCAAGAAAGGCCTGGCTGTGAGGATTGAGAACCGACGATACAAGTCTCCCCAAATAAGAGACTTACCGGAATTCTTGGAAGGCTTACTGTACCCGCAATCACTTGCTGCGATGGTCACGTCTCATGTCCTCGACCCGCAGGAAGGGGAAACTACTTTGGACATGAATTGCGCACCGGGCGGCAAGTTGTCCCACCTGAGTCAGTTAATGCAAGTTTCTGGAAAGATAATTGGCTTAGACCGGAACGCCGACAAAATAGCACAAACCCGCCGCACGATCACGAACTTGGGGTGCTCCAATGTCACTCTCGCAGTACACGACTCCAGGTATGTCGACGTAGACTTTGCTGATTTGAAACCAGATCGCGTCCTGATTGATCCCCCTTGTAGCGCTCTAGGTCTCAGGCCAAAAATTTATGATCATACCAAAAAGGAAAGAGTAGATGATCTGGCCGAATACCAAAAGCAATTCATTAGGGCAGGGAGCCGAACCGTCAAGCGTGGCGGGGTACTTGTGTACAGCGTCTGCACTTTCACCACGAAAGAGTGTGAGCAAGCCGTTGAATTCGCTGAAGGGGAGTGCGGCCTGCATACGGTGGAGCAAAAGCCTTTCCTAGGCTCGAAGGGTTTGGCGAAAGTTGGAGAACCGGCCGCCCTCTGCCAGCGATTTCGCCCAGACATGGACGAGATCGGATATTTCATTGCGAAATTCATACGCTAGCATGGTTCACAATATGATCAATGTCATATAACGAAGTTTGCGGTAGTGAAGACGTATAGCGGTTTGATATGCGCAACATAGCGAGAAGTTTCGTGATCATAATCGCGGTGCTTCTCGTGTTGTCAGCCACGCCTAACTAGCTGAAACTCAAACCCTTGAGTGAACGAAGTCCTCCTAGTAAGGCAAATTCGCTAAGGTACCTGTTAATTACCAGAACGTGACATGTTCTGTCCTTGTGTTTGCTATGGCTAGACGCAGACGAAGGACAAGAAAAGGCAGAACTTCGAAGATAAAACGGAAATTGAAGAAAGGTGCCCGCACCGCTCGCCGGAGACTTGGCAGAAGCCTGAAGAGATTCGGCAGAAAACTAACTCAATAGAGACACTCTAATCGTTAACCAGCCATTTGCCGCACGTGCTGCCGGACCACGGCTATGGTGAAAAACTGTTCTTAACTGGAAGCATGGGTGTACAGGTTCCCACACAAATCCTAATCGTCTCCGATTTGGGAGTGCTATCATGTTCCCATGATGTACATGAATGTCGTATTATTTTGCTGTAATTTGTCTGGGGGATTGTCGCCAGTACTTGAATGCAAGAAGGGTTAGAAGGGCAATTGAGACGGGCTGGACGCGAGCGCTGAAGGTTCACGATATCGTGACGGGTAGGATTTGCAGCAATGACTTCAAAGGAACACCGTCGATCTTCGACTTTCCGCTCTTATTTACCAAAACTAGAATACCGACAGGTTTCGCCTTAGCCTTCCTTAATGTCTGAATGGCTGCCCTGTGAGTTTCACCCGCACGCAGAACCGCATCCGCAACCAAGACCTTCTTTCCTGCAACGCCGTGAAATGAGGGGTTAACTAGGCCCGGAAGTTTTCTTTGAGCAACCCGATGTGGCCGCACAGCTGCAAAGGGCTTATCCAGCTCTTTTGCGATTGCGACCCCCAAAATCATGCCACTCCCTTCTATCGCAGCAATAACATCTGGCTCACTGAACTCCGAGGTACGAACTGATTCTCTCGCTAAGTCAGCTAATGCGCCGGCGATTGCAGTCATACGCTTTGCATGTGAAGCGAGAGAACTCCAATCGACAAATACATCGTGTGGTGGGTGTATCGCCGCTCGTTCCTTACCTTTGAGGAGTAACCAGACGACCGTATCGGGTTGAACTTTCAATTCATCGGCTATGTCATAGTTTGAGAGGCCTTTCGACTTAAGCTCTTGAGCTTTCCTCACTAATTCATGCGGAATCATCTGGATGACTCACAACCTGATGATTGTTATCACTTGACGAGCTCTTATAAGACGTAGGTTACGTTCCAACGACTCATGCGCTAAAGAGTGTAAGTGACACGAGTGGCTGACTCCGCAATGACTCTACCAGAGTATTCGTTCGAGATTCCATGCGGCAAAGTCAATGGTCCGATGAACCTTGTCGAAACCGTACTTAGTGCGCAAACCTCTGAACCTGAATGGCTCAAAGAAGGCACGTCATTCACTGATGTTGAGCTCTTGAATGGAATCCCAGTCAAGTACAGTGTGAATCAATTCGGCGACGCGGACGCATTCGCTTTGAAGGTCCAAGCGATAGGAACTGTTTGGGATGAAAGAATCGTCGAGGATTTGAAGAAACATCTCGAACATGTTCTCGGCCTGAAGGACGATTTGAATTTTCTCTATAGCAAATTTGCCAATGAAGACGAACCGTTGTTTTCAAGTTTCAAGAAACTAAGGGGACTACGTTTGATGCGTGGCACCAATCTCTATGAAGCTTTGATCTGCTCCATTCTCTCACAGAATAATTCTGTAAGGTTATGGAATAGGACGGCTCGACTTGTGATGCAGTATTATGGTCGGAGGTTGAGTTTTCCGGACGGTTCTTCGTCGTTTCTCTTCCCAGACGTAGAAGTATTAGCAAAGGTGAATCCAAGGGAGCTCAGATCAAGAACGGCGATGGGCTATAGAGCCAAGCCTGTTGTGTTGGTTTCGCGGATGATCGTCAATGGCGAACTCGATTTTACTAAGTTGACGAAGCAGACCTATGAAAATGCGATGAAATCTCTTCTTGAACTTCCAGGGGTTGGCCCGAAGGTTGCTGACTGTTTCCTACTCTACGGGGCTGGCCGTCTTGAAGCGGCGCCGGTGGACGTGTGGATTCATAGAGTTGTTTCGAAGCTGTATTTCCGCGGTAGGAAAGTCAGCAGGTTGAAGACTGCCAGATTTCTACGTGATCGTTATCGGGAGTGGGCCGGTTACGCGCAGTTATATCTATTTGACTACGCCCGAAGAATAAATCCGCAATTGCAATCCAGCAGGTAGCCCGGGACCATTAGACGCTTCGCTGCTTCGCTACTTCCTTGGTAAGCGGTTTTCGTTTCAACTTTGTGCCGCATACCAAGCAGACCTCGGTGTCGCCTGTTGGGTATCTTCTAAAACAGGCTGGGCAATAGCAAACCCAGTTGAATTTCTGGCGAATACCATAGGTAGCTAATGATTGATACGCCAAGTTTAGAGATTCCGCGACATTCTGCACGGCGTAATCATCACTCACAATGACCGGAGTCAAGGCTTGCTTGCTAAGGTCTAAGGCTAATGCGAGGATGCTTGTGTCCGCTTTGGAGAGCACAACTTTGTCGCCGAGCATCGTTGCTTTGCTGGAGACTTCAGCCAGGGAAGCAGATGTAGGGGTCTGAATCTTCATTTTACCTGAAGAACTTGATACCGTTAGTCTGTAAGATGGCCCTGTCTGCTGCCGAAGTTCCTCAGTAACCTCCGGCACTGAGTAACTATCAAATTCAAGCCCGAGTGGGTCGAGCCCCATGATGAGCGCGGAGGTATCTAGTACGAGAACTTTCAGGAACTTGTGCGCTCCATTCCGTGAAGTCTAGTCAGGCTTCCCATAGGGGTTCCTTGACCCAACCGGACGAAAGCTGTGTAATGCTTCGACTTCCTAATGCTCAATTTGACGTCTTGGGTAAGCTCTCTCTGAAAGCGGCCATCAGCAACAACCAGAGCCTTCAACTTCGGGTTAACCATCTGGATAGACAGTTTTCTCTCCATCGAAACCACAGTGGGCCTTACGAAGTCGAGCGGGCAGATGAAAGTGATCACGAAAGCGTCGACAGATGAATCAACGATAGGCCCACCCGCTGACAACGCATAAGCCGTTGAACCAGTCGCTGTCGAAACAATCACTCCGTCTCCCCTGAATTGCAACAGAGGCTCAGAATCAACACCAAGCCTGAGCTCAAGCATTTTAGATGGGCTTCCCGAAGACACAACCAGCTCGTTAAGCGCATCAACCATATGGGTCCCATTCATGTCAATTGCCAGTTTGGCGCGTTTCTCAAGTCTATAGTTACCCTTGCTGAACAGTTGAACCGCCCACAGTGCCCTGCTGGGTTCAACCTCAGTGAGGTACCCTCGCCGCCCCATGTTTACAGCAAGGATTGGCGTCTCCTTATCGGGAATCGTCATGGCAGTCTTTAGAACAGTACCGTCACCGCCCACAGTAACCAGCAAATCTGCTTTGAGATCGCTTAGATCTTTCCCGCCACCAAGTCGGCCTCTCTTGGCCAACTCCAATTCCGCAATCACTGAAATGCGTCTCTTCCTCAACTCACGTGCCAGATTAGCGGCGGTCTCGAGTGCCTGTGGTTCATCTAAGCGTGAGACTAGGCCGACCGTGAAAGCCAATTTTCTTCTACCGACAAAACCTGTACTTAGTGCTAGGATAATTAAGTGATTCACCCAGTTCACAGACACGTAATAGTAGTTAGTATTGGCGATGAATGCTGATGAAGGTCTCTAAGGCTACTAGGAAATTTGAGAATTGGCTTGGTAAACGAATCCCTATCGTCCAACATGACTTGGATCTAAAGCATAAACTGATGACGGAACACCCCTTCACGTTCCTGCGGGCTACCTTTTACCGCTGGGCTCAAATCTGGCCTGATGTTTGCCCTGAGCTAGCGAAAGCACCGATCGTGCTCGCGGTGGGCGATCTCCACGTCGAGAACTTTGGGACCTGGCGTGATAGCGAAGGCCGGTTGGTATGGGGGATCAATGACTTCGATGAAGCCTATCCCATGTCGTATGCTAATGATTTGGTCCGCTTAGCTGTCAGCGCAGATCTCGCCATCAAATCCGGACATCTAAAAATCAGTAATGCCCGCGCCTGCAAGGCAATTCTCGGTGGCTATACTGCAGGCCTGAGAACGGGTGGAGTTCCGTTCGTCCTCGAAGAGAATCATAAATGGCTCCGGCAGGCAGCAACAGGGGAACTTCGAAATCCCTCTCACTTCTGGGCGAAGCTGGATAGACTAGCCACTGTGCCTGACGTCCCTAAGAGCGCTAAGAGGGCACTTGAGAGCCTACTTCCAGAAAACCGCTACAGAACCGTGCACCGTGTCGCAGGAATGGGAAGCCTTGGAGGCGAACGGTTTGTGGCTCTCGCCACGTGGAAGGGAGGCCGAATAGCCCGCGAGGCCAAAGCCTTAGCTCCCTCAGCGTACATATGGGGCAATGACCAAAAAGCCTCAGAGAGAATCTTATACGAAGAAATCCTCGAATCTGCGTGCCGAGCGGCTGATCCACTTGTTCGAGTAAGAGGACGTTGGCTCCTTCGCCGGCTTGCCCCTGATTGTTCGAGAATCGAACTAACCCAATTGCCCAAGAAAGTTGATGAGCAGCTCCTTCTTGAGGCGATGGGATTTGAAACCGCAAACGTTCACTTGGGCAGTGAGTCTGCGGTGAATGATGTACGTCGAGATCTCTCGAGAAGGAGACATGATTGGCTGCAGTCAGCAATGAACAAGATGACCGACGCTGTTGTCGAGGACTACGAGGATTGGTGCAAATTACGATCCTAGGGTAAGCCCGGCTTGGAATTTCGATTATCAGCTCCTTGACTCGTTTTCTCGACGGCACCTTCCCGATGCTTGTAAGCTGCATCGAAATCGTAGATTGTTTTGAATTCATTTTCTCTTCCAATCAATTCCGTGATCTTGTATCGGCCAAACTCAGTCCAGACCTTATCCTGAATCTCAACCAAGACAAGAGTGATCCCTCTTTGCTTCAAAAGCCCATAGACCTCACGTATTGCCGCGGCTGCGGAGAAATCAACATCATCAACTGCCGTCCCATCTAAGCAGAACCAAGAAATCGGTGGATTTGCGCCAGTCACTAACCGGATGACCTCGTTCTTGAATCCTTCGCAATTTGCGTAATACATACTATGGCTGAATCGGTAGACGATCACGCCTGGAAGGAACTGAACTCGAGTTGTCGCAGGAACCCACCGCCAGTGTTCGTGTTCGTCGATTGAAAGTAGGCTATTGCTGGGTCTGTATCCTCTGCGAGTGTGGTCGATGAGTGATAATGCGATCGCGAGAACTATTCCTTGCTCGACCCCAACCAAGACCACAGTCGCGGCAGTTGCGACGGCTATCCAGAACTCACTTGGACGTTGCACGAAAATCTCCCGCATTTGCTTAACGTTCACCAACTCGACCGCTATGATGAAGACGATCGCTGCAAGAACCGCGATTGGCATGTATGAGAGTGGAGCAGTAATGAAGAGCAGAACTGCAACGACGATACAAACGGTCGTGAGCTGTGCAAGCTGACTGCGACCTCCAGCGCTGTCAACCATCTCGGTTTTAGTGGGGCTACCATTCACGACGAAAGTCCCGGATAATCCTGCGCCTAGGTTGGCGATGGCTAGCCCGATTAGGTCCATGTTCTCGTTGAACGGTTCGTTGTACCGGGTCGCGTAGGCTTGGGATGTGGCCGCACTTTGGGTCAGGATTATGATGAACATCGCGAGGGCAGTGGGAAAAAGCTGTTGAAGTATGTTCAAACTTATCGGCGCATTCGGGAAAGCCAGCTTAGGTAAACCGCTGGGGATCCCGCCGATCATAGCGACGCCGTATGAAGCGAGGTTGAGAGTGTAGCTAGCAATGATTACGCAAATTACGGCGATCAGCGCGATGGGGACCTTCCTCGAGATTCTCCTGGTACCAAAGATCACTACCAATACGGTAAGGGAGATTGCTAAGGAGTAGACGTTAACCTTGGATAGTTGCGCTAGATCAATGACGAGTTCTTGTATTGGACTAGTGCCATGCGAGGGAATTCCGAGCAGATCGGGAAACTGCTTAATGGCGACCTGAACTCCCACGCCTGCAAGAAAACCGACTAACACCGTTCGCGAGAGAAAATCCGCGAGAAACCCCAACCTCACCAAACGAGCGCCGATCAGCATTATGCCAACCATTAACGCCAACACGCCCGCGTATGCCACGTAGTCGGGAGAACCGATTGTTGCGATCCCAACCAAGCCAGCTGCCAAAACAGCGGCCGTTGCAGAATCCGCCCCGACTACTAGGTGACGCGACGACCCCATCAGAGCATAGAGAGCCATTGGGAGAAGGATCGTGAAAAGACCAGTGATAACGGGGGTACCTGCGATTCTGGTGTAACCCATAACTTCGGGGATAGCAAGTGTTGCCAGCGTAACACCAGCGACAACGTCCTTTGATATCTGCGATTTCTGTACGGGCAATATCCCTTGCAAAAGAGACCATTTAGAGTGCGGACTATTCTCGCCTACTTCGTTATTCTGAATCGAATCTCCACTCCCTTCCAACTACATCATGCTTCAATTATGATTCACCAAGAAATTTTGGTAGAACGCGGCTATGAAGCTTTACAAGAACAGCTGAGTCGACAAGCTCCACTGGGAGACTTGATTCGTTTGCGGTCCACTTCATTATAATTCTGGCCACGAATATCTAGGGGTTCAGCCGGAGAGTTCGCGTCGAGTTAACCTTTTAGAAGAAGAGTGAACGTAGACTGCTTTCGAGTTTAGGCTTACGGGCGAAGGAAACTGAGCAAACCAGTAGACATAGGGTCCCTAAAGATCGGCCATTACGTGATTATCGATGGGGAACCTTGCAAGATTGTGGAGTACGAAAAATCAAAGCCGGGAAAACACGGAGCTGCTAAGGCCAGAATTGTTGCTATCAGCGTAACAACTGGGACGAAGAAGAACTTGATCGGCGCAGTGGATGCCCGTGCAGACGTTCCCATGATCGAAAAGAAGACGGGGCAAGTGTTGGCTTTCATGGGAAATAACGTGCAGGTAATGGACATGGAATCCTACGAAACCTTCGAAACCCCCGCTCCTGAGGACGAGGAGATCAAGTCTAAGTTAGCGCCCGGCGTCGAAGTTGAATACTGGCAAATGATGGGCCAAAACAGGATAATGCGAACCAAGGGTTAATCCCACTCTTCCAACCCCCTATTCTACGTGCCCCCACTATGCCCTTAGTGTCCCAAATCAAAATCAAGAGACGAATGACGGTCTCCAACCTAGCCGAACAGATGGAGGCCGTGAAAGTTCTTGGTGCAGGCAGATTTGGTAAAGCCGCGAGGATAATTAGCGAAATGTACGGGGACAGGAATTACACAAACATCCTCTCCCTCGCCGGACCACTGATCCCAGGCGGCCTTAGAACCGTAATCAGAGACTTGGTGGATGGAGGGTACGTCAATGCTATCGTTACAACTGGAGCGAACGTTACACACGACCTGCTCGAAGCGTTAGGACACAGGCATATCGTTGGATCCGAAACAGCGGACGATACAAAACTTAGAAAACGCGGCCTATCCAGGATCTACGACCTGTTGGTGACTCAGAACGCAATTGAAGCACTTGAGAAGAGCACCTACCGGATGTTGAACCGAATCCCGGAATCGAAACGGAGGAACATCGGAAGCTACGAGTTATTGTGGGAATTCGGCAAGCAAGTTAGAGATAGGAACTCACTTCTCCATACCGCTCAGACCCGCGGAGCGTCGATATTCTGTCCTGGTATCTTTGATTCGATGCTCGGCCTCCACCTCTGGACCTACAGTCGACTCCACACACTTTTTGTCAACCCTTTCAGGGACTTTTCAAAACTCGTGGATATGACGTATGAAAGAAAGAAGGTTGGAGTAGTAATTCTTGGGGGAGGAATGCCGAAACATCAGGCCCTGATCGCCAACACATACCGAGGTGGCGTCGACGCCGCTATCCAGATCACTCTAGATCGAGCGGATGGAGGAGGGTTCAGTGGTGCCCCTCTTGAGGAGGCTATTAGCTGGGGTAAAATCAAAACGCCGAAAAAAATCGTGACTGTGGTAGGAGACGCTACCGTTTTGTTTCCATTACTTATCGCGGCCGCCCTTGACCGAGTTGGAAACTAGGTAAGTTGCGACTTACTTCGTTCGAGGTAAATGAACCTCCAGTAAGCCCCGTTTGAATTTTCTCGTCGCATGCTTCTCGTCGACAGGAACGGGCATGCGGATCATTGCATGGTAGCAAGTGAACTCTCCATGCCTGTGCTTTGCTCCGAGATCATGGAACGTGATCCGTTTAGTCGTCTCCGCGTACACTTCAAATGAATCGTTAGTAGGGGATTCTAGTTTCACAGACTTTTGATTTACGTAAGGCAAGTCAACCGTTAGTACGACTTCCTCGGCCGCTACGAATAGGTTGTATAACGGTTGGATGCAAGACGCAGCGGCGTTCCACCCCGAGCCATGAGGCGGTGCGGTATTAGCTCTTGATTCCGTACTCATGACGCTCACCCATAGAGTGGGGGCAAGTCGTATTCATGTGACTTGTCCATCTTGTTCATCTCTTCGTGTGTTCGGTGCATCATATCTTTGCTCCGCAAACGGATCTCTTCTCCCCTCTTCAGGAGTTCTGATACATCAACCTTCAAATCCAAAATCCTGTTGACCGCGGTTAAAGCTGCACCGGCGGCTTCTGGGTCAGGGTAATTGTAATGTGATTGCGTCAACAACGTGATGGCTGGGAGCGCGGTTTCGGCACATCTCCGGAGTAGCAATCCGTAGACACCCACGATGTATCCCTCCTCCAAGATCTCGGCAGCTCCATGCAATTGAGGCTCGAGTTCTTTTGCTGAGAGTGCAGCAAACACTTTGGGCACGTCTATGTCCTGACGATTAGCCACGGCCATCCCGCCTAACGAGAGCATCAACCTGACATTCTTGCCGTGAGCCCAATCCACGAGGCCGTTGGCGAGAGGACGGATGAGTGAACCTGGGATTACGGTTTCGGATATCACAACCGCGAGTCCATCGCCCGAGAAAATACGGAAGGGTGCTTTAGGTTCCCCTCCATGAAGCACGATCATCGGTGGCAGTAAATCTGATTCTATCGCGCCGACTTCCCGAAGTTTCAGAGAACTGATTATGTGTGAAGCCGCGAGGAGACCTACGAGACCTACATCGGGTAGGCCATTAATAACAACTGCACCTTTAGGAACTGAACCAGTTTCAATGATTCTTAACCCGTCATTCCCAGACAGGTTAGCAGACATTCATGAGACCTTCCGACGAGAGACGTTCGGAAGCAACCTTTAGCGGCTAAATAAACGGTTCGCAGGGAGACTCTGCCAAGTTTCCCTTTTGGTTCGTTGGTAGGGCTCATCCTGCCGGTAGTGGGCGCCGTCCGCCTTACGTCCGCTATCGATCCTAGCACTCATGGCCGTTGAAAGCGGTGCCGCTTTCCCGGAAAAAGGTGCCGTTTTCAACATTCCATTGGGTGAGACTGATGCCAAACGGAGGATGGACGCCACCCTACCGACAGGGTGGACTCCACCCATATCATCCAGCCAAACCCGACTTACCCGATTCTCGACCACGCCATGCGTTGATAAAACAGCTTCAAGGTACAGAACAGTTCTTGGCGGCCATGAAGGATCGACCGGCGAAGTGACAGAGTCCGCGGGGAGCCGGCAGAACTTTTAGGCTACGGTCAATAACGCATGAACTTGTTTCAGAGCGGAATTTGAATGAGTGCACCTGAAGGCCTGGGTAGATCGCTTAGGGACGCGGTTAAGAAACTGCTCAGGCTGGCGGTGGTCGACGAGAAAGCTGTTAAGGAGCTAGTACGCGACCTTCAACGGGCACTGCTTCAATCCGACGTTAACGTAAACTTGGTTCTACAGATTTCTCAGGCAGTAGAGAAGAGGTCACTTGAAGAAAAGTTACCTCCGGGAATATCCCGCCATGATCACGTCGTCAAGGTCCTGTACGAGGAACTGACACGATTCCTCGGCGAGGAACCAGCAAAACTCACAATCGAACCGGGCAAGACCCAGATAATCATGCTCGTCGGGATCCAGGGCACCGGGAAAACCACAGCATCAGTCAAACTGGCTCGATTCTACCAGAAACGTGGCTTACGGCCAGCGATTATTTGCGCGGATACATACAGACCAGGCGCCTTCGATCAGCTTAAGCAACTTGCAGATAGAGTAAGCGTCCCAGTATACGGCGAACCGAACGCGAAGGAACCGTTGAAAATCGTTAGGAAAGGAATGGAGCAATTTGGGAACGAGAAATATGATTTGATTATCGTTGATACGGCTGGGAGGCACAAGAACGAAACAGAACTCATGAATGAAATGAAAGATTTAGCGAAACAAATTCAGCCGGATGAAATTATCCTAGCAATCGACGCTTCGATTGGGCAAGCAGCCACGTCCCAAGCAGCGGCGTTCAACGATAGCACTAAGATCGGATCCATCTTGGTGACGAAACTTGACGGCACGGCGAAGGGAGGAGGCGCCTTATCCGCAGTCGCGGCCACACACGCGAAGATCAAATTCATTGGGACGGGTGAAAAGATCGATGACATAGAACAATTCATCCCCGCCACCTTTGTTGGGCGGCTTCTTGGAATGGGCGACATCAAGTCGCTTGTTGAGAAGGTGCGGGAGGCACAGGTTGAGATTCCGCAGAAGAAGGCTAGGGCGTTTCTTGAGGGCAAGTTCACTTTGAAGGACATGTACGAACAAATGGTCGCCGTGAGGAAAATGGGGCCGCTCAAGAAGCTGGTTGGCATGGTGCCTGGCGGGATGAACATCCCTGACGATGCCATGGAAACCGCTGAGAAGAGGCTTGATACCTGGCGGGTTATTATACAGTCGATGACTAGGGATGAGATTGAAGATCCCAAACTAGTTGATTCGTCCAGAGCGAGGAGGATTGCTCGGGGCTCGGGAGCAGCCGATAGAGACGTTAAGGAAATGATTAATCAATATTTCATGATGAAAAAAATGATGAAGAGCATGAAACGTAGGGGCGGAGCTTTGGGAAGAGGAGGCAAGCTGCCTTTCCCGACAAGATGACGTCTCCACGACAAAGAAATGAACCTCCACGAAACTAAAAAGTGGCGTTCCGTGTTCTTAATGCAATCCAACTGAAGCCCTTCCTAATTGCATTCACTCCGATATGTCGGCGACGATTGCATTGTCAAGTCTTATCACGTCTTGGGTATTCAGTTCAAGAAGTCTGTCCCTTGACCCTCCTCCGCAAAAAACTGTTTCTTGATCTAACAAGGCACTGTCAAGAACGACATTCATTCGGGTTTTATGGTAGACGGAGGGGGTTCCTCCAGGTGCATAACCGCTAACCGTTTCAGCCTCGTCGAAGCCTAGCAGCCGGACGTTGCGCGTGTTCAATGCCTGCGCTGCCTTCCTCAAGTTGACCTTTCGATTCCCTGGAACAATCAACAATGCGTACTCTCCGTCAGAAGTTTTGCAGACGAGATTCTTTGTGATCCTACTCAATTCGATTCCTGTTTCGCGAGACGCATCCGCTGTGTGGATGGTCTCAGGCTTGGCTAGGAATCTATGCCAAACACCATTTTCCTTCAGGTGATGCTCCAAATCCATCGAATCCCCTCCGTCGCCGTTGTAACCAACGGAAATAGTTCTGATTGTTCTTTCTTATTAGTGCAACCGATTTCCTTCTTCATTCTACACTAGAAGAGCCCATAGTCTGACCTTCGAAAGAAGGGCGAGAACAATTTAGCCTAGGTCGTTTTCTGTGCGGATCTAGTGGTGCCGGCGACTGAGTTTGAACTGTCAATGAATAACGAAACCTTGGTGCGTAGACTCACTGCGACTGGCAATCACCGCTGAACTCCTAACTATCTTGCCGAGATACGGAGAAAGAACAGCGAAACCGCCCCGCAAACCCTTAACTTAACCCATCTCGATAGCAAGCTATGCTTTGTACTCCTGGAGAAATCAAGTACTCCCGCACTGTCAGCGAGGTTCCACGGAATCACCGCCCGTAAGTTAATTAGCCCGCTGGTAATTTGCTAACAAAATTCAAGGTTATGCCGCATGGTTAGGCGTTCGAAGGGTTACCGGTCAAGGACAAGGTCCCTTTTCCATAAACACCCTCGCGAGAGAGGAAAGATTGGACTGAGCAGGATATTGCGAACTTACGAGCCTGGACAAAAGGTGACCATTCTGATCGAGTCTTCCGTTCACAAAGGAATGCCGCATAGACGATACCATGGGAGAGTTGGTGTAATTCACGAGAAACGCGGCAAGTCATACGTTGTTCATGTCGAGATGGGGAATCAGACCAAGCAGATTATCGCCCGTCCAGAACATTTGACTCCCCTACGCTGAGTGGACCCTTTGCCAAGAAAAATTATGGATTCAAAACCTACGACTACGGCTGAAGCTAGGAAGACATTGGAACGCGCGAAGGAAGATGAGCTAGGTGAATTTCAAAGGCGCACACTCGACTACGCAACGAAGTTTTCGAAGATCTCTCCCCCGAAGGCTGAGAAACTGGTTCGGGAGCTCGGTGAGAAGTTTCAGCTTGACAGGAAGGACGCTATCCAGATCGTTAACACACTGCCGCGGTACATAGAAGAACTCCGCACAATACTCACCGTCAAAGGCAGAATAATCAGTGGCACACAGCTAGAAGACATACTCAAACTCGTTAACGGGTACAGGGAAGATTAGGCTACCAAGCAGCCCTATTAGCGTGGGACAGGAAGCTTTTTTCCCCCCGAATCCACCTCATTAAGTGGATATGCTGAACCTTGCCCGCCCTTGGCCATTCTTCAAAACTAGTCACGATTGAGAAGGCATACAGGCCAATAGTCTGCTGGCTCCTTTAACGCGCGTAAAACGCTGCTATTTCTGGAGATACAAAAGTTGAGTGAGAGTACAAGAAGTTCAGAGTTGGGAGGAGCTATGAGTTCAGGTGCCTCAAGGTTCAGGTCATCAACCAGCAGTGCACCTGAAGGTGGGCTTCCTCCCAGGCTGTACGAGGAGTACGCCTACGTGCTCGACTATTTGCAGTACGGCAGACCAGCCACAGACAAACCGAGACATCTGGCCCTTCCAACAGTCCAGGTCGTGGGTGAAACTTACTTCACGTTACTTGAAGCGGAGGTTCGCGCTGGCACGCAAGTCAACCTTCACGAGCGCGTTTACATTGGGAAGGATCGGCGGGAGAAGATTAATCGAATTATCGGAAGAATTGGGTACAACGACCTGACAGCCAACGCCAAAGCCGAAGTGCTCTCGGTACTTGAAGAGTTGATTGCAAGTCAAGAGCAGCGGTTCGTAGCCTTCTTCAACAACTCCCAAGCGATCACCCCACGCATGCACGCCTTGGAGCTGCTGCCCGGGATCGGAAAGAAGTCCATGTGGCAAATAATCAATGCTCGAGAAAAGAAAGCCTTCACCAGCTTCAAAGACATCAAGGACCGTACGAGCGTGGGAGATCCAATCAAGGTCATAGCGAAGCGAATATTGGATGAGCTGGGTGGGGGAGAAAAGTACCGCGTCTTTTCGAGAGCACTGTAGAGAGCCTCCCCATTGTCGCCTAGGATAGTCATGCACGTCGACCTCGACTATTTCTACGCCCAATGCGAAGAGAACGTCAACCCCAGCATTCGCGGAAAGCCCGTCGTCGTATGCGTGTACTCTGGACGAACAGAGGAAAGCGGTGCAGTCAGCACCTCCAACTATCTAGCCAGAAAATACGGTGTGAAGTCAGGAATCCCTATCGTGCGCGCGCGAAAATTGTTAGAATCAGTAGATGCAGCCTTCCTCCCAATGAACCGCCCGTACTACGAACAAGTCTCAGCAAGGGTTATGGAGGTTCTCCGAGCCCAAGGCGACGCTTACGAAAGGATGAGCATAGACGAAGCCTTTCTAGACATTTCGGACAGGACGAATCTAAGTTACGACGCAGCCCGCGACACAGCACGCGAAATCAAGAATCAACTGTTTACGGAAGAACATATCACCTGTTCGGTTGGAGTTGCACCGAATAAGGTTGTAGCGAAAATAGCCTCTGATCAAACGAAACCGGACGGTCTCACCGTGGTGAAACCGGAGGAGGTCACGGGCTTTCTTTCTCCCTTGCCGGTGGGTAGGATTCCAGGCGTTGGAGTAAAAGCCGAAGAAAGACTAACTCAATTGAATGTCTCGACCATAGCTGAACTCTCAGCACTAGACCCGACCGTCCTCGTTGAAATATTCGGAAAAAGCCTCGGGAGCTACCTCTATCAAGCTTCTAGGGGAGAAAATGATGAACCCGTAAAGGAGAGGGAACAACCAACTCAGTTCAGTCGCATCGCCACCCTGAAGCAGAACACGCGAAAACTAGAGGAGATTCTCCCCCTCCTAGAAGAGTTGGCGACCAGCGTAGCGGAGAAGACCAAAGCGAACGGGATGACTTGTAAATCCGTCGGGATAATAGCCATACTTACCGACCTGAGCATGCATAGCAAATCCAGGACGCTAGAATCCTCGACCTCTAACGGCTCAGTAATCGAATCCTCATCAAAGCAGTTGATCGAAGAGCTCCTTCAATCCATGCCTGACGCTGTACTTCGAAGGGTAGGCGTTAGAGTCTCGGATTTAATGAAACCAACCGGTCAAACAGATATCTCAAAATTCCTAACCACCTAATACCTCAGTCCGGAATCAATTCTCTGATAATGCGAGGAGTCAGTGTTGGGTTGGGTCCGTCGCGAGCTTGATGAGATAGGAATACCTCCGCTGAAACGGTTTGGTCAGCACTTTCTCCTAGACAAACAGATTCGCGACAGGCTGATTGACCAGGCTGAGTTATCGAGCAAGGACACGGTTGTCGAAGTGGGTGCTGGACTGGGCTTCCTTACGACAGTTCTGGCATCCCGGGCGGGTCATCTAGTCGCCATCGAGAAGGATCGGAGTCTAGCTAAGTATCTAACCGATAAATTCGCGAATAATCGGAACGTGGAAGTAGTTCAGGGGGATGCACTGGAGGTCCCGATTCCGGCCAGTGCCAAAGTCATCTCGAGCCCACCCTACAATATCTCATCGAAGCTTACGCTGCACATCTTGAGAAGCGGTTTCGAATTGGCCAGTCTGCTGCTGCAGGAAGATTTCGTCAGGAGGTTGACCGCGCTAAGTGGCTCTCGGGAATACGGGAGGCTCACCGTCATGCTACAAACCAGGGCACGAGCCGAATACGTGACGAGAGTCCCAGCATCGTCTTTCTACCCGAAGCCTAGAGTTGATTCTGCCTTAGTCACAATCAGGCCAGCCTCACCTGCAGTACCGATACTGGACCCGAAAATCTTCGAAGATTTAGTCCGGACCCTCTTCACTCAGCGTCGCCGGAAATTACGGGGCGTCCTCTCCCGATACTTGACTGCCAAATACGGCACGATTAAAGAGAGGATTCTATCTGAAGTGGACTTGGCCGAGAAACGAGTCTACGAACTCACCCCAACTGAATTCATTAGCCTATCTAACCTAATTGCAGATGCGATCAAGTTATGACTTGGACCTGGTTTGGACGAATGGGTTCTGTTGCCTCCTTGTTTGGTAACTCATCTGCATCGACTTTCAGGATCGCCCTCAGCCACGAGTTCCGGTTGCTGATTCGAAAACCTTGTCTGAACTTGTCAGGCGAATCATTATGGGTTGGGTAACTAATGAAACATACCCGAAAAAGGGTATGGGTGTATCCCACCCCCCCGGGGGGGTGTATCCCACCCTACACCACATGGACGGCCTTGTGAAGCAACTTGAACTCCAAGTCTACGGCTACGAATCGCCGCAAACGTGGACGCCCAGGCTGAACATGAACTGTTCCGCATGGTCGAATGAAAGTAATGACCAAACGAAGAGGTAACAGAACCGGATGAAGGTAAGGGTTGTTTTGGTGGAGCCGGAGAGTGCGGGAAATATTGGCGCGGTAGCGCGCTCAATGAAGAATTTCAATCTCTCTGACTTGTACATCGTGAACTCGAAGACGCCGCTGACACTCGAAGCAAGAGCGTTCGCCATGCACGGCTATGACGTGCTCATCCGAGCGAAAAAAGTCAAGACTTTGAAACAGGGATTGAGAAACTTGGACCTCGTGGTCGGGACAAGCTCCATAGTCGCAACTAGCAACTCAAACCTTGCACGTGTACCCGTTACACCCTTCGAACTTGCTCACCGGGTTTGGGCTTTCAAGGGTAATATGGGAATCCTCTTTGGCAGAGAAAGCTCTGGTCTGAGTAACGAAGAGGTTGAGGCTTGCGATTTCATTGTAACGATACCGGCCAGCCGCAAATACAACGTTCTAAACATCGCGTCAGCAGCATCAATCATATTCTATGAACTTTTCCGAACGCGCACCGCCCGACGTGGGTCAATATTGGCGTCCAAGGCTGTGAAAGGGAGACTGCTGCTAGAGTTTGGTCGGTTGGTGAATCGAAGCGGCGTGCAACGGCATAAGCGGAGCCTAGTTCAACGGTCGTTCCGTAACATTATCTCACGTTCCTTCATGACTCGACGGGAAGCGTCGCTTCTTCTCGGTGTGTTCAGAAAGGCATCTGATGGATTAATGTAAGCTTAAGTAACAGCCATCGCAATTCTCGCTGAACTCTCTGAGAGGATTAGGGCCATGAGGGGTAGAAACTATAGGCAGCCAAAGGGCCAGCCGTACACGAGATTGAAGTACATTCACGGAACTCCTCCTCCAAAGATCTCGAAATTCATGATGGGTGATCTCAAGACCAAATTCGAATACAGAATATCGCTTATCGCTCAAGGGCCCGTCCAGATAAGACACAATGCACTTGAGTCCGCACGTGTCGCCGCCAACAAGGTGCTCTTCGATTCCTTGGGAGAGACGGGTTACAAGATTCATCTGAAGGTTTATCCGCACGTCATCCTGCGGGAGAATCGCATGATCGCAACGGCAGGCGCTGATAGGCTACAGGAGGGTATGCGCAGGTCGTTCGGAAAACCAACCAGCCGAGCCGCCAGAATCAAGACAGGCCAATCAATATTGGACATCTACGTAAACGGCAACGCCGTGGAAACCGCAAAACAAGCCCTGAGAGTAGGGACAACCAAACTTCCAGTTGCATGTGTGATTACGCAAGAAACACTTGCAGTCCCAGTTCCAGCGGCTTAGCAGTCAAATACCCACACACTAGGAAACGCATGGTTCAAATTACGACGCTTCCCTTCACCATACAAGGACAAGGGCACACACACACGCATACACACAAGAAACTAGAGCTAGTTCCTGTTGTAAGAGATCGGTTGGTTCTGCTGATTCTTCCTCGTCTGCTTTGGGTTAGTGGCGATCGTCTCGTTTCTTACTTCCATGATCTTCATGTTTATGCTTTCCCTCGACAA
>Ga0181527_1000301_pt1 | contig 58003 bp, 60 predicted proteins | sample PEATcosm2014_Bin_30_FD_119762 | JGI IMG/M metagenome (GOLD analysis project Ga0181527, IMG submission 119762) | Peatland microbial communities from MTU Mesocosm Facility, Houghton, MI, USA - PEATcosm2014_Bin06_60_metaG | ecosystem: Environmental > Terrestrial > Soil > Wetlands > Peat | place...
GGGTGGTGAGTCGGGGAGTGCTCAGGCCGGCCTCTTTCTGAGAGGAGGACCCGGATGAGATCTCACTGACGATGGCTACTGCCGGGCTGGTGGAATGTGGCTATGTCGGAGGTGTTGCGGCCAGTCTACCCTTCATAACGGGAAGAGGCCCTCTCGAGGCCCTGGTCGGGGAGCCCTTCGGGTACTTCTGGGGGAGGAGCCATGCGCAAGAAACGTCCTGTGGTGCCTCAGTCCAGCAGACCACCCGAGACATTCCCGCAGGAGTGGCGGCTTCCCCGGGAGATTGCGGAGCCGGCGGTCGAAATGGCCATTGCCTTCTGGCGGGCGCTGGTGTCCCGGGAGGTCTGCGTCGTAAATCCCCTCGACCCAGAAGATCCCCTGCTGGAGATAAAAGAGAAGCTCGCTGCCATACGCGCAAAGTGGCAGGCAGATTTCGAGGACGCGGCCGAGCGGTCTCGGCCCCTGCTGAGGAAGCTTGCCGAGAAAGGGGCCGAGCCGGTCTATGTCCTGGCGCTCGTGATCATCTTCGCCCGCCGAACGGGCAGGGACTTCCCCGTCCCATGGACGATCAAGATCAAGGCCGGGGAATTTGAGGTGATACATCCGGGGGGAGTGGCGGCCCTCTGGCGGGACGAACATGTCCGATCCTTGAGAGCCTTGAAGCGGATCGCTCCGAGGGCCGCTGGCAAGGAAAGGGGCGGACGGCCGGGGAATCAGGTAACAGCCGGCATGGCCCTTCTGGCTCGACACCTCCAGCAGACCACTGGCTGGCACCAGTATTCCACCGTTGCTGAGCTGTTTCGCATCTGGGCTCCCGACCCACTGGAGGCCTCGCCCTTAGACGGTGAGCGCGTCCGTCGGCGCGTGAATCGCGCGGAACGGGAACCCTGGTTCCCCACGCTTGTTGAAGGCTGGGCTGACGGGTATCACCGGATGCTTGTAAGAAGTTTCTATCTCGCCTGGTGGCGTTCACTCCTTGGGTCCTTTGTCGCCCTCCTCCATCGGTTCCACCCCGGGCTAAATCTCCCGCAAATCCACCCCTAATTAACCCGTCTGGTAATTCCAAATCCTTGCCCTATCCTTCCCGCAGAGGCGAGGCCCATGGGGAAAATCGCTCTGTGGCACCGTCTGGTGCGCCTTGAGGAGGCAGCGGAGGCCATTGCCCGCGAGGTTGTGGTGATACGCGGGGGGCTGCTACGCCGCGGCCGGCGTCGTGTACGGCGCCGGGCCCGTTCCGCGAGCGCGGGCGACCGGCCGGTATCTGATCCGGGTGCGTCCGAGGGAGCGCACACAGCGGCGCTGAAGAGGGGAGGTGAGCGCCCGTGACGAAGGCGGAACTGGAGGAATTCGCGGCGGAGTTGGAGAGCGTCATCCTGGAGGCCTACGAGGCTCTCCAGAATGGCGACCCGGATCAGGCCACGAAACTGTTGAGCGAGTACGTGGATCCTAACGGGGGCACCGAGACGGACGCTCCTGGAGGCGGTTAGGGATCGCCCGTACCCTATCCCACACTACCGGATGAAGGAACCCCACGTCATCGCCACGCGGTCCGGAAAGCGCAGGACGGTCAGCGGCAAGGTCCTAGTGCGCCGCTCCAGGTTTGACCGCTGGATGCAGGCCTTCCGCCACACCACCGACGCCCGAGAGCGCACCCGAAGGAGGGATGACCGATGCTCGCTAATCTCCCCGCCGGCCTCTTGACCGTGGACGAGGCCGCCGCCCTGCTCCGCGTGGCCTCCAAGACCGTGAGAAATTGGGTCAGCCTGCGGGCCATCCCGTTTGTCCGCGTGGGCGGCTGCCTCCGCTTCGACGGCCAGACCCTCAAGCGGTGGCTTGAAGCCCGGGCCGTCCCTGAGGCGGAGGCCCGACCACCCATCCCCGAGCTCCTCACCCGCCGGCGAGGGAGGAAACCCCGGTCATGAACTCACCCACGCCGGCCATTCCCCTCCCGCCCGAGAACCTGGCGGACCCTGGCGTCATCATCGTCCACGGGGCACATGCAGAGCGGATCAACGTCGAGGTCGTCCACGCCTCCCCTGAGCACCGCCGCCTGCTGGGACCGATCATCCGCTTCCTGCGATCCAATCCCAAGCCGCCCGCGGGCGAGCGGATGCGCATCATCATCCGGGATCCCGTCCTGCTCAACATTCTCTTGCACCGCCCCCGCGGGCGCTGGCTCCTCGCGCACTTCGAAAACGCGGTGGGCCTCAAGATCCTCCTCCCCGTCGACCGCTCGGGCGCCTCCGGTCCGGCGACGGACTGGTTCGCCCGCCTCCAGGTCCGCTTCCGCGAGCGGCTGACCCGGGCCGCCGCCCGCTGATGGAGCCCCCGCGGGCCGTGCACTACTCGGACGAATTCCGCAGGAAATTTCACCCGGACCATCTCGCCGACCTCGCCAAGTCGGGCCTCACCGAGGAGACGATCACGGCCCTCGCCATCTACACCGCGCGGCCGCAGGACATCCCGAAGCTCGTGGGCTTCGATCCGCAGGGCGTCGAGTCCGCCCTGGTGTTCCCGTATGCCGGAGTCGAGGGCTTCTGCCGGCTCAAGCCCTTCCCGCCCTGGCGGGACAAGGAGGGGAAGGAGCACAAGTACCTCCAGCGCCCGGCCAGTGGCGTGCCCCTCTACATCACCCCCTCCGCACAGGCCATCCTGAAGGACCCCACGAAGCCGCTGACCTTCACCGAGGGGGAGAAGAAGGCCGCCGCGCTGCATCAGGCGGGCGTCCCGGCCGTGGGGCTCGGCGGCCTGGACAACTGGATGCAGCGCGGGGAACCCATCCACGACCTGGACGAGATCGCCTGGGCCGAGCGCCCGATCAGCCAGGACGATGACTCGGACATCTGGAGCCGCCCCGATCTCCTGCGGCGCGTCTACGCCTTCGGCCGCGAGCTGGAGGAGCGTGGGGCCAAGGTCACCGTCCGGCAGATTCCGCCCGTGAACGACGCGCGCGCCGGCGCGGATGACTTCCTGGTGGCGCGTGGCGCGGAGGCGTACCGCGCGCTGCCCTGCCTGCCCCTGACTCACAAGGCCTTCGGCAAGGCCAAGGCGTGGCATGCGGAGTGGGTAAAGAAGCGGCCCACCCCACCGCCGGACGCCGACGCGCTCCGGGCCCAGCTCGTGGAGCGTCCCCGGCTCCGCTTCGCCCAGGACGTTTACGAGGGCCACCTCTTCTACGGGATCGGGGCCGGCGACCAGGCCCACATCCTCACGGCGGGGCGGGCCCTGATCCCCCTCGCGCAGGTGGCCGCACAGGCGGAGATCAAGGCCCCATCTCGCGCGCGGAACCCCCTCTCGCTGGAGGCTATTCGCGCCTTCCGGGACGGGGCGCAGGAGCCGACCCCGGCTCTGCTCCGAGCCCTGGCCGATTACTACGCCCGCCATCTCATCTGGCCCTTCGCGGAAGCTCCCGTGCTCCTCGCCTGCTGGACCCTCGGCACGTACGCCTACCAGCTCTTCCACCTTTTTCCCTACTTCGGCTTTCTGTCGCCGGCGAAGCAGTGCGGCAAGACCCGCGCCCTCACGCTTGTCAGCGCCGTCGGCTTCGCCGCGCGGCCAGTCACGACCAGCCCGACGGAGGCGGTAATCTTCCGCGGGGCGGAGGCCTACGGCGGGGTCGCCTGCTTCGACGAGGTGGAGAGCCTCATCGCGCCAAACTCCCAACGAGCCCAGGAGTGCCGCTCGGTCCTCAACCACGGCTTCCAGAAGGGCGGGGAAGTTGAGCGGGCCTCCAAGCAGCCCGACGGCAGCATCGCCCTGGAGACCTTCCACGTCTATCAGCCCCGCGCCTTCGCCTGCGTCGGGGATCTCCCCGAGACCCTCGAGGATCGCTGCATCACGATCACCCTCCAGCGGCGCAAGCAGAATGAACCGATCGCCCGCCTCCGCCTGCGGGACCTCCCCACCATCACCGCCCCCCTCCGGGATCGTTGCGCCGTCTGGGCCCTGGAGCACGCGGACGCCCTGGCCGAGGCCTACGCGAAGCCCGAGGATCCCGAGGAGCTCCGGGGCCTCGACGACCGCGCCCGCGACTTGTGGGAGATTCCGTGGCTCATTGCCGACGCAGCCCGCCAGGAGGGCGACCCCGGCTTTCTCCAGCAGCTTGCCACGGCTGCCCAGCAGGCCGCGACCGAGCGTCAGGCCACCGAGGCAGATACGCGCCTGGTGGCCCTGATCGAGGCCCTGATCGAGACCTGCGCCGGCTCCATCCTCATCATCACGCCCAAGGACCTCCTCCAGAAGGTCCAGCAGCGGATGGGGGAGGAAGCCCCACGCACCCCCCGCCGGCTGGCCGCCTACCTCAAGCGGCTTGGGATCCGGAGCGGCAAAGAGTGGCTCGATCAGAAGTCGCAGCGCGCCTACACCCTGAACCCGGACATCCTGGAGAGCCTCCGGGAGCGCTACGCCCCGGAGGGGAAATGAAGGACGCCCCACCCCCCTATATACGTGTAGGAGAGCGTCCAGAGCGTCTATGCGTCCAGAACCATTTATCGACGCGCATTTACCACGATTACGATGCGTCCAGGGAAGCGTCCAGGGAAGCGTCCAGGGCCGCCTGGACAAATCAATGCGTCCAGGAAACCAAGCGTCCAGGGAAACGTCCAGAGCCTAACTCCGCGCCATCCTTGGCCGAAATTCATCCCTGGACGCTCTGGACGCATCAAACCCCCAAGAAGAGAGGGCCAGTGGTACCTATTTACAAAGGCACGACTAATAAGATTCCAGAGTGGTGGTATCGCGCGGAGTGCGATTCGCCCCCCACGGGGGGTCCCTCCGGGGGACCCACCCGACGGAGGATCGACCCATGAAGATCGCCCGCAGTCTCATCCCCGATGGCCGCAAGCGCCAGCTCCAGCTCCCCGCGGCCTGGTGCGCCCGCTCCGGGATCACCGCCGGCCACCCGGTCAACCTGCTCGTCCACACCGACAGCCAGCCAGACCGCCTGTGCCTGACCGCCCGCCGCGGGGGGCGGGGGCTCCGCCTCACGGTGCCGGCCTGGTGGTGTCGCCATCACGGCGTGGCGCCGGGCGACTCGGTGCTCCTGTTAGAGAGGGAGCCGGGCCTCCTGGAACTCCAGACCATCGAGGGAGCCAGCGAGAAAGCGTTGCACCGACGCAGTGAGGTCGTGATGCAGATGCGGATCGCGAAGGTCCAGGCCGAGCTACAGTTCGCCCGCGACAACGCCTTCCGCGAGGGCTACTGGCGCCGGGCCTTGGGGGATATGTTCTCTCCGGGCCGACCGCCGATCACGTGCCCACCCCGTGGTAGCCGCGGCTGAGGGTAACGGCTAAACATGAGTAGGCTCAGCATGGCCCTACTCTCTGGCGCGAGGCACTCCCCTGGCAGGCGTTCCGCGGGTGGCCACCTCCGGCCTACGCCGTCACCCCCGCGTCACTCCGACCACGCAGACGCGCACTCGCACCCTGTGCCTCGGCGTCCCTGCGTGCCGGTGGCTCCTTGGCGTCGCGCCCACGGATTCTGGACTCCCCCCAACCCCCTCGCGGGGGGGACACATTCACGCCGGCCCCCCGCGTGGCGATGGCCAGGAGGACAGCCACCGTGAGTCCCTCACTCCATCCCACCAGCTCCCGCCGTTTGAAAAACTTCCGGCCAGCCAGAATACCGGATCCGGATCCAGAAAGACCACCCGCTCCCTGGAGGCTGGCCCCGCCCTTGGCGGCCACACTCCGGAGGCGCCATACCCAACACGCCCTCCCCAGGGACATCGCCCAGCCCTGGCCTCTCCCAGCCAGCCAGGACCGACAACCAACGCACCACCACGGAGAACAGGCGCGCGTCGCGTCCCCTCGCCCCGTGGATCCACGAACGGAGACCAGGGCTCGGCACGGGCCGCACCACCATGCAGTGGTGGCGCGGCCCCTGCGCCGGATCCATCGGCGCGCGGAAAGGATGCGCCACCTCATCCCGATTCCTCAAGCAATGATTTTGCTGAACGCCGCCATAGAACAGACCCGAAAACTAGGTCAAGGAGGGGTCAAAAGGGGGTGAAGGGGGGGTCCAGGGGGGGTGACAGGGGGGGTGAACCTGTGCGAAAACTAGGTCAAGGGGGAGTGAAGGGGGAGTGAAGGGGGAGTGACACCTGTGGGTGGGATGCGGGAAGACCGATGCTCTTGCGTGCCTCTGGCGCACGACCTCCCGTAGCCCGGCACGGCGGGGCGGAGCAGCTCAGGCGCCCCGAGGGGGCCGCGTGGCGGAAACCATGAGGGTTGTCCTCTATGCCCGGGTCTCGACCCGGGACCAGGATCCGGAAACCCAGCTCCAGGATCTCCGGCGGTACGCGGCCGCCCGGGGTCTCGAGGTCGTCGCCGAGCACGTGGACGTGGGGGTCTCCGGGGCGCAGGAGCGCCGGCCCGGCCTCGACCGGGTCCTGGCCCTCGCCCGGGCTCGGGAGATTGACGCCGTCCTCGTGGCGGCCTTCGACCGCCTCGGGCGGAACCTCCGGCACTTCCTCCTGACCCTGGACGAGCTCGCGCACCTCGGGGTCACCCTCATCAGCCTCCGGGAGCAGTTCGACCTCCTCTCACCCATCGGGCGGCTGGTGGCCGGCTTTCTCGCCGGGGTCGCCGAGTTCGAGCGGGCCCTCATCCGGGAGCGGATCCAGGCCGGCGTGCGGCGGGCGCGGGAGCGGGGGACCCGGTCCGGCCGGCCGATCGGGCGGCCCCGCCTCGTTTTCCACCGGGACCAGGTCCTCGTCCTCCGGGGGCAGGGCCTCAGCCACCGGGCCATCGCCCGAACGCTCCGGGTCTCCCGGGGGACCGTGGGACGGCTGCTCAAGGCGTCCCAAAACCCTGTTGCCGGTTTTAGTGACAGCGAGCCCATACCTCGGGCCTTCCTCGGAGGCCTGACCCCTGTCCCACAACCACCACCTTTCGCGCCAGCAGGTCTTGACGCTGTAACAAGGATCGAGTAGGTCCAGGGCGACTCGCGGCGGGCAAAATGAGCAGGATCCCGGCGATCTGGCGATTCCTGGAAGCAACACTCTCAATCTGGTCAGTTTTCAGCAGTCATCAGTGGCCATGGCCAGGGTGTCCTCGCCATGCCATTCCCTCCCGGAAGAGCCCAGATTGATGGCACGTTCGGAGAACCAACCAGTAGCCCATAGGGCCAGACTCCAGCAATCACGCGTCGCCCGAGCGAGGTAGGGGGTGAGAGAGCCGTGGACCGGCCACTGGGAGCTGGACAGCGGAGGCAGGTAACGGGGAGCCTGGAGCCTCGGCCGAGGAGGGACCAGGGAATGCCGGGCGAAATGCGAAGGGGGGGCGGTCGGTACTGTCGTATTTCGCTGTCGCCCTGTGACTTGACAGCCGTGCCGGGTCGAGAGTAGGCTCCTGGCCAGTGCACCTCCCCGGGACGCCCAATGGAGGAGGCCAGATGGGGTCGGCTCGTATTCGCGCTCCGCACCGGACTCGCGCACGCGGTCCGGCTCGTCCGCAGTCGCCACGCCCCTGTGCCCATCCTTCCCCCCGCCTTCGTCACGCCCGTGCCGCCTCCGCGACCCACAGGAACTCCTCGGGCACAAGGATGTCAGCACCACCATGATCTACACCCATGTCCTGGATCGCAGCGGGAAGGGTGGGCGCAGCCCGGCGGACACGCTGTCATGCATCGGCTCCAGCGGGGGCTTATGCCGATCCGCATACGACGCCACGCGAAAATGACATCGCTAAGGGAAAGGCCCGCAGATTCGCGACTTGCGGCCGAAGAGCGTCACCGCCCCAAGTGCGCGTTATGCTGACAGGAACTGCGGCGTTGTGTTCTTATTTGGACCCAGAGAATCAATAGTTAGCGGTCTCCAGGAGGCGCACGTGGGTCCGGCTTGGGAATCTGAGTTCCGAGCGCGCATGCGCTCATTCGAGTCGCAGCGTCCACCCCGCGAGGGTGAGGTGTCTGTATCGCTGAAGGTGCGCGTCACGTCCGGGTGTTTCCACCGTGAGCACTCGCCGCGCGCCTATGAGCTCATTGACAGGCATCTCGCGTCCGTCCCCGCGTCGCAGCGCTCCGAACTCGCCTTCGTCGAACACGAGAGTGGACCTGAGCTTCTGGTCTATATGGCGCTCGCTACTGCCGGTGTCACTCTCGCGAAGAGTGTCATTGATCTCATCGTCGCCATAATCAAGGCGCGGACTGAAGGCGTGAAAAGCGGCGATCGACCACACGATCCCGTCGAGGTGATCGTCCGTCGAGTTGGTGACGGGGATAAGTTCGTTGAAGAAACCGTCCTTCGCATCGGCCACAACGATCCTGTTAATCGGGCAGACATCGAGGCGCGCATCAACGCTGCATTGAAGCGGGTGGCGGCGACGGGTGGTGCGAAGACCGCTAACCAGCGGCTCAAGGGGACGCGCCGCAAGCGGCGCGCCCCTTAGTCGCGGCGTTAGGCCGAGCGAGGGATGGTCGGCGATTTCGTTATCCGCGGGGCGACTGCGGCTGACCGCGAAGCGGTTCTGACCATCGCGGCGGTGGGGATGCGCGAGTTCGGGCTAGAGCCCGATTTCGCCGGTCTCGATGCCGACCTCGGCCGCCTCGGAGAGGATCGGCCGGGTGTGGTTGCCGAGTTCGTAGCTGAGGTCGGTAACGCTATCTGCGGGAGCGTGATCCTGTCCGTCAAGGGAGTGGAAGTGGGTAAGCTATCGGGGCTCTATGTGAGCCCCGCCCACCGCGGCCGCGGGATTGGGTGGGCACTGCTGCAGGCGGCCGTCGGAGCCGGGAGGGGCGCCGGGCTGGCCCGGCTGTACCTGGAGACGTGGGGCCGGATGAGCGCGGCGGTGCGGCTGTACGAAGCGGCCGGCTGGGTTCGCGGCGAAGATCCGCCGGCGAGGAACGGCGCGGATCGCTCCTACTGGCTGGAGCTGGGCCGCACCTAACGACGCGCTGCAGCCGACCGGGCCAGCCTTGGGGCGTTGCACAGGGTTTGACGTCGTGTCGGCCAGCCCGGCGGCTGAGCTTGTACGTTAGGCACGAGCGGCCCAAATCGGAGGTTAGCCCGTTGAAGCACCTTCCCACCGTGATCGCGAGTCCGGCTCGCGATCTAGCGGTTGAGGCCTTGGAGTTCGGCGGGGCTGACCGGATCCCAAACCGCGACGCCGTAGGCTACTTCTTCTCCCTCCGGCTCCAGCCCTCCGCCGAACCTGTTGGCATCGCCGTCCTGTTCAGCGGCACCGTCATGGCGGTCCGACCGGAGGCGTTTGGCCTCCCCAAAATGGTGGATCGGGAAGCGAGCTTCCGGACATTTGCGGAAACCGCAATCGGTGACTTCGTGGACGAAAACGGACTCCCAGTCTTTACCCCTAACGGAGTTGGCGCCGCGAACATCGAGTGCTTTTCGCCCCATTTCCAGGCATGGCGCGATCGCCAACCCGCATCCGACGAGCTAATCGAGAGATATCTGTTTGCTCACGCCCTCTGGGCTTGGAAGTTTGGCCACTCCTCCTGGACCCTCGGACCTTCCGACCTCCTCCGCCTAAATCAGCCCTTGTCACAAGTCCTTCGCTTGGTACGGCTTTACGAGCCGGAAGCTTGGACCTTAACGAATGAATCGACCACCGGCGTTACGCTTAACCCTACGAGCTCTTTCCTTCGCCAGCGCATCGGGAAACGGCCCGCGCCGCCGACCACACACCCGGAGGAGACAGCCGTGCCACCGGAGCTTAGCCCCGCCGCCTTCGTCTACGTCGACGAAGCCCGAATCGCAGACCTCCGGCGACTCGTTACGGATCGCTTCGATCTCCGGAAGCTGATTGCCCTCTGCGAGGAGTTGAATCAATGCTACCGCGCCCAGTGCTACCATGCGGTCGCGGCTCTCACACGCGCTGTCATTGACCATCTACCTCCCGTCTTTGGCGTCCGAACATTCAGCGAGGTAGCGAACAGCTACGCGGGCACGCGGTCCTTCAAGGATTGCATGCGTCGCCTAGAGGAAGCTGCTCGCAGGATTGCTGACACCCATCTCCATACGCAGGTCCGTGCGAGCGAGACCCTTCCAACTCGGGTCCAGGTCAACTTTTCCAATGAGATCGACGTGCTGCTCAGTGAGGCTATTCGGCTGCTGCAGCAGAAGCCCAGTCCCGACCCAAAAGCGAAAACAGCGGGCTAAATGGCGCAAGACCCGGACCGTGCGATGCCACGTCGGAGGGATAGTTGCCGATCTGGAACCGGCCTAACCTCGGCTTCCAGCCGCCGGCCTGCGGCCGCGGCTGATACCGGGCGTTGGACGGACGAGCAGAACGGTGCCCACGCTGAAGTGACCACGTTTGGGCCGTTTCGAGCTACATCTAATACTGACCATGGCCGCATTGATTTGGACAAGAACTCCTGGGATAATGGCCTCCCTGCGCTCTGGAGAACTTAGGCTGATCGAGGAACAGAAGTGAACCGACTGGTCATTACTTTCGGCGACACGCGTCGGGGTGAGACGGCTGGCCCGCGACCCATCGTGCACAACAGCTTGAGCGGTCAGCAGGACGCGCACATTACTTGTCTGATGTGGTGGCCCGACAGAGACAACCGGCATCCTCGATATGCCTCCAGTCGGCTCTGTCACCACCGGATAGTTAATAGCTCGCGATCTTCCGAAGGCGTGCTTCCACGCTTCGGGGTGTGCTGATGGCACGAGCCGACCTGCTTCTGGAACTGGTGCGCGCGGCAGCGCGGGGTGACCAGGTCCTTCTTCGGAGGGCACTGGAGGCGCTCATCTCGGAAGAACGGGCCAAGCAGCACCATATCCTTGCCGACCGATTGGCTGCGCACCTGCAAGCCCACAGTGGGACGAACGCCACGCCGGTGTCGACGCCCATCCGGCGCAACGGCCCAAGTGGCGAGCCGTACTACGAGACTGTTCCGAAGCGAAGGCTCGAAGATCTCCTGTTGCCGGAGGTTGTCGAGAGGGCTGGTCGGGAACTCATCGAGGAGCACCGCCGAACGGACCTGCTCCGGTCACACAACCTCGAGCCGAGGCACCGCGTCCTCCTCGCTGGGCCGCCGGGAAATGGGAAGACTTCCCTGGCCGAAGCGCTGGCGACGGAGCTCGCGATGCCCCTTCTCATCGTGCGCTACGAGTCCGTCATCGCCAGCTACCTCGGGGAAACGGCGTTACGCCTCTCGCGGCTCTTCGAGCAGGTGCGTACCCGCCGCTGCGTACTGTTCTTCGACGAGTTCGATGTCATCGGGAAAGAGCGCGGCGATGTCCACGAGACCGGAGAGATCAAGCGGGTCGTCAGCTCGCTGCTGCTTCAGATCGACGACCTCCCGAGTCACGTGCTCGTGATCACGGCGACCAACCACCCAGAGCTGCTCGACCGGGCGGTCTGGCGGCGATTCCAGCTTCGTCTCAACCTTCCCGTTCCGAGCCAGGCCCTGGCGCAGGAATGGTTCCGTCGCTTCGAGGAACGGTTCGGCTCCAAGCTGGGGTACCCGCCGGCCACCCTGGCCAAGCACCTCAAGGGCCTGAGCTTCTCCGAGCTGGAGCAGTTCAGTCTCGATGTGCAACGACAGTATGTCTTGCGCCTTCCCGATGGCGACATCCAGAAGATCATCGGCGAGCGCCTGAATCAGTGGCAGCACCGCTTCTCCGCCGCCGATGCCGAGGTCGTGAACAGCGACGAGAGGAACGATGCCTGAACGTCCTCTACTCATCCTTCCCGCGCCCGGTGAACCAGCCCAGCGGCGCACGAAGCACGGGGGTGGCGGGCGCTTCAATCGCCCGGGTCGCGAACGTCAGGCGGAACGGCTGACTCCCCGCTTCGAACAGCTTCAACGGGCACTCGAGGCGCGTCGAGCACGACTGCAGACTGACTCCCAGGGACTGGTGCCCGAGGAAGTCGTCGTGCTGGAGACGATCGGCACGGTCGAGGGATTCATTCGCGCCGTGGAGAAGATCCCCGGCATGGAGTGGCTGGGCGAGATCGATGAGGAGGACATCCCTCCGGACGACGACTTCTTTGCAGTGGACGACGAAGAGGAACGGCGGCCCGACAAGATGCTTCGCGGTCGGCTGTTCATGATCTTCACGAACCAGGAGGCCTTGCGCCAGATGCTCTCGTTGTGGGCGACCTGGCAGGCAGGCCAGAAGCTGCCGCGCGGGCTCGGCCGCTGGAACACACTCTTTGAACGACTCCGCGACGTTAGGCCATGGGGGGTCCGAGACCGGTTGCTCGAAACCGGGGTGCTAGATGACTGGCACGAGCGCCTCGAGCATGGACAGGAGGTCGTCCCGTGCGAGATCGAACTCTGGTACCGGCAGATCCCACAACAGCGCCGAACTGCTCGAGATCGGGTGAGGGATCTCGTCGTCGGGCAAGAGGGGCGCATCGTCCACGAAGCCATCGTCGAGGATATCTCCTATCACGCGCTGCTTGCCCACCTTCCCGTCGGCGCGATCCGAGCCCTGCTGGAACAGGCCGCGCACGATACCGCGCTAGTCCAGTGCGAGCAGATCCAGTTCTTCCGTGCCAGCGGACAGATGTCCGCGGTCCTCCTAGACGATGAACGCCTACAGGATGAGGGGCTACCAAGTGGTGTGGCCCCGTCTGGGTCGCCCGTCGTGGCGCTGTTGGATGGTCTCCCTCTACAGGCGCATCGAAGGCTAGAAGGGCGGCTGGTTATCGATGACCCAGACGACTTCGAGGCGCAGTACCCAGCGAACGAGCGGCGTCACGGCACCGCTATGGCCTCGCTTATTCTTCACAGCGATCTCGCAGCGGGCGAGGCGCCCCTCGCAAGGCCTCTGTACGTTCGGCCCATCCTTCGGCCTGATCCTCGTGACTGGCAGCGTCCACGTCACGAGACCGTGCCCGAGGACACCCTGGTCGTCGACTTGCTCTATCGGGCGGTCCGCCGGCTGTTCGAGGGCGAAGGGGATGAACCGCCTGTGGCGCCCGACGTTGCTGTCATCAACCTCTCCATTGGCATTCGCGATCGGCTCTTCGACGGGTCCCTCAGCCCGCTGGCCCGCCTCCTGGATTGGCTGGCCTGGCGCTACCAGGTCCTCTTTGCCGTCAGCGCCGGGAATCACCCCCATCGGATCGAGCTCTCCGTGCCGCGGGGTGTGTTCTCGACCCTCCCACGGGAAGAGCTTCAGAACCACGTCGTTCGCGCCGTGGCCGCGGACGCACGCCATCGACGACTGTTGTCGCCAGCGGAAGGGGTCAATGTGCTGACCGTGGGGGCCGCGTGCGATGACGCTTCCACTGGGGTGCCTCCTCCTCAATGGGTTCACCCCTACGTGAGCGCGAGGCTTCCGAGCCCGATCAACGCGCAGGGCATGGGCTACCGTCGGGCGATCAAGCCAGACGTCCTCGCGCCAGGAGGCCGTGTCGTCGTCCAGGAGTACCTCGGTTCCGCGGCGCAAGCGGCCCTGGACATCTACGATGGCACGTTGCCCCCGGGCCAGGTGGCGGCAGCTCCAGGCCACACCCCGGGTGACAGGAGCGCGACGTGGTGCACGCGAGGTACGAGCAACGCTGCAGCGCTGGTGAGCCGCGCAGCCGCATTGCTGTACGATGTGCTCGACGAGCTCCGCGGCGATCCCGGGGGCGACATCATCGACACAGTGCCCCGGTCGATCTGGTTGAAGGCGCTATTGGCGCACGCCGCGAATTGGGGTACGGCTGGCCCGGTGCTCGACGGTATTCTCCGGACCGCGGAGAACAGCCGCCAGTTCAAGGAGTACGTCACCCGCCTCCTGGGATACGGCGCCGTTGATGTGGAGCGCGTGCGCGAGTGCACTGTGTGCCGAGCCACAGCGATCAGCGGTGGAGTTCTGACCAAGGACCAGTCGCACCTCCACCGGTTTCCGCTACCTCCGTCTCTGAGCGGGAAGCGCGGACACCGACGGCTGACGATCACTCTGGCCTGGCTGACGCCCGTGAATCCCCGCCACCAGAGCTGGCGCCGAGCAGACCTGTGGTTCGCGCCGCCGAAGGATCCGCTGCGCGTCGATCGGCAACAGGCTGACTGGCACGCCGTCCAACGAGGGACTCTCCAGCACGAGATCCTGGAGGGGGAGGAGGCCGCGGTGTTTGTCGATGGGGCAAGCCTGGAGATCCAGGTGAGCTGCCGTGCCGATGCTGGGGAGCTGGATGAAGGTGTCTCGTACGCCCTGGCGACGACCCTTGAAGTGGCAGAAGAGGTCGGGATTGTTATCTACGACGAGGTGCGCGCCCGCATACAGGCTCAAGTCCGCATAGCACCGGGAGCCTGAACACATTTTCTTAGCAGCGCGCCAGGTCTTGGCGAACACGGGACCGCAGTCGAGGTAGGTGGCGAAGAGTCGAGGCGGTAGTGCAGTTTGAAGCAAGAAGCAGGCAGTAGGGATCAATGATGGACAATCAAATGTATCCGGTCCTTGAGCTGCCTTCCAACCTCGGCTTCAACTCGGACGCGCCGAAAGCGGGCTCTCGGCCAGCCACGTGCACGCTCACATGCTCTCACTCGCTGGTGTGCCCCACGGCGCGCCGGTTAAGCCGGTTGCGATGCGCCGACGCGAGCGCCTGCCGCGCCTGCCATCGGGCGCCCTCAAGCGATTCCGTTGAGCGTGGCGACACGGTCTACGCGGGGTGCTCCACGCAGTTTCCCAGGGGCTCGGCGGCGCCTGGCAGTCGGCGCATCGGGGCGGCGGCCCCTGACGCCGCGGCCCCGTTGGGCAAACACCGGGGCCGAGGAGCCTCCGCGAAGTGATCGAGAGGCTGTAGGATGACCGAGACGCCAGGGCCGGATCTAGGAAAGGTGGGATTCGAGGTGGGGCGTGCGTTGATCGCGAGCGGCGACCTCGATAGTCACATCGCAGAATTCGGGCGCTTCCCCGAGGCCCTTCCTCACTTCAAGATCGCAGAATGCGTCGGGACACGGGGTGGATCTGGCCCATGGTAAGCGCGTGGCCCGCTCGCTGGCGGGCTCCAAACGTCCACCTGGAGGGGGTGCACCTCTATCGGCAACTCCACCGCTACCCCGCGTCGGCGGCCTGCTCTTGACCGCGAGGATCCCTTGACGGTCCTCCTGGCGCCTCGAATGCCCTGGGGAAATCGGGTAGTGTCCTAATTTGAATCTTTGACCCGAACCTTCACGAAGCCTATTGGTGGCCTACCGAAGCCGAATATGCGCTGCCCTTTTTGGTAAGCAGTCATCTCGGATGCCACTACCCAAATCTTTGCTGGGTTCTCACATCGGGCAGAACCACATACGACCCCAGTATTGGGGTAACCGACAGGAAGAAGTGGCGTGGCAAGATAAACATTCCCTCGCTGGCCTTTCGGATTGCCGTGCTTTTCGCATCTAGCGAGTGCCATAGGTGCTTTTCCTCCTTGCGCTGGTCGCGTAGCCTGTCAAACCGCAGGCCACAAATCAATATAGCATACTTACAATGGCCATAGGGTTCAAATTAGGACACCACCGGAAATCGGCTTGACTATGACTAGACCGACTGCTATAAGTATGCAGACCAGTCACACCGCAGGCCGGCCCACAGTCACACCCGGAGGGACAGCATGCCCAAGAAGGAGCAGGTACCCATGCGCCGGATCACGCTCGAGCTCCCCGAGGACCTCATCAGAAGACTGAAGAGCCGGGCAAGCCTTGAGGGCATCGCCCCCCGAGACCTGGTGGCTGCCTGGATACGATCTTGGGCGACACCGGAGACGCGCCGGCCAGGAGGCAGGCCATGAAGCTCCTCTGTGCCTGGTGCCTCAAGGAGGGGAAGCGCGCCCTCATGGGCGAATGCCCGCCACTCGATGACCCCAGCGAGACGCACGCCATCTGCCCGGAGCACCGGCAGCAGGTGGAGGCGGAACTAGAGACCCTCCGGAAGAAGACCAGGGAAGACCTGGAGGGCCTGCGGAAGCGACAGGAGGAAGACCTCGAAGACCTCCGCAAGAAGGTGGACCCCTAAGAGAGTCCGAGGGGCCCCGAGGGAAGGAGGGAAACGCCTAGCCCAAGACATCCTGGCGGGTGGGCCGAGGAAGGAGGCCCACCATGGCGAAGCAAGCCCACGAGTCCTTCCGCCAGGCGATCCTGGCCTGGCTCGAGACAGCCGAGGAAGAGGAGCTCATCGAGGTCCTGGGGCTCATCCAGGTCCTACTCAGCCGGCGGCGGTTACGCGGCCCCACACCACCGGCGCCGCCACCCTCCGAGGGCGAGCAGGAAAAATAGAGGCGGCTGGCATCCCCGGAAGGATAACGCAGCCGCCTAGCAGATGACCCGCTCACGCGGCCCACCCGCCAGGGCTTTTCTACCACATCCGGCCAGCCCCCCGCAAGGGAGAAGGGAGGCCAGCATGCCCATCTTGAACTGGTTCGACCAACACAGCGGCGCCGTGCAGGCCATCGCGACCATCACCTACGTGTTCGTCTCCCTCGGCCTGTGGATCGCCACGTGGCGGAACGCACGGCACACTAGAGATCTCGCCAGGGACTCAGCCGGTGCACTCAACCTCCAAGCGGTGGCCACCTACCTCCAAAACGCACCCGACCTCGGTGGGGGAGTCAGGGCTGGTCGCCTTATCACCGCCCCCCGAGCCCGTGCTGACGTCGTGGAGACACTCCTCTCGGAGCTCGCCCCACACCAATGGACAGCCATCCAGCGAATTCGGAGAGCCATCGCCGAGAGGTGGGAGCGAGGGCAGGCCGCGCCGGAATAAAGACCATCCGCCGACCGCCGAGCCCCCTGCCGACGAGGATTCCGCTCCCCGTCACAGCCGGAAAGGAGGACCCCATGCCACCAGATAGCGAGGTCGTCTGCCCGTTCTGCGGCCACCGCACGCCACTCACGGGGGATCCCATCCACCCGTTCGTCTTCGAGGGCTACAGGGACTTCGAGTGCTACCGCTGTCCTTGCGGGGCCGTGGGATCCCCGAGCGGAGACATCGGGGAGGCCGGCTGGTCCCTGGACGCCGTCGAGCAGGCCCTCTGCCGCGGGATCCTCCAGGCCGAGCGGGGCACCTGCCACGTGGACATCAACTACGTCACCCAGACCATCCCACCCCTACTCATACTGTGGGCAAAGCGGCGGCCGGCCCCCCCGGCGTGAGGCGCCGGCCACGGAGGAGGAAGACCATGGCACTCTTCAAGAAGCGAGGCAAGTGGTACATCGACTACCGCTATCAGGGGCGGCGCATGCGGGAGTGCATCGGCACGAGCAGGCGCCGGGCCCAGAAGGCCCTCGACGCTCGCAAGGGCGAAATCGTCCAGGGGCGATTCAAGCTCCAGGAAGTGAAATCCTCCCCCCTGCTCGAGATCTTCGCCGAGGAATTCCTCGAGTGGGCCAAGGCCAACTGTCGGGCGTGGGAGAGCCACCACGCCTCGCACCTGAAGCCCATCCAAGCCTACTTCCAGGGCAAGCGGCTCCACGAGGTCACGGCGTGGCTCGTGGAGAAGTACAAGGCGCACCGGCTCCAGCAGGCGACACAGCGCCCCCGCGGCCCCAAACCCCACCGGGACAACTGCAACCCCACGGCGGTCCAATACGTGAAGCCGGCCACGGTGAACAACGAGCTCAAGGTCCTCTCGTCCCTCCTGAGCAAGGCCGTGGAGTGGGGTTACCTTGCCGAGCACCCCATGAAGGGCGGCAAGGTGAAGCCCCTGCGCGTGGCCAAGACCGTAGAGCGCGAGCTCACCGACGAGGAAGAGGAACGCCTCCTGAAGGCGAGCCCGCCCTGGCTCCATGACGTGATCGCGGTCGCTGTGGATACCGGCCTCCGTCAGGGAGAGCTCGTTGGCCTCTCCTGGGATCGCGTGGACCTCGCCGGCCGAGAGGTCCGACTCACCGAAACCAAGAACGGCCGCGAGCGCCGCGTGCCCCTCACCGACCACGCCCACGCGGTCCTTTCACGCCTCCGGCGGACACGGGCCGAGGAAGACGGTCCCTTTCCCTCGGGCCCGGGCAAGCGCCCTTGGATCGTGGCCAGTGCCTTCCGGCGCGCCCGCACTCGGGCCGGCCTCACCGCCTTCCGCTTCCATGACCTGCGCCACACCTACGCCACCCGGCTGGTGCGCACCGGTGCGGACCTCATCACCGTCGCTCGGCTCCTCGGGCACCAGGACCTCCGCATGGTCCTGCGCTACGCTCATCCCGGCGCAGCGGATGCCCGACACGCCGTCCACGCCCTTGAAGAAGCGCGTGCGCGGGATGGACACCAGATGGACACCAGAAGTGAAAAGGGGCTACGGCTCATGGCCGTAACCCCTTGATTCTACTGGCGGGGCCGACGGGACTCGAACCCGCGACCTCCGGCGTGACAGGCCGGCGTTCTAGCCAACTGAACTACGACCCCGTTTTTTCAGACAGAACCCGTCGAGAGACCAGGAACTTCCAAGACGGGGTAGCATTGTTACCACGACGCCCTGACGTTTGCAAGCACTTCCTGGACGCTTCTATGAAGTGAACAGGCTTGGATGACACTTTCGGAATCCTGGTGTGGACAGGACTTGCCCCATGCAATGGGAGGTGATCCACGTCTACTCTCTTTCTCAGGAGCAGACAGTCCGTCGGCGGCACGCGTGGTTCACGGGGGCGGAGCGGCTGAAAAGCGTCACCCTCCTGGGCACCAAGCGACGGACTCGTGGATTCGAGCCCCGCCCTGCTCCCCGGGCAGGACTCGAATTGACGGGCTGAGATTTCGCGCACGTTGGATTCCCGTCCCGCCTGCGGAGGTAGTTCACCCAAGGGCCTGCCCGGAGTTGACCTCGAGTTAAGCCCCACGGCTCAAAACGATGTGCTCCGCAAAAACTCCGTCCGTTCTGGCCTTGCCCGCTAAATTCCGCTGAAAGGCACCGTTTAGCGTTACTGTATCGGGCTCTTGCGGGCCACAGCCGGGAAGTCCTCGCGGAGGAGGATCCCTGCCGTCGCCTCATCCATGATCGGGAGGTCATCCATGCGCAGCAGCCGGACGACGCGCTCAGGGCGATGGGGGTGCAAGACTGGGTGCCCGGTCGGAACGCGCCCGCCCACGCTTCCACATCAGGCCCAGTCCCACGATGCAGGCCAATCCCACCCCGCCCCCCGCCGCGTACGCGGCAGCCACCCCGAACCACTCCGCGATCGTCCCGACGAAGAGGGACCCGATGGGGGTGACGCCAACCCAGACGAAGGTGTAGAGGCTCATGATCCGGCCGCGCATCCGGTCCGGGACCACCATCTGGAGCGTGGTGTTGGAACTTGCCAAGAACACAATCTGCGAGAGCCCCACCAGGGTCAGGACGATCATGGCGGCCCAGAAGCTCCGGATCCCGGCGAGCAGTAGTGTGAGGCTCGAGGCAATGACGGCGGCGCCGATAATAAGGGAGAGAGAAGGTCGGCCTTTCACCAGCGTCCCCAGGGTCAGCGCCCCGATGATCGCCCCCATGCCCAGGGCCGCCATGAGGAGGCCGAACCCGTGCGCTCCCACGCGGAGGACGTCCCGCGCCAGGAGGGGAACCATGACGGTGTGGTTGATGACGAAGAGGCTGACGGTCAAGAGCAGGCTCAGGACCAGGGCCACGAGCGGCATGTGGACCGCGTAGCGGATGCCGGCCGCGATCTCCTCGCGGACGGTGGTGCCCTTCTCGTGGCGCGGCAGGCCTTCGGCCCGCATGGCCAGCAGGGCGAGGATTACGGCCACGAAGCTCAGCCCGTTGAGGCCGAAGGCGGGGGCAACGCCGTACCGGTCCACCAGGAGACCGGCGACGGCGGGTCCCACCATTCGGGCGCCGTTGACCATGGCGGAATTCAGGGCGATGGCATTCGTGAGGTCGTCCTTGCCCGCCATCTCCACGACGAACGACTGCCGCGTGGGCATGTCGAGGGTGTTGGCCAGGCCATAGCAAGTGGCCAGGATCGCCACGTGCCAGTAGCGCACGTGACCCGTCCAGGCGAGGAAGGCCAGGACAAACGCTTGGCACATGAGCGCCGTCTGCGTCGCGATGATGACGCGGCGCTTGGGCAACCGGTCGGCGATGGCCCCGGCGACGAAGGAGAGGCACAGCATGGGGCCATATTGCAGCGCGCTGATGAGCCCCAGCCTGAACGGAGAGTTGGTCAGCTCGAGGACCAGCCATGACTGCGCCACACTCTGCATCCAGGTGCCAATCTGCGAGATGAGCTGCCCAGAGATGAAGAGGCGGAAGTCGCGATGGTTGAGAGCGCGGAGGCCGGCTGGGAATCGCATGGGTCGGTCTGCCGTGACGCGGCAGGATACTCCGTTAGAACCCGATACTGGTCATGAGTGCATTCGAAGAGAGGGGCGCAAATCAACGGCCAGACGGCCCCTTCTGCTCGGTAGGAACTTTAGCGGAGCAGCATTCCCGCGGAATGTGGGGAGGTGCCGGCAGGCGCCGAGCGAGCCTATCGGAGGAGTCACCCAGTGTCAACCGTAAACCCCCCCCGTTCCAAGTGACACGAGGGGCGCAGGAGACAATCAGGGCGTGACAAGACATGGGACAGGATGGCCTGCAGAGATCGTCACCGACGTCGCAACCTTATACCTATAGGGGACGTTGCAACCTTATTAACCTTGTGATACCCTCCGAATCGCCATGCCGCGTGGCCCACGCCTCGATGCCTCCGGGGTCCTCCACCACGTAGTGGCCCGGGGACTGGATCGACAGACGATCTTCCGGGACGACCGAGATCGGGACGAATTCGTGCGCCGGGTGGCAGGCCTGGTCGAGGTAGGGGCGCTCAGGGTCTACGCCTGGGCCCTCCTCCCAAACCATTTCCATCTCTTGGTCCGGACGGGCGCCCGCCCCCTCGCCCGGAGCATGCGGTCCCTCCTCACGGGGTACGCGGGTGTCTTCAACCGCCGCCATAGGCGGACCGGCCACCTCTTCCAGAACCGGTACAAGTCCATCGTCGTCGAGGAGGAGCCCTATTTTCTCGAACTGGTCCGCTACCTCCACCTGAATCCGCTCCGGGCCGGGGTCGTGCCAGGCCTCCGTGCCCTCGCGAAGTACCCCTACTGCGGCCACGCGGCCCTTTGTGGGATTCGGGAGATTCCGTGGCAGGATACCACTACCGTACTAGGCCGCTTCAGCCGGCAGGCGAGGCGGGCTGAAGCTCAGTATCGCGCCTTCGTCACCGCGGGAGTGCCTCAGGGCCGCCGTCCGGACCTTCAGGGAGGCGGACTCCTGCGGAGTGTGGGCGGTTGGCTGGCGGTGGAGGCCCTCCGCCGGGGCCGGGAGGCGTACGCCGCCGACGAACGAGTTCTGGGCGGGACGGAGTTCGTCGAGACATTGCGGGCGGAGGCGGAGCGTACCGAGCGGCGGCGCGCCCGGTTTGACGCGCGAACGCCCGACCTCGCCACGCTCCTCCGCCAGGTCGCTGCGACAGCACATGTCCCCCCGGCCGCCCTGACGGGTGGTGGGCGGTCCCGCACCCTCGCCCGGGCCCGCGATGGGCTCGCGTACCTCTGGGTGGAGGTCCTCGGGCGGAGCGGCCGCAGCCTGGCCCGGGCGCTGGCCCTCCAGCCCATGTCGGTGTACCGGGCCGCCCGCCGCGGGCGAGACCATCGGGTAGAGTGGGATCGTTTGGTGCCACGGTAATAAGGTTAATAAAGTTGCAACGTCCCCTATTCAGGAGGGAGGCAGATGAGCGATCCGTCCGTGCGGCAGTTTGTCCGCTGGAGCGCAGAACAGGGCTTGGCCACGCTGCTCGTGGACCGGCCGCCCCTGAACGCCCTCTCGTACCAGGCCAAAGAGGAAATCGCCGCCTGCCTGGAAGAGGTCGCGGGGGATGCGACGGTGCGCTGCCTCATCGTCTACGGCGCCGGCGGGCGGGCCTTTTCCGTCGGCTCGGACATCAAGGAGTTTCCCGAGGTGACGGCGCGGCGGCTCGGCCGGCAGCGCGCCGCCCATGAGCACGGGGTGTACAACCGGCTGGACTTCTTCCCCATCCCGACCATCGCCGCCATCGAAGGCCACTGCCTGGGGGGCGGTCTGGAGTTGGCCCTGGCGTGCGATTTGCGCGTGGCCAGCGAAACGTCCAGGCTGGGCCTCCCCGAGGTGGCGCTGGGGGTGTTCCCTGCGGGCGGCGGCACGGAGCGCCTGCCCCGGCTGATCGGCGAGGCCCGCGCCCGCGAGCTGATCTACACCGGCCAGCCGGTGGACGCCGCCGAGGCGTGGCGGATCGGTCTGGTCAACCGGCTGGCCCCCGAGGGCCAGGCCCTCGCGGTGGCGCAGGAGCTGGGGCGGACGATCGCGGCCAGGCCCGCGGGAGCGCTGCGCACAGTCAAAGCCGTCATGGATCGCGGGCTCGCCATGGATCTCCTGCAGGCGCAGCAGGTCGCCATCGACGCCATCGGCGAACTGTTCCAGTCCGATGCCGTGCGGGAAGGGGTGACGGCGTTCCTCGAGAAGCGTGCGCCGAGGTTCTGAGATGCCAGGAGGTGTTGCCGCAGGATGGAACGTCGGGTAACCTGGCTTCAGGGGGTTCTGGGCCTCGGCCCGGGACGCATCCTGGACACCCTTGTCTTTCGTCCCCCGCATTCGCGAAAGGCGCCCGATTCGGCCCGACCTATGGGGAGGGCGCCGGCGACGGCCGGGCAGCCCGCCGAGGAGGCGAAGGATGCCAGGCTCGCCGATGTGGTCGCGGATATGGAGCGGGCCCGCGTGGACGCGAGCCTGGTGGTCCTCCACGAGGAGACGGACGACTTCTCCTGCCTTACCGCGCAACACCCGGGCCGTCTCTTCGGCCTGGCCCACTACGACTCGCTCTCGCCGCGCCGGGGACTGGAACGAGTGCGGGGTCTCTGCGACGACCATCCCGATCTGATCCTGGGGGTGACGAGCGCGATGCCCCGTTTTGGCCAGGACCCGCGGCTCAGGGAATTTGTCCCGCTCTACGAGTTCTGCATCGAGCGGGACCTGCCGGTCCAGTTCGATGCGGCGGAGGACGCGACCGGCGAGCGGGCCGCGCCGCCCGTGGCCTTCGGCGTCCTGGCGAAAACGTATCCACGGCTGAAAGTGGTGTGCCGCGATACCGGGAGCTGGCGTGGGGAGGCGCTCGCACTCCTCCACCGATTCCCCAACCTGTTCCTGCAAGTGGATGGGCCCTCCCTCCACCCCCTGCTCCGCGCGGCCGGCAGCCGCAAGCTGGTGTTCGGAAGTGACTGGCGGGGCCGGGAGGCCAGGTACTTCGAGCGGGTGGAGGCCGTGCGTCGATTGCCGTGGCGGCACCGGCAGAACGTGGGCTGGCGCACCGCCGTCCGCGTCTACGGCCCGCGGCTCCTCTCCCGTCCGGCCCCCTTTGACTCGCAGCCATCACCGAGGTGAAGACTATGCGCATCCTGCTGGCGTCTCCCGAGGTCGCCCCCTTCGCCAAGACCGGGGGTCTGGCCGACGTGGCGGGCGCCTTGCCCAAGGCCCTGGCGAAGATGGGGCACGACGTCCGGGTCGTCCTCCCCAAGCACCGGATGGTGGATGCCGCGAAGCATGGCCTGCGCCCGCGGCTGGCCTCGCTTCCTGTGCCGATGGCGGGCCGGATGGAGCAGGCTACCGTTTGGGAGGGGGCCATCGATTCCGCCCCGGTATATTTCGTCCAGCATGACGGCTACTACGACCGGGAGGCCCTCTACCAGACCAAGGAGGGGGACTACCCGGACAACCCCGAGCGGTTCGCCTTCTTCTCGCGGGCCATCCTGGAGATGATCCGGCCGCTGGATTTTGTTCCCGAGATCTTCCACTGCAACGACTGGCAGACCGGACTGGTCCCGACGTATCTCCGCACCACGCTCCAGGGGGTGCGCCAACTCCAGACGACGGGCGTCCTGTTCACGGTCCACAACCTGGGCTACCAGGGGCTGTTCCCGCCCGAGGCCCTGGCCGCCGCCAATCTGGGCCACGAGCTCTTCAACCCCTTCGGCATCGAGTTCTACGGAAAGGTGAACTTCCTGAAGGCGGGCCTGGTCTTCGCCGACCTCATCAACACCGTCAGCCGCAAGTACAGCCAGGAGATCCAGACGGAGGAGTTCGGCCACGGCCTGGAGGGCGTCCTGCGCGCCCGGGCCAAAGATGTCCACGGCATCCTGAACGGCATCGACTACGACGAGTGGCACCCCACCCGGGATGCGTTCATCGCAGCCACGTTCTCGCGGGACGACCCTGCCGGGAAGGCGACCTGCAAGGCGGATCTCCAGCGGGCCTTCGGCCTGCCCCAGCGACCCGACGCCCCGCTCCTCGCCGTGATCTCGCGCCTGACGCCGCAGAAGGGCATGGACCTCATGGCCAAAGCGCTGGACGCCCTGCCGGACCTGGATGCGCAGTTCGTCCTCCTCGGAACCGGGGACGCGGACCTGCACCAGGCCTTCCAAAGCGCCAGGGCACGACACCCGAGGCGGATCGGTTTGAAGCTGGGCTTCGATGTGGCCCTGTCCCACAAGATCGAGGCCGGGGCCGACATGTTCCTCATGCCCTCGCGGTACGAGCCCTGCGGCCTGAACCAGATGTACAGTCTGGCCTACGGGACGGTTCCCGTCGTCCGGGCCACGGGTGGCCTGGACGACACCATCCAGCCCTTCGATCCGGCCACGGGCGAAGGGACAGGATTCAAGTTCGCCGCGGCGACCTCCCAGGCGTTGCTGGAGACGCTGCGCACGGCCGTGGCGCTGTACCGACAGCCCGATCACTGGCGCCGCCTGGTCCGAAACGGCATGGCCTGCGACTTCTCCTGGGACCGATCCGCCACGGAGTACGTGGCGCTCTATCAACAGATCGTCGCCCGGCGCACTGGAAGAGGCTGAGACCGGGAATCGGGCGGTCTGGCGACTCGGTATCTCCAGTCGTCCATCGGGCAATCGCGAGACTTCGTCGTCACGGGGAGCGAACTGGTCGTTGACGGTGGCGTGACCGGCCGGTGAACCTGGAGGCGTTCCGGGGGGGCAGGGGCGGAGCGCCCACGAGGCACCGGACGGCAAACCGGTGTCCGTGGCGCCAGCGTTCAGTCAGATGGTGGGAATGATGCCCCGCAGGCCTTCCAGGCGGGCGTACCCATCCCGGAGGCTCACCTGCGCCTGCAGGCCGAAACCGGCCCAGTACCGGACGATGGCCTGGGCCAGGCAGCGCTCGCTGCAAATGCTCGGGGTGCAGCTCGCCGGGTCGCCGGCCCGGGGGACGACGCTTCCGCAGACGCGACAGAGGCCGGGGAACTCCTCCGGCGCCGGCAGCGTGGACGCCCCGACCTCGTCCTCCACCTCGACCTTGACGGGCATCATCTCTCTCCCGACAGGATGATCCGATCCCCCCTGGCAGGTTGCGCGTCGCGCGCAGGAACGGAGACCTTCAGGGCCTCTCCGGCCAGGGGGTGGTTGAAATTCGGGGTGTGGATGCCCCGGGGCGTGTGATGCTTCGTCAGGATCGTCCCCGGGTCCCCCGCCATACGGCACCTCGGCGGTCACCCAACGCCCAGAGAAACGAAGCCCCCAAAGACCCTAGAGAGTCTTTGGGGGGTACTGCGCCGCGCAAAAACCGTCTATGGGCTTCGGGATCCGGCCCTCCGGATAACGCACGGTAGGCGAATGGGGACATTGTGTCAAGCAATTTCGGCGATGCCTTTCGGGTGGTGTGCCACGCCGAGGGCGCGATCCGTGCAGCCCGCCAGGTGGGGAACGGGGGGAGTTAGGCGGGATGCTCCCGAGCCCCCCGCCAGGTGACGACGCGTTCGGGAATGATCCGGACCAACGGGTTCTCCCCGAAGCCGGGCATCGTCCGGTACTGCGGGTACTTCTCACGAAGCAGAGTGTGGGCGCGATCCCGCTCCGAGCCGCCCTCCAGAATGTCTCCCCGGCCCGTGATCAGCACGTAGCGGAGGCGCCCCCAGTCCTCCTCGTAGTGGTCCACCACCAGGCTCACCCTCGAATTCTCGTGCAGGTTCTTCAGCCGGCGAAGCCCGGATGGCGCCACTCGCTTCGGCTTGGCGTCGATCGGAGAATACAGGCAGGTCCCGTCGAAGACGAAGCACACGGGGATGACGTGGGGCTCGCCATCGGCCGAGGCGGTGGCCAGGTGCCCCACCCTCGCTTGTTGCAGGAACGCGCGGTCCCCGGGAAGAATTTCCAGCACGATTGATTCCACTGAAAACCGACCACGGACAACCGACAACCGGGCAGCGCCCTTCTGATTTCAATCGGCCGGCTGTTGGTGGTCGGTGGCCAATTTTCCAATGCTGCCCAGGTGGCTCAGGCCCAGGCGCCGGCGACCTATTTCCCGCACCTCCGCCACTCTGGTTATCGCCGCCGAGGCCTCGGCCGGGCCGGCGCACACAAGGCTGAAGGGGGCCTGCGTCGTCTATCGGAAAAGGTCCCGGTCGGGCGAGCGGACCAGGGATCGGGCGTGGCCCTCGCCCGATCGGAAGCGGTAGCCGCGGATCAGGACGACGGGGATGCGCTCCAGCTTGCCCATGAGCAGCCCGGCTGCCGCCGCCAGCTCGTCCGCCACCGCCAGCTCCGTCACGCGCAGCAGGTGGCCGTGCGGATCCTGCTGGCCGATGTAACTCAGGAGCGGGCTCAGGCCGGCCGCCCCGATGGCCACGTTGGTCAGTCCCTCGCGCCAGGGACGGCCGAAGGTGTCGGACACGATCACACCCACCTGCGCGCCGTGCCGGTCCTCCAGGGCCTTGCGCAGTCGCGCCGCCGACCCATCCGGGTCCACCGGCAAAAGCGAGACCCGATCCTCCCCGGGAACGTTGGAGGCGTCCACCCCGGCGTTGGCGCAGATGAAGCCGTGCGTCGTCTCGGCGATGATCACCCCCCGGTCCATCCGGACGATCCGCCGCGACTCTCGCAGGACCACTTCGATCTGCCGGGGATCCTTGCCCCAGGTCTCGGCGAACTCCCGGGCCAGCCCCGAGGGAACGACCTCCTTGAGCGACACCACCCGGCCCTCGGCCTTCGACAGGACTTTCTGTGCGACCACCAGAACATCCCCGGTGGCGAGGCCGACCCCCGCGCGCTCTGCAGCCTCGAGGATCAGACGGGCCAGATCGTCCCCCTCGGCCACCTCGGGAATGCCCGGGAGTCCCACCGCGGAGAGGGCCGGATTGCCGGGCGCAGCCAGGCGGTCCACCACCCCCAGCGTTCCGAGCGCGGCGCGCGTCCTCGTCTCCCCGGGAAGCGCCAGGAACGCCGCCAGGTCCTCGGGCTCGTCGATGTCCACCGCCAGGCGGGCCACTCGGAGCATCCCCCAGCCAAGCCCCCGCGCCTCGGCCTCGCCCTTGTACTTCCTGAAGCTGTCGAAACCGAACCGCGATGGGATGGCCTGGGGCGGCCGCCGCCAGATGGCGTTGGTCCCCTTCTCGTCCCGCGACGGCACCAAGAGGACAGGCCGATCGGATTCACCCGCGGCCGACAGGACGGCGGCGATATCCTCCGTGCGAACGGCCGGGATGTCTGCGGGGATGGTCAGCACGGCCTCGAAACCCATCTCGGCCAAAGCGCCCGAGGCGGCGTCCACCGAGCGACTTTCGGATCGCTGCTCCTGCTCGGGGAGGACCGTCCCTCCGTGCGCCCTGGCGATCCCCATCGCCTCGGTGTCCGTCGTGGCCACAAAGACCCCGTCCACGAGGTTCCCGACCGCCGGCATGACGGCCGCCAGGACATCCTCCAGCATGAGGAGCGAGAGTCGCTGTCGGGCGGGCTGGTCCAGGAGGGCGGCCAGTCGTCCCTTCGCTCGGGCCGTGGACTTGACGGGGATGAGGATCGCGGTCCGCGGTCTCACAGCGCCTCCAGGAACTTCAACGCCATCCGGGCCACGTGACACTTCTCCTCGGGGCCGCGCATCACGATCGCTCCCGCCAGAACGCGAACGCCCAGGGCTTCGATGCCAGCCGTCTCGCCCGCGTCCGCCGTGTCAATCAGCATCCCGTCCAGGCCATTCAGGGCAGAGTGATAGAGACGTGCCACCCCGAGGGGCGACACCTCGACCTTGGCCCAGCGCAGGAACTTGTCGGTCGGTCCCTTCAGGGACTGGCCCCCGACCATGGGGCTCACCGCGACGACGGGTACCTGGACGGCGCGCAGGGCCTCGCGGATTCCCGGAACGGCCAGGATGGGCCCGATGCTGGCCACCGGATTGCTGGGCGCCAGGAAGATGGCCTCGGCCTCCCGGATGGCCGCCAGGACCTCTGGGGTCGGGCGGGCGCGAGCGCTTCCCTGAAACTCGATTCCCCGGATCTCGTCGGCCGCTCTTCGCCGCACCAGGTACTCCTGGAAATGCATCGCGTGAACGGGACCATTGCCGACCAGGATGTAGGTCATGACCGGATCGTCGGTCATGGGCAGGATCCGCGCCCGGACGCCCAGGGCGCAGCGGATGGCGTCGGCGACCTCGGTCGGCCGTCGCCCCTGTCGCAAGGCCTGGGTGCGGAAGATGTGCGTCCCGAGATCCCGATCGCCCAGATTGAACCAGACAGGCCGGCCGTATCGTTCCAGGACCTTCATGCACTCGAAGGTGTCCCCGGCGAACCCCCACCCCCTCTCCGAGTCCACGAGACCCGCCAGGGTGTACGTGACGATGTCGGGATCCGGGCTGATCCGGAGCCCGTGCATCTCGATGTCGTCGCCGGTGTTGACGATGGCACAGAGAGACTCCTCGCCTACCTCCTGCGCCAGCCCCCACAGGAACTTCGACCCGCCGACACCCCCGGCCAAAACCACGATGCGCATGATCTTTCCTGGGCAATCCGGCAATCGGGCAACTCGGCAAACAGGAAATCCGGGTTCCTGAGACCTCCAAATCGCCCGATCGCCTGATCGCCAGATTGCCTAGTTGTCTTTCACCGTCTCAGAGATGCCGGTGATCCGGATTCCCGCGCCGCTGGCCCTGTAGCGCCGGTTGATCCCCAGCAGGAGAATCGTGAGGCTTTCGACCGCCCTGGCATTCCGCGCCGGCCCGGCGTCCACGCCGCGGAAGCCCAGCAACTCGGCCAGTCTGATCGCCTCCTGGCGGGCGCCGGCGTCGTCGCCGCAGACCAGGACGTCGCACGCACCCGCTTCTCCATGCTCCAGGTGGACGTGGGAGATGTTCTGGAAGGCCGCCACCACCCGCGTCTCGAGCCCGAGGAGCGTTTGCGCCTCCTCCGTGGCCGATCCCCCCAGCGGGACCCGCAGGTGCCGCGGCTTCTCGGGATCCACGGGGACCGTGACGTCCACAAGGACCTTCCCCCGAACCGCCTCCTGGATGTCCTTGAGGGTCGCTTCATGCGCGGCGTAGGGGACCGTGAGGACGACGATCTCCCCGGACGCCGCGGCCTCGCGGTTCAGCATCCCGGTGGCGGCCGCACGCCCCGCCGCCCTGCTGATGGCCTCGGCCGCATTCACGGCGCGCTCCATCACGCGCGAGCCGATGATCACCTCCTGGCCCGCGCGCGCCCAGCCCAGGGCCAGGCCATACCCCTCCCTGCCGGTTCCCCCGATCACGGCGATTCGCATCCCGGCGTCTCCTAATACCTCAACCCGTTGTCTTCATCGGCACATTTCAATGACCAAATCCCAATGTCCAATGGCCAATGCGTTCTCGGTTCCCGTTGGTCATTGGTCATTCGCCGGTCATTGGTCATTCCGGGGAAGGACCTTGAGCAGCCGGTACGTCGTATTGCGCTCGGCCGGGATTCGGTGGAGCTCCCAGATCCGCCGGTGAAACTCCTCAGGCGGCAGATACTCGCCGGCCGTGGCCCCGGCCAGCCGCGAGATGTTCTCCTCCATCAGGGTGCCGCTGTAGTCGTTGGCCCCCGCCTGGAGGCACCGCTGCGACAGCTCGCGTCCCAGCTTCACCCATGAGACCTGGATGTTGTCGATGGCGCCCTGGAGCATCAGGCGGGCCAGGGCGTGCACCTTCAGGTGTTCCTCGGTCGTCGGGCCGGGCCTGGACTTTCCTTCCTGGAAGAGGTGCGTGTTGAAGTGGACGAAGCCGAGCGGCACGAACTCCGTGAACCCGCCCGTCTCCTTCTGGATGTCCCGCAGGAGACAGAGCTGGTCGACCCAGTGGACCGGCCGCTCGACGTGGCCGTACATCATGGTCGAGGTGGTCGGGATGCCCAGGCGGTGGGCCGTGGTGATGACGTCCACCCACTGCTGCACCGTCACCTTCTTCCGCGACAGGAGCTGGCGGACGTTATCATCCAAAATCTCGGCCGCCGTGCCGGGCAGGCTCCCCAGGCCTTCGGCCTTCAGCATGGTGAGGTAGTCGGCGAGCGGCAGCCCCGTCTTCTCCACGCCGTACACCACCTCCATGGGCGAGAAGGCGTGGATGTGGATCCCGGGCGCGGCCTGCTTGATCGCTCGCAGGATGTCCCGGTAGTGCGTGCCGTCCAGCTCGCGGGGCAGGCCTCCCTGCACGCAGATCTCGGTGGCGCCGCGGTCCCACGCCTCGACCGCTCTCCTCGCGATCTCTTCGAAGGACAGGTCGTAGGCGTCGGGGGCGTTCGGCCCCGTGCTGAACGCGCAGAACTTGCAGCCGATGATGCAGATGTTGGTGAAGTTGATGTTCCGGTTGACCACGTAGGTGACGATATCCCCCACGCGACGGCGGCGCACCTCGTCCGCGACGGCCGCCAGCGCATTCACCGAGTCGGCTCCCATCTCCGCCAGGGCCAGCCCCTCGGCGTGGGTGAGCTCCCGTCCCTCCAGCGCCCGATCCAGGATGCGCGCGATGGCGGGGGGAACGGCTCGAACCTCAGCGTCTGTACCGCACGGCAAGACGGTCGTCTCCATGGGAACTCCCTTCAATGGAAAACGGACAACCGCCGGTTTACAATCGGTCGGCTGCCGGTTGTCGGTTATCGGTTCTCACATGCCAAGGACGGTCTCGGCTCTCCCGTCGGGAACCAAGCCATTGCCGTCCGCGGACGCGCGGATGCGCTCGGCCAGCTCGGGAGGCAGGTACTCGCGGCCATACAGGATGTACTCAGGATACACCGGCAAGCGCTGGCGCAGAAGAAATCCTCGGTCTTCCGTGACCGCCCGCAGGGCCGCGAGGTGCGGCCAGGGGGCCTCCGGATTGATGAAGTCCCGCGTGAGGGGCGAAACCCCGCCCCAATCGTTGATCCCGGCGTCGAGGAGCCGTCCGAACTCCTGCGTCAGGTTGGGCGGCGCCTGGAGGTTCATGAACGGGCCCAGGATCAGTCGCGCCACGGCCGTGGTCCGGAGCATGTCTTCCAGCGTGGGCTCCGGCTGGTCGCGCATGGGGATGGTCGGCTTCACCCGGAAGTTCTGGACGATGACCTCTTGGATGTGGCCGTACCGCTCGTGCAGGCCCCGAATGGCGAGGAGAGAGTCCACGCGCTCTTCGCCCGTCTCGCCGATGCCGACGAGGATGCCTGTGGTGAACGGGATCTTCAGCCGGCCGGCCACTTCCATGACGCGAAGACGCACCCGAGGATGCTTCGTCACGGCTCCGTGGTGCGGCCCGCCCGCCAGGAGCAGGCGGGGGCTCGCCGATTCCAGCATGAGGCCCATACTCGCGTTCACGGCCTTCAGGGCGCGGAGGTCCGGCTCGCCCATCACCCCTGGATTCGCGTGGGGAAAGAGGGGCGAGCGGTCGAGCACCAGCCCGCAGGCCGCCCGCAGGTATTCCAGGGTCCGCCGGTAGCCCAAGCCCCGTAGGATCGCCCGTGCCCCGGGAAACACGGCCTCGGGCGCATCCCCCAGGCTGAAGAGCGCCTCGGTGCAGCCCAGCCGCGCGCCCTCTTCGACCACCGCCAGGACCTGCTCCGGCGTCATGATCCAGCCATCTGGGTCCTCCGGATCCCGCCGGAATGTGCAATACCCGCAACGGTCCCGGCAGAGGTTCGTCAGGAGCAGGAACACCTTGCGGGAGTACGTGATGGTCTTTCCCTTCCCCCGGTTTCGCAGGGCCGCCGCCGCCGCGAGCAGCGGGTCGAGTGGCGCCGAGGGTTCGAGGAGACGGATCGCCGCCTCGCGGGAGAGCCCCCGCCCCGCCGCCGCCGCGTCCAGGGCGGCGGCAAGGCTGCGGTCCTGCGAGGTGGCTATCCGAGAGTGCACAGCGTCACCGATTATGCAAGCCGTGATCTGCTCCATACCTCATGCGAAGTTGACGGCTTCCACCGCACGTTTCGTCGCCAGGCTTTTCCGATGGAGCTTAAGACGTTGAATTTCGTGTAGCGTTTCTGCTGTAAGGTAGCTCTCGCCGCAGCGTGGACAGAGCACAATGGGAACGTTCTCTATGACCAAGAGGTCTTTCCCTTTGCCGTAGGTTCTGGTCACCCTGCGGATGTGCGCGGCTTTTTGTCCACAAATGTCACACACCATTGGAGCCCTCCCTACCCTTGCGGGAGATACACAGTAAGGATGACCAGCTTTCCGGTCGGACCGAGCTTGGCAATTACCTCCACCTCAATACCGTCAATCGTCCTGCCTCTGATTCGATACTTCCACTCACGCGTCACTTCGTCTCTCTGGCGCCTCACGATCTTGCCGCTGAGGATACCACGTTCCACGTCATAAATCGTCAATCCATCCGCATCCCTCTCTCTTCTTCGGCATGAAGGGTCATTACATACCGGCGACTCCGAATTCTGTCCCGCATTCGCTTCAGGATGCGGTCAAACATGACGCCTCCGCTTCACTGCGGATGCCGTGTCGCCATCGCTCTGCCGGATTGGAGAGAACCGGGGTCTTCCGCCAGCGGCCGGCGGAGGTTCGCGGTCGGTTTGGCTCCTCTACGGCTTCCCTCGGGAAATGACGACCTCGTTCAGCACCACGTCCTTCAGGGGGCGATCGTTCGGCCCCCGGGGGACGCTCCCGATCGCCACGACCACATCCTGCCCCTGGACGACCTCTCCGAAGACCGAGTGCCGGTTGTCCAGGTGCGGGGTGGGAACCGTGGTGATGAAGAACTGGCTCCCATTGGTGTTGGGACCGGCGTTGGCCATGGACAGGATCCCCGGCTTGTTGTGCCGGAGATCGGGGCTGAATTCGTCGTCGAACTTGTAGCCCGGTCCGCCCCTCCCGGTCCCCAGCGGGTCCCCGCCCTGGATCATGAAGTTGGGAATGACCCGATGGAAAATCGTCCCATTGTACAGCGGGCGCTTCACCTGCTTCCCCGTCTTGGGATCGGTCCACTCCTTCGTGCCCGTGGCCAAGCCGACGAAATTCTCGACCGTCCTCGGGGCCTTGTCCTCGTCCAGCCGGACCACGATGTTCCCCAGGCTCGTCTTGAACGTCGCATACAAGGGTCCGCTCACCTTTTTCTCTTTTTCTGCGGCACCGGCCCACCCAAGCGACGCGACGAGCAGGCACCCAGTGAGGATAATGCGTCCGAGGGGTTGAAACGACATGACGTGTCTCCGCCGGGCACTCGCCCGGAACCCTGGGGAGGCGCACTCTCGCGGCGCCTAGCCCTCGCCCTCCAGCGAAGTGTAGTTCCTCAGGCCGAGCGTCTCATAGATCCTCAGCGTGGCCTTCGACCGGTTCAGCGTGTAAAAGTGGACGCCCCTCACCCCGTGATCCATGAGGTCCCTCACCTGCTCCGTCGCCCAGTGAATGCCGACTCGCTCCACGTACTCGTCGTCCTTCGCCCGGACGAGCGACCTCGTCAATCGCGCGGGAAACCTCGCCCCGAGAGCCAGCTCGGCCATCCGGACCATGCCCCGAATGGACGTGACCGGCATGAGGCCCGCGATGATCGGGACCCGGATGCCCGCGATCTCGCACCGCTCGCAGAAATCGTAGAAATCGCGATTGTCGAAGAAGAGCTGGGTGCAGATGTAGTCCGCCCCGGCGTCCACCTTCGCCTTCAGATGATCCATCTCCTTGAGGCGGTTGGGCGTCTCTGGGTGTCCCTCCGGGAAGCCCGCCACGCCGATGCCCATGCTGGGGAAACGCCGGCGGGTGAATGCCACCAGATCGGCTGCGTGGGCGAACCCCCCGGGCGGCTGGACGAACGAGGTCTCGCCCCTCGGCGGATCGCCCCGCAGCGCCATGATGTTCTCGATCCCGTGATCCTGGTACGCCCGCAGGATGCTCCCAATCTCCTCCTGGGCCGCGCCGACGCAGGTCATGTGGGCGACGACGGCGAGCTGCGTGTGCTCTCGGATCCTGATCACGAGGTCATGGGTCAGCTCCCGCGTCGACCCTCCGGACCCGTACGTCACGCTCACGTAGGATGGCCGCAAAGGCACCAGGTCCTCGATGGTCTTGTACAACTGCTCCCCGGCCTCCCTCGTGCGGGGCGGGAAGAACTCGAAGCTGAAGCACGGCTGCTGCCTTCCCAGAATGTCGCGGATATTCATGGCATCTCGCTATCGGCCTGCTGCCGTGGGGGACGGCGACCTCAGTCGCGTGAAACCGGATCGCCAGTCCGAAGTCGGATGGCTCATGTGTATACCACCCGCCAAGCGCGAGCCGCTCGGCTAGCGCAGGATCGCCGTGATCAACAGCGGAGCCAGCGCGGTCAGCACCACGCCGTTCACGACGGAGATCACGGCATAGTCCGTCCCCACGGACCGCGTGATGACCGGAAGCGTGGTGTCCATGGAGGTGGCGCCGCCCGACGCGATGGGGGCCAACCGCCCGAAATATCGGGCCAAAAGCGGCGTCCCGATCAGCGTAATGAACTCCCGTGCCATGTTGGCGAGCAGGGCGATCACGCCCAGCGTCTTCCCGCCGATGTGTGCAATCAGCACGCTCGCCAGGCTGTAATAGCCGAATCCCGCGCCCACGGCCAGCGATCCCCTGAGCCCGACTCCAGGAACAAACACCGAAAACAGCGCCACGCCCAGAAGCGTCCCCAGGATCGCCGACAGGGGCGCCAGGAGGATCCCGACGCTCTGAGTCCTGGCGGCTTGCCAGACCCGTGTATCGGCCCCGATCTCGATCCCGATCAGGAACAGCAGCGCGTCGAGGGCATAGGCCGTCGGGTTCAGGTCCAGGAAGCCCCGGGGGAGCCATCCCAGGCTCCCGGCCAGGATCCCCGCAACGAGGCACGCCAGGATGATCAGGCTATTCTTCATGGCGCGCCCGGTCGAAGCCTGCCCGGGAAACAAGGCGCGCGACCAGCACGCTGCCCAGAATCCCGCCTGCGCTGAGGATGAGCGCCTGGATGCCGAGCCGTCCCAGGCCGCGAACCACCGCGGGATTCGCGCCGACGGAGACCCCCAGGAAGAAGATCAGGAGGTAGAGCGACCATGTCGCCGCCGTCCTCGCCGTCGCCAAAACGTTCTTCCTGGAACGGAGAAGGTATCCGACGAACATCCCGGCCGCGAGAAACAGGAGGATCCGCATCGTTCGTCATCTCTGGGTCGCCGGCGTGCCAGCGCTACGACGCGGTCCAGCCCCCGTCAATGGCGATGGTCGCCCCCGTGATGTAGCAGGCGGCGTCCGAGGCGAGGAACACCAGAGCGCCCCCGATCTCCTCCGGCTGCCCGATCCGCCCCAGGGCGATGCGCTGGAGGATCCGCTTGTGCCGCTCCGCGTCCGCCTCCAGGTATCCCTTGACCAGGGGCGTCATCATGTAGCCCGGGGCGATGGCGTTCACGGTGATCCCGTGGGGCGCCAGCTCCAGCGCCAGGCCCTTGGTGAATTGGGAGACGGCCCCCTTGCTGCTGGCGTACACAACCTTGTCCCGCTCCGTGGACACCGCGGACATGGAGGACATGTTGATGATGCGCCCGCTCTTCTGTTTGATCATCTGGCGGGCCACGGCGCGGGCCACCAGGAAGATGCCCTTGACGTTGGTGTCGATGATGGTGTGCCAGTCCTCGTCCGTCGTCTCGACCACGGGCTTCCGCACGTTGGTCCCAGCGTTGTTGAAGAGGATGTCGATGCGCCCGAACGTCCCCACCACCGTTTGAACAGCCGCCTCGATCTGCTGGCTGCTCCGGATGTCCGCCACGGCCACCAGCGCCTTCCGGCCCAGCGCCTCCACGGCCGCGGCCGTCTCGTCGAGCTGGCTTCGCGTCCGGCTGACCAGGGCCACGTGGGCGCCCGCCCTCGCCAGGGCCAGGGCCCCCGCCCGGCCGAGGCCGCGGCCCGCCCCGGTCACGAAGGCGATCTTGCCGTCCAGGCTGAACTCCGGAAGACTCATGATGAGGGCTCCTCCTGCCAAGAACAAGAAGTTGATGATCGGCGACCCGGGCAAAGGCGGCCTATTGTCAGCGGTCGAGCGCCCATCGTCAAGGAATTTGAGGGCTCCCCGGATGGACACCGCCCTGCCGTGGGCGGCCAACTCGCGCGGGGGAATTGACACGCCCGGGGCCAGGAGATAGATTCGCGTCCATTCCGACCACCGCACCCGTTGGCAGAGGGAGGAGATCCGATGGCGACATACTACGAGGACTTCCAGGTCGGCCAGGAGTGGGACTCGCCCGGACGGACCATCACGGAGGCGGACGTCACCATGTTCGCCATGCTGTCCGGGGACTACGATGAGATCCACACCAACGAGGATTTCTCCAGGCGCGAGTCGGCCTACAAGACACGCATCGCCCACGGGATGCTGGGCCTCAGCCTCGTCGAAGGCCTGAAGAAGCGCATTCCGGCTTTCGCCGACACGCGCTACATCGCCTCGCTGGAATGGACCTGGAAATTCACCGGGCCGATCTTCATCGGGGATACCGTGTACGTCAAGTTCCGGATCACCAAGCTGCGCGAGAGCACGTCGAAGCCGGACCGGGGCATCATCTGGGAGGGGGGCCAGATGACCAACCAGCGGGGCGAAGTGGTCCAAGAGGGCGAGCACTCCCTCATGATTTGGCGCCGGCCGAAGTAGCGGGACCCGGCAGGAATCCCCCTGGCGCCGCCTCGATCCAACGGCCGTCGCCCATCGGCCATTTCCCGGCGTCGGCCCGATGCTCCCCCCGAAAACATGAGAGGTGGCCGGATGACCCCGGCCACCTCTCGTCCCCTGCGTCGAAGCCGACGCGCCTACATCTTGACGTACAACAGCCACGGCGTGCCGATGATCAGCAGCGCCGCGAAGAAGATCAGGCCGAAGATCAGCCCCAGCGTCCAGAAAGCAGTGCGGGAGATGTAGCCGCAGCCGTAGTACACCGGCGAGGGTCCGGTGGCATACGGCGAGATGACTCCCATCAGACCGAGCCCATAGACGAGCAGCAGCGCAAACGGCAGCACCGGGATGCCAGGAATCTTCGTGCCCACCGCGAGGACGACCGGCAGCACGGCGGCCGTGTGCGCGCTCAACGACGCGAAGAAGTAGTGGACGAAGAAGAACAGCGCGACGAGCAGCCCCATGGCGACGAGGGGATCGAATCCCCGGAGGGGCGCGGCCGCGCCTTCGGCGAACCACTTGATGAAGCCCACCGCGTTCAGCCCGTTGGCGAGCGTGATCAGCGTGGCAAACCACACCAGCACGTTCCATGCGCTCTTGTTGCTGATGATTTCCTCCCAGGTCACGACATTCGTCAGCAGCATCAGCGCAATAATGAGCAAGACGACAGTCGTGGCGTTGATGAAGTTCGTGCCGAGGACCGGCAGCCTGAACAGGACATTCGACCCGGTGATCCACAGGAAGATCGCCAGAAGCACCAGGCACATCATGACGATCTCCGGCCGGGTGACCTTGCCCATCTTGCCGAGCTCTTTGTCCGCCCATGCCGGAATCTCATGGCTTGCTTTGATTTCCGGCGGATACAGCAGGTAGGTGAGAAGCGGGACGAGCAGGATGAGCACGATGCCCACCGGCATGAACCCCAGGAACCACTGGAACCAGTTGACCTCGAGTTTCGTCGTGTTCTTGACGATGGCCAGCGCGGCGGCGTTCGGCGCGACCGAAGTGATAAACATCGAGCTGGTGACGCAGGTGGCGGCGAATGCCGTCCACATGATGTACGAGCCGATCTTGCGCGCGGAGGGGCTATTCGGCTCCGACCCGTACAGCTCGGGGATGTTGCGGATGATCGGGTAAATCGTGCCGGCGCTGCGTGCGGTATTTGACGGCGTGCCGGGCGAGAGGACGAGATCGGTGAACGTGATCGCATAGCCCACTCCCAGCGTGTGACCGCCGAGCCAGCGCACCAGCATCAAGGCGATGCGGCGCCCCAGGCCGGTCTTGTTGTAGCCCATGGAGAAGACGAACGCGCCGAAGATCAGCCACACGGTGGAGTCAGCAAAACCGCTGAGCGCCCAGTTGATCGACTGGTTGATGTCGGCACCCACGTACCGCAGGGTGGCGGTCAAGGCGACGCCGATCAGCCCGATGGCGGCGGCAGGGATCGGCTCCGCGATCAAGCCGACGATGACGGCGGCGAAGATCGCAAAGTACCGCCACGCGTTCATCGTCAATCCGGCGGGAACCCCGAAGAGAAGCGGGTAGGCGAAGAGGACGGCCCACACCACCAGCGGCACAAGTGCTTTCGAAGTGATTTTCATGTTTCCCCCCATGAAAAAATGAGAAGAAGTGTATGGCTTGGATCCACCTCAACGTAAGCCAGGGCCCCAGTGACTGACCTCCAAAAGAAAAAGCCCCGGCCTCTCCCGTCCGACGAGAGTCCAGGGCCCGTTCGCCACGCCCAAAGCTGCTGCATTGCAGCCTCAGCTCTTTCGGCGGATCCCCGCTCACAATGCCTGCGTGCGCGGCGTAGTATGCTCGCAGCCTTGGACCCTGTCAAGCAGGGTCTCGACTTCGACTCGAACACCGATCAAACGTGCAAAGACTCCCCCCAAGGCAGCCCCTCGACTCCGGCCCCTGCGTCCTCCCGCAACCCGCCGCCCCGCTGAGCCCGCGGCCCGCCGCCATCCTGCCCGACCGGATCACCTGCCCACAAGAAATTCGCCGGATGCTCCGAAGCTTCCCGACAGGGACCCCCCAGCGCCGCCTTGCCCGGTGGCCGCCGAATCTATTGGCGAAACCGGCGACCATTCCGCGGCCCAATAGAGGTACCTTGAAAATCGTATTGAGTTGCGACGATTTTTTAGGTACTATTAAGCCATGAATACGACGTACCTCCCGCGCCAGCTCCGGTCGAGCCTGCAGGCCCATCTCCGCCAGTTCCCCGTGGTGCTCGTACTGGGTGCGCGCCAGGTTGGCAAGACGACCTTTCTCCGTCACGAGCTGAAGGGCTTTACCCCTTTCGATCTCGAGGACGCCGCGACGGTCGAACGCGTCGCCGCGGATCCCGCACTGTTCCTCCGGGATCATCCGACCCGGGTCTGGTTCGACGAGGCCCACCGGGTCCCCGGACTCTTTTCGGCCCTCCGCGTGGCCGTGGACAGAAACCGTGAGCCAGGACGGTTCGTGCTCTCCGGATCGGCCACGGGCGCTATGGCCGCTCGCGTCTCAGAAAGCCTCGCGGGACGCGCGGGACTCCTGACTCTCGAGCCGTTCTCGGTTGCGGAACGGCTCCGACGGAGACCGTCGCCCTTCCTCCAGAAGCTGCTCCAGGCTTCCGCCGCCCGAGACGTGCTCGACGCCGCTGTGAGACGCAAGCCGCTGTCGGACGCGCAGGTCCGGACGGCCTGGTTCGCGGGAGGATTTCCGGAGCCAGCCCTCTTGGAACACACAGCGGCCAGGCGCCGGTGGTTTGATGCCTACATCCGCCTGGTGAGCGAACGGGACCTGGGGGAGCTGCACCGCGATCTGCGGCCGCCGCTCGTGCGTCGGCTGCTCCGTATGCTCGCGGCGCGACAGGGTCAGATGCTGAATCTCGCCTCGCTGGCCACCGAATTCGGCCTGCCGGTATCCAAGGTGCGAGGCTTCCTGGAACTGCTGGAGGGAACGTTCCTCTGGCGGCGGGTGGAAACATACTCGGCCAACATCGGCAAGCGGCTCACCCGTTCGCCTCGGGGGTGGATCGCTGACTCCGGACTGCTCCACGCCCTGCTCGAGCTTCGGGGGCCAGAGGATCTGGCCGTGCATCCTCTGGCAGGGGCAAGTTGGCAGGGATGGGTCCTCGCGCAGCTCCTGGCGCAGGCGTCATTGCTGGACGTGCCGCCGGCCTTCGCATACTGGAGGACTCATGCCGGGGCCGAGGTTGACATCGTCTTGGAGTCGGGCAACCGGCTGATCCCCCTTGAGGTGAAACGCGCCACGCGCATCGGGCCTTACGATCTCCGGGGGCTCAGTTCGTTCCTTGGAGCCTTCAGCGACCGGGCACCCTTCGGAGTAGTCCTGTACAATGGGGAGGATGCTGTCCGGGCCTCCGAGCGCATCGTGCTCGTGCCAATCACGCGGACACTCTGACGCTAGGTCTCCAAGCTGATCCCACCCCGGCCTGACTCGCCCGGCGGTCCATCACGGTCCTGACGGGTAACGCGGGGGCGCGTCCCCCGAGAGTCCTCCGGCCCGCTGAGGCCGCAATCCGGTCCCGCCGCCAGCGCGTCCTGTTTCCCCGCTCAGCCGGCGCTCAGGGATCCTTCCCAGGACTGCCGGACGAACCGCATGGCCGGGGCGATTTCCCTCAAGAAATCGCGCCAGTTGCACTCGATGGAGATCCGGGCGTCGTAGCCCGCCTTGCGGATGGCGCGGTAGAACCCCATATAGTCGTAGCTTCCGCCGCCGGGATGGAGCCGCCCCGTATCCGCCACATGCACGTGGAGGAGCCGCGACCCGGCCGGCGGGATGTGGTCGAAGGGCTCCCGCTCGACTTCCAGATGGGAGAAGGCCACCGGCGCGCAAGGCGCCCCGCCGCCGTGGCCGTCAATCCCCGCCTGTTTCGCCGGCCCTGCGGGGCCGATTCGCACCTTGTCAAGGGGCACGCATTCTGTTAGAAGAGACGGCGGGAGAACCACCATGGCTGCGCGAAAGACACCGGCTGCCCGCGCCGAGGAGCTCCGCAGGCTCCTCCACCATCACAGCTACACCTACTACATCCTGGACCGCCCCGAGATCACCGACGCCGACTACGACCGCCTCTTCAACGAACTCAAAGAACTGGAGGCGGCACACCCGGACCTCGTCACCCCCGACTCTCCCACCCAGCGCGTCGGCGGGACCGTGGCCGAAGGGTTCGCCTCGGTCCAGCACCGCGTGCCCATGCTCAGTCTGGACAACGCCTACACCGCCGACGAGATCCGCGAGTTCGAGGCCCGCCTCCAGCGCGCCCTCCCCGGGGCGAGCTTCACGTACGTCTGCGAGCCCAAGGTGGACGGCCTGGGCGTCGCCCTGCTGTACGAGAAGGGACGTCTCGTCCGGGGGGCCACCCGCGGCGACGGGCGGATGGGCGAGGACGTCACCCAGAACCTGAAGACGGTCCGGACGATCCCGCTCCGCCTCCGCGGCCCGCTCGCGGACCTGGACGTCCTGGAGGTGCGGGGCGAGATCTACATGGCCCACCAGGCCTTCGAGCGGCTGAACCGGACGCTGGAGGCCGAGGGGGAGGAACCCTTCGCCAACCCGCGAAACGCCGCCGCGGGCTCCGTCCGGCAGAAGGATTCCGGCATCACGGCCAAGCGCCCCCTGGACATCTTCGTGTACGCCGTCAGCGACGCCGCCCCCGATCCCTTCACCACCCACTGGGGCGCCATGCAGGCGCTCTACAAGGCGGGCTTCAAGGTCAATCCCCGCTCGCGCCGCTGCCCGGATATCGAGGCGGTCATCGCCATGGTGGCCGAGCTGGAGCGGGACCGGATGAATCTCGGGTACGACGCCGACGGCGTAGTGGTGAAGGTGGATTCCTTCGACCAGCAGCGCCGCCTGGGCGTGACCACCCACCATCCCCGCTGGGCCGTGGCCTACAAGTTCCCCGCCCAACAGGCGACGACGGTCATGCGGAAGATCGAGGTGGGCGTGGGCCGCACCGGGGCCCTCACGCCCACGGCCCTCCTCGACCCCGTGGAGATCGTCGGCGCCACCATCAGCCGCGCCACGTTGCACAACGCCGACGAGATCGAGCGGCTGGACGTCCGCGAGGGCGACACCGTGATCGTAGAGCGCGCGGGCGACGTGATCCCCCACATCCTCGGGGTGGTGACCGAGAAGCGCCCGCAGGGCTCCACCCCGTTCGCCTTCCCCACGGCGTGCCCGGTATGCGGCTCGGCCGCCTTCCGCCCCGAGGGCGAGGTGGTGTCCCGGTGCACGAACTCCGCCTGCCCGGCGCGGCTCAAAGAGGGGCTCCTCCACTACGGCAGCCGCCGCGCCATGGACATCGAGCACCTGGGCGAGGCCGTGGTGGAGCAACTGGTGGACCGGGGGTTGGTGGGAAACTTCGCCGGCCTGTACGGGCTCAGCGTGGAGGAGTTGGCGGGCTTGGAACGCCTGGCGGAGAAATCGGCGCGGAACCTCCACACGGCCATCCAGGGGAGCAAGGGGCGCGGCCTCGCCCGCCTGCTCTTCGCCCTGGGCATCCGCTACGTCGGGGAGAACGTGGCCCGGATCCTGGCGGCGGAGTTTGGCGGCATGGACAAGCTGGCCCGCGCCGCCGAGGAGGAACTGGCCGCGGTCCACGGGATCGGCCCGCGGATCGCCAAGAGCGTCGCATTGTTTTTCCAGCAGCCGGACAACCGCCACCTCACCGCCCTGCTGAAGCAGGCCGGCGTGAAGATGGAAGAGGAATCCTCCGCCGGCCCGAAGCCCCTCCTGGGCAAGGTCTTCGTCCTGACCGGTGGGTTGGAGCACATGACCCGCGACGAGGCCAAGGCCGCCATCCAGCGCCTGGGCGGCCGCGTGACCGCATCGGTCAGCAAGAAGACGGACTACGTGATCGTCGGAACGGACCCCGGCTCGAAGTACGAGGAGGCCAGGCGCCTGGGGATTCCCACGCTGGATGAGGACGGATTCCAGGCGCTGATCACCCGGCCCTGAAAAGGGGCAACCCGGCAATTCGGCAACCAAAGGGCAAACCGGCACCCTCGTGGCTGCCTTTTGCAGACCGCCAGATTGCCGGGTCGCCTGATTGCTTGATTGCCAGAGTGGCCGATCGGAGGATTGACTTTCCTGAAAGTTTCCGCCATGCTACCGCTGCAATCGGGATCGCCCCTCGGCCGTCCCGTCCATCCCCAGGGAGCGCCCACATCGCATGACATACGCACCCCGTGACCCGCGGCGCCATCCGGCGTCCCGGGTCTTTCAGCGGCTCGGAGGAGGCTGGCTGCCCCTGCTCCTCCTGGCCATCCTTCTTCCCCCCGGACGAGCCCTAGCGGTGGATGCCCTGGTCCTCGGGCGCGAGGTCCCCATCCGCGAGGCACCCCAAGTTTCCGCCAAGCCGATCAAGACCGCACAACCCGGGGAGACCTACGAGGTCATCGGGCGCAAGCCCGGCAAGGGGCAGCCGCTGTACACCTTCGACGAGAAGGGAAACCTCTGGATCAAGGTGCGAGTCAACGAGGACACGCATGGCTTCGTCCGCAACGGTCTCGTCTCCGTAGCCCGCGAAGAGTTTCCCTCGCCACGCGGGACCTCCCTCTTGATCGTCAACCTCCGTCCAACGATTGACGGGGCGGTCCAGCGAGACCTCTGGGTGGTCCAGGGAGACTGGCACTTCACCCGGCGGCTGGGTTTGATCGAAGGGAAACCCGTCTGGGCCAGCCAGGGCGACTGGTTCATCTGCCAGGTGGACTCCGAGCACCCCATCAGGGACCCCAGCGTGGAGCGGACGGTGGAGCGCATCGAGAGATTCTCCCCCGACGGGCGGAGCCGGACCCTGCTGGCGGCCGGCTCCTACCCGGTGCTATACGAGGCGCGGAGCGAGGTCTACTTCTACCGCGACGTGGGCGAGCAAGGCGAGGCGGTCCCGCCCGGCCTGTTCGCCGTCAACGTGGACGGGGCCAACTTGCGCCCCGTGTTCCTCCTGCCCGAACGGTATCGGTTCTGGAAAGAGGACGGTGACTTCTACGTGCAGGCGCCCCCGCCGATCCTCACCCCCCCCACCGACCGCATCTCCCTGCGGGCGTTCGACTCCCGGGGGGCCAAGATCCGCTTCACCGTCACCCTGGACGGCCAGCTCGTCGAACAGCGGCCCGACTGAGGGAAGGGGGCGGTCCTCGGACTGTTGGACTGGCCGAACCGTCGCGGGCGGCCGGCCCCTGGTGACGTTGCGAGATGACGGCCCGACAGGCAGCTTTTCTGGCATCAGTATTCTTCTTCGTGGCGACCATCCTCATGGCTTCTCCTGCCGAGTTCATTTCCCCTGCGCGGGCGGCCTCCACGCCTGGAAGCGCGCCTCCTGAGATCCTGGCCCACTTCACGCCGGAGGACGTCGCCCGCGGGCACGTCTACGCTGTCGGACGCTACTGGCTCTTTGCGGCGGGGACCGCACTGCGCCTGGCGGCCCTCGCGCTCCTCATCGTGACGCCGGCCTCGTCCGCGCTCCGGAACCTGGCGGTCCGGTTGTCGCCGGCCCGCCCGGCCGTGGCCGTGGCCATCTACGTCGCCCTCCTGGTCCTCATCTTCGAACTTCTGACGCTGCCCCTCGGGTATTACGCCGGCTTCGTTCGAGAGCACGCCTTCGGCCTTTCCACCCAGACGCGGGCCGGCTGGTTCCTGGATCGGGCCAAGGGCGCGCTGCTCACCCTTGCCCTGGCCCTCCCCCTGGGGTCCCTCCTCGCCCTCCTCTGGCGGCGCTGCCCGGGGCGCTGGGTCCTGCCCGCCTGGGGCCTCGCCGGCGTCGTCATGATCCTCCTCGTGGCCCTGGCGCCCGTCGTCATCGATCCCATCTTCAACGTCATCCGTCCCCTGCGTGATCCCGCCATGGTGCAGCGTGTGATGGCCCTGGCGGGAAAGGCGGGGACCCCGGTGGACCAGGTGTACGAGATGGACGCCAGCCGTCGCACGCGAAAAGGCAACGCCTATGTCACCGGGATCGGACACACGAAGCGAATCGTCCTGTACGACACCCTGCTCACGGGGAGCGGCCCCGACGAGGTGGAACTGGTGGTGGCCCACGAGATCGGCCACTGGAAGCGGGCCCACATCTGGAAGGGGATCGGCCTGAGCCTCCTGGGGATGGGCATCGCCCTCTGGTGCGGCGCCCGCGTCCTGGATTGGGCTGTCCGCCGGGGGGGCTTGCGCCTGGCGGGCCCCGCGGACGTGGCGGGGATTCCGCTGTTCTTGCTCGCCATGCTCGTCTTGAGCCTCGCCAGCCTGCCGATCCAGAATGCCATCTCGCGAACCTTCGAGAGGCAGGCGGATCGCACCTCCCTGGAGCTCACGGGCAACCCCGCGGCCTTCATCCGCTCCGAAGTCCAGCTCGCGCGCTCCAACCTGGCCGACCTTGCGCCACCGCGGCTCGTCGTCTGGCTGCTCTACACCCACCCGCCCGTGGCGGAGCGGATTCGCATGGCCGAGGCGTTCCAGGCGGGAAAACCCCCCGGCTCCTGATGCCCGAACGACCTTGGCGCGCGAGACGCGCATCCTGCTCATCAGCAGCAACCGCCACGACCGATTCGCCAGCAGCCTGCCCATCCGACTGGTCGCGCTGCCCACTCTTCTCACGCCTTTCTTCCCGGCGGTTGAGCGGCTATAATAGGTGGCACGCGAGTGAGCGAATCCACTTCCAGGAGGCAGTATGGCCAAGACTAAGGAACGGTCGCCCAAGCTCTTCCTTCCCGGCTGGGACAACGAGGAACACGTCCACTTCGGGCGCAACCGGGAAGGCGAACTGGAACTCCGGTTCACGGGGACGTGTGGGGGCTGCCGGGAATCGTTCCCGGACATGCAGCGAACAATCCAGACCATCGCCCAGAAAACGTCCATGGCGGTCCCCGAGGCGACGGCCTTCTATCTGGGATTCACCGTGGGAGTGGACAGCGTCCGCCGGTACCACCGGATCGGCGATTTCCTGGACGACGACGAGGTCCTGGAGGAATTCTTCGGCGGGAAACCCGTGGCGGGGCGATTCCACTAGACGGGGTTCGGACCTCCGTGGGCCACCGCCGCTCCCTGTCGCATGGTTGTCCCGGCCGGCTGGCCCTCACCCGTCACCACGGGCATACGGAATTGTCGTCAGATCTGATCCCCGCCGCCGATCCGGAGGTGTTCCATGGAAGGAGGACTGGCGCTTCACACGTGGACGCTCGACACAACGCCCCTGGCCGACGTGCTGCGCATTGCCCGGCGGACCGGTTGGGACGCCATCGAGCTGCGACGGGTTGACTTCGCCCGCGCAGCCGAGACTGGTCAATCCGCCGCGGAGGTCCTCGACCTCGTGCGAAAGAGCGATCTACCGGTGGCGTGCGTCGGCGTCCAGCTCGGCTGGATGTTCGCCGAGGGAGCGGGGCGGCAACGCCTGCTCCAGGCCTTCGACGAATCCTGTCGCTGGGCCACCGAACTGGGCTGCCCGACGGTCATGAGCCCCGTGGATCCCGGGCGGGGCGATTTCGGCCGTGCGATCGCAAGCATCCGCGAGGTCGGCGACATCGCTGCCAGGCACGGCGTCCGGCTCGCCCTAGAGTTCAACTCCCAGGCCGAGCAGTTCAACACCCTCGACCGCGCCCGGGACGTGGTGACGCGCGCCGGCCACCCCCGCTGCGGCCTGCTGGTGGACAGCTACCACCTCCAGCGTAGCGGCGGCGCTCCGCACGCGGTCCGGGATCTCGCCCCCGAGGAGATCGCCTACGTCCAGTACAGCGATGTGCCGCGGGACGGGCTGAAGCCCGGGGTGACAACGGATCGGCTGCCGCCGGGCGGGGGGATCGTTCCGTTTGCGGAGTTCTTTCGGATATTGCGGAAAAGGGGTTACCGCGGCTACCTCAGCTACGAGGCCCCGAACCCGGCGGCCTGGGCCCGTGACCCCGAGGAGGTGGCCCGCGAGGCGATCCTCCTGACGCGCAAGTTCCTGCCCGCCGCCTGAGCCTCCCGCCTCCCCCTTCGCGGCTCGCGGCTCTCAGCCACCCACGCCCCCGCGTGGGTACCCGGCTCTCCCCTCTCCCAGCGTGATGCGCCCCCTCTCCATCGTGGGCACGACGACAGTGACGTCCACGCAGGCGCAGACCTCCACGTCCGGCCCGAAGCCCATGGCGAGCATGCGCTGGCCCCAGCCGGTCTCCCGGAGCAACTCCGGGAGATCTCCTGCGTACTCCTTCCAGAGGGTCCGACACGCCCGGGCCCCGTCGCCCAGGGCGACCCGCGCGGCCGCGCCGGCCGCGCGATCCACGATGGCCCCCGCGCAAAGCGCATCCTCCAGCGAGAACGCGCCCTCGTAGCCCGAGCACACGATCAGGCTGTCCGCCCCCCAGGCGACCAGCCAGTCGCCCACCGCGGCCCGGTTGAGGAACGCGCCGATGGCGACCGTGCGCCCACCGCCCACGGCCCGCAGCGTCTTGGTCCCGTTGGACGTCGTCAGGATGACGTCCCGCCCACCCACGGCTTCCCGCGTGAACTCGCGCGGCGAATTCCCCAGGTCGAAACCCGGAATGCGTAGCCCGCCTTGCTCCCCCGCCAGGGCGGCACCCGGGGCCGCCATGCGGGCCTGCTGCGCCTCCTCAAAGTCTGCGACGGGAAGGATGGACCGGCAGCCGTGCTGGAAGGCCATGACGATGCTAGTCGTAGCCCGGAGGACGTCCACGACGACCGCGGTGGGCTCGGGGCGGGGACGCGCCGAAAGCTCGCCCGGCAGGAGCAGCACGTCCAGATGCATTGGCGATTTGTGATTGGCGATTGGTGATTTTGGCGATCGGCCTATTCGCCGCTTCTGACTTCCAAACCAGAAGTCCAAACTCTGGGTGCCGAGCCCCCGGTCCTACCCGGCACCCGAACCCTGGTTCTCAGCGCTCCAGGCGGAACAGGAGCTTCTGCTTCGCGATCTCGATCTCGTCCCCGTGCTTCAGGACGCGCTCGGTGACCTTCTCCCCGTTCACCCGGGTGCCCGCCAGGCCCGCGACGTGGATGATCTTGAACTGCCCCTCCTTCTCGGGAACGATCCTGGCGTGCAACTTGGCCACGAACATGCCGGCGAACTGGATCGTGCAATCCGCAGAGCTGCCCAGCGTGATCTCTTTGGCTTCCAGGGCCATCTTCTTCCGGTCCGGGAGGATGAGGCAGGGCCGCAGCCTGGGCGTGGCGGCCTCGGGCCGGCCGGCCGGCTTTCCCGCCGCCGCCTGGGCGATGAAGGCCGGGTCGATGAACATGGTTTTCTGGCCGGCATCGGCGCCGAGCTCGGCCTTGAGGGCGGCCGCCTCCTTGGGCACGCGGAAGACCAGCCGGTGCTTCAGCACCAGGATGACGTCGCCATCCTTCAACTCGTGGCTCGTGATCTTCTGGCCGTTGACGAAGGTCCCGTTGGCGCTGCCCAGGTCTTCCACGGTGGCGCGGTCGCCGCTCCACTTGATCACGGCATGCCGGCGCGAAACGCCCACATTGTCGATGACAATGTCGTTGGCCGGGTTCCGGCCGATCGTCAGCTCTGCCTTGGCCAGCGAGAAGGTCGCGATCTGCTTTTCGCCGAGGAACAAAAGCACCTCGGGGATCGGCACCTTGACGGGCGGCGGCACCGGTTCCGGGGACGGGGCAGCCGGGGCGGCCGCCGGAGGCGCCGATGCGACGAAGACCTCTGCGTCCCTCGACGAGACGTCGGGCGCCACGGGAGCCTCCATCTCCAGGCGCGGGCCGGCTTCCTCGGCGACCCTGGTGGCGACGGCCAGGAACACCTGGCTCAAGCGTCCGCGCGTTTCGGCGGTGACCAGGGACGCATCGCCGGCCGGATTCACCCGCGTTTCCTCGTACACGTCCACGGTCACCCCGCCCGGGGGGCGCGCGAACACGTACACCAGGAGCTGGTCGCCCGGCGTCGGCTCCTTCAGGGCCTCGGCGCCGGAGGGGGGGAAGTAATTCGCGACCGGCCTACCTTTGGTGCAGATGCTGATGGCCCACTCGTCCCCCGCCCGGATCCCCACGATCGCATCCGCGCCCCGCGCCGACAGCTTCTTCAGGACCTCTTCCATGTCCACCAGGTCCGTCGTGAACTGCAGCGCGGGACGGTGCCGGAACAGGACCATCAGGCCCAGGAGCAGCCGCTTGTCCGCCACGAAGAAGGACAGGGGCGACTGGGGATGTCGGGAATAGGCGGCGAAGAACTCGTGGATCTCGGTGAAGGTGAACGCGTCCCCCGCCAATCGTCCCGCCCCGTACGGCACCCCATTCACCACAAACAGAAACTCGGCCTCGCCCGGGTGCGCCTGCATGAAGTAGCCGTCGGCGATCTGGCGCTCCTGCGTGATCTTGGCGAAGAGCGGGTCGAACTTGTCCAGCGGACAGACTTTCGCGTCCAAGAGCGTCGCCGTCGCTGGGAACCTGGGACTGGGCATCGTGCCTCCTTGCGTCCGAGCGGGCGCCGACCCCGACAAGCGGAATCGTAAAATGCCATCGGGGCCGGGTCGCGTCAGCGCGACCCGGCTTTCAGCGTCAGGATGTGCCTCCCGATCGTGATCCAGTCGTTGGGGCGGAGTTCCCCCTGCTCCACCCGACGGCCGTTCAGGAAGGTCCCGTTGGTGCTCTGGAGGTCCGTCAGGATGACCGACTGGCCGTCCACCGCCACCCGCGCGTGCCTCCCCGAGACCCCCATGTGATCAATGACGATGTCGTTGTCCTCGTGCCGGCCGATGGTGAGTACCGGTCGGTCTAGCGGGTATTCCCGGATCATGGCCCCCTGGAAGCTCAGCACCAGCTTCACCGCCGCCCCTGCCTCTCGGCTCCAGGCTCTCGGCTCTCGGCTCTCGGCTCTCCCCAACCAAGCATCCCCTTGAGTCGCGCCAGCATCCCGGATCCCAGGACCCGATGGCGGGCGCGGCCGCGATTGCCCGCCTGGGCCTGGATCAGCAGGGCGGTGATGTTGTCATCGCCCCCCTTGTAGTTCGCCCGGTCCACCAGGGCCTGGCAGGCCTTCTCCAGGTCGTCGGCGTGTTCCTGGACGATGCGAAGCATCTCCTCGTCCTCCAGGAGGTCCGACAGGCCGTCGGAACAGAGCAGCAGAAGATCGCCCGGCAGAACCGGTTGCTCCGCCAGCTCCACCTCGACGGATTCCTTGACCCCCAGGGCGCGCGTGATCAGGTGTTTGTACTGCGACTCCTGCGCCTCCTCGGGAGAGATGATGCCGTGATCCACCTGCTGCTGGACCAGCGAGTGATCCCGGGAGAGCTGGACGATCTGCCCGTCCCGGAGCCAGTAGATCCGGCTGTCCCCGACGTGGGCCAGCGCCACGTGGTCGTTCACGGCCAGGATCGAGGCCACGGTCGTCCCCATGCCGGCATACTCGCGCCGGCCCTGGGCGGCGTCATGAATGATCCGGTTGGCCAATCGAATGCTGCTCAGCAGGAAGTTGGCCTCGCGGGAGCACGTGGGCTCCGGCTTCCCCACGAGCGCCGCGTCCGACCCACCCAGATACTTCACCACCCACTCCTGGATCGTGTCCACCGCCAGGCGGCTGGCCACCTCGCCCGCAGCGTGCCCCCCCATCCCGTCGGCGACGACGAAGAGGCCGAGCTCCGGGGCCAGGCAGAAGCTGTCCTCATTGCCATGCCGCTTGCGCCCCACGTCAGATTTGGCGGCCGCGGAATATCGCATGGCCTGCTACCCTCCCCCCGATTCTGGAGGGGTCGTGAACTGTTGCGTGCCCTGGCCCCCCGCCGCATCCGTGGGCCGGGTCACTTGAGGAGCAGGGGGAGGCGTCCCCCGGGTCGCCCTGCCCGCCTGGGCCAGCGCCTTGTCCAGCCGATCCTTCAATGCCCGCAGCGTCCTGGAAAGCTCCTCCCCCGTCTGGAAGCGCTGCTCCGGATCCTTGGCCAGCGCCTTCTCGACGAGCTTCTGGAAGATGGGCGGAAGCCCAGGGACGAAGTTCGTGACGGGCGGCAGCGGGCTGCTCGTGATCTGGAACATGATGGTGGCGATGGAATCCCCCTGGAAGGGCCGCTCCCCCGTGAGCAGTTCGTACAGCACCACGCCCAGCGAGAACAGATCGGAGCGTCCGTCCACCTTCTTGCCCGCGATCTGCTCCGGCGACATGTAGCTGGGAGTCCCCAGGACCACGCCGGTCTTCGTCTGGGACGACGAGACGACCCGGGCGATGCCGAAGTCGGTCACCTTTACCTCGCCGTTCTCCAGCAGCATGATGTTGGCCGGCTTGACGTCCCGGTGGACGATGCCGTGCTTGTGGGCATAATCCAGGGCGTCCGCCACCTTGGCGCAGATCTCCAGCACCCTGGACCAGGAAAGCAGGTCCCCTCTCTTGCAGAAGCTCTCCAGGCCCTTGCCCGCGAGGAACTCCATGGCGATCCACGCCACGTCCATCTCTTCGCCGCTGTCATAGATGGTCAGGATGTTGGGATGGTTCAGGCCGCCAGCGGCCTGCGCCTCCCGGAAGAAGCGCTCCTTCACCTGGGGGAGCATGGCCTCTTCCACATCGTCGAAGTGGACCGTCTTGATGGCCACCGTCCGGTTGATCTTGGGATCCAGCCCCTTGTAGACGATGCCCATGGCGCCCCGGCCCAGCTCCTCCACCAACTCGTAGCGGCCGAGGGTCGGCCGCTCCACCCCCTCGAGGATGGCGGTGGACTCGCCGCGCTTGGGCCCGCCGACCCCGGCTAGCGTGGGGGTCGCGGCGGCCGCCTGGACCTTGGTCCTGCGCTCGGCCACATCCCGGAAGGCCTTGTCCACGGAGGCGATCCGCTCGTACACCGTGAGGGCCTTGGCCGGCTGCCGCTTCCGCTCGAAGTCCAGGGCCAGGTTGTACAGGACCCCCTTCATCTCCTCGTCCACCGGGATCCGCGCGAACTTCTCCCACGCCAGGTCCAGCATCCCCTTCCCTTGGAAGGTGAGGCCGAGGAGCTTGTTGGCCTCGTCGCTCTCCTCTTCGACGATCTCCTTCTCCCGCTCCACGCCCAGGAACCGGCGCGACGTGATGGCCACGTAGTTCAGCGCCACCAGGAGGGCCGGATTGGTGATGCCGAGCCAGATCCCGCGCGTCGCGAAGGCCGCCAGGCCGGCCGCGATCATCCCGAAGAAGAGGACCGCGCCGAGGGCCGATCCCAGCCCCGCCCCCAGGCGGGGCAGGAGGAGCGACGTGACCAGGCCCAAGACCAGCACTGCGGCCAGCTCGTACAGCCCCGCCCAGGCTGGGCGCGTGAGGAAGCGTCCCTCCTGGATGTTGGCAATGAGGGTGGCGTGCTTCTCCACGCCGGGGAAGACGGGGGCGAATGGCGTCGGCTCCACGTCCCCGATGCCCGGCGCCGTGGCCCCCACCAGGACGATCTTCCCCTGGAACGCCGAGGCCGCGATCTTGTCGTTGAGGACATCGAAGGCGGAGTAGTGCGGGAAGGTCCTGGGCTCGCCGTAGTAGTTGAGCAGGAGGCGCATCCGGTTGTCGGTCGGGATGTGAGTGGAGCCGAGCATGATCCCATCGCCGAAGACGACCCGGATGCGTTCCTGGGGCACGTCCATGGCCTTGGCCGCCACCGCGAGGCCGAAATGGGGGAAGTACTGATTCCGGTACTCCACCAGCAGGGGCTCCCAGCGGCTGATGCCGTCCGCATCGGGCAGCCGATTGATGTGGCCGACGCCGACGGCCGCCTCGCCCATGGCCGGCAGCGGCCAGGTCATCTCCAGGGCATGAGGCGCCGCCGCCACCGACTGGTCCGACGCCAGGGTCAGGCTGGTGAGGGCGCTCTTGGTGGCGAACTCCGGAATGCCTGTGGCCTTGCCCGCCGGCGGTCCGCCGCGTCCCGCGCCATCGAGACTGGCGAATCCGGGCAGCAGGACCATGCCGGCCTTGCTGATCGCCGCCACCAGCTTAGCATCGTTATCCAGTGAGGCCCGGAGGTCCTGGAGCATCTGCAGGAACTCGGGCCCGCCCTTGACGCCCCCCAGGGCCTGAAACTTCTGCCCGACCGTCTCAAGGGCGCGGAGACCGCTCTGCTCCTCCGGCTCCGACAGGATGAGGCCGAGGCCGATGACCTTCGGCCCCTTGGCCGCCAACAGATCCACCAGGGCCGACAGCCGGGAGCGCGGCCACGGCCAGCGGCCCAGCTTCGTGATGGATTCTTCGTCGATGGCGACGATGGCGATGTTCTGGACGGGGGCGCGCGAGCCGAACCACTTCAGGCGCAGATCGAAGAGCCGATCCTCGATACCCTCCAGGAAGGCCGGACGGATCCAGACCATGGCCAACATGATGACCGTGATGGCCAGGCCGATCGCCCACTCGGGAATCCGTCGGGTCGCGCGCCTTCGGGCCATGAGGGAACCTGATCAGTCGGGGGACGGGGCGCGTCCCTCGACGCGTCTTACGGAAACACGATCCGGGCGCTGCGTCGATAGCTCCGGAACAATCCGGCGGCCGCGCCCGTCTTCAGCATGTCCCCCAGGAGGAACGGGAGCATCCCCTTCGCCAGGGCGCTCGGCAGGGACAGGCCCAGGCTCCACGCCAGCCACAGGGCGCCGAACGCAAGGAGGGTGAGGTCACCGAGGCCCATGCTGAGCAGGATCCAGCCGATTCCCGGATCCGTGCGCCGCCGAACCAGCCAGCCGGTGAGTCCCGCGGCCGCGACGAAGCCGATGAGGTAGCCGGCTGTCGGGCCGGTGAGACAGGCCAGGCCACTCGCCCCACCGGCGAAGACGGGCAGGCCCGCGGCCCCCGCGAGGAAGTAGAGTCCCTGGCTCAGTGGGCCGAGGGCCGGACCCAGCGTGGCGCCGGCCAGGTGCACGAAGAAGGTCTGCAGCGTGATCGGGACCGGGGTCCACGGCAGGGGAATCCTGACGTGCGCCCCCAGCGCCGTCATGACCACGAAGGCCGCGACCCCGATACTCCCCGAGACGGCGCGCTGCGTGAGCCACGTCGTCGGGGCGACCCCCGATCGCCCGATCACCTCTCGCTCCGCCATGTCCTCCCCTTCCGTCCGGGTCGGCCCCCGGATCATTGTGCTTCGTTCACGGGAAGGGCGACCCGCGAGCGCTCGAGCAGCGCGCACAGCTCGTCCAGAGAATCCACGCTGAGGTCCGCGTGCTGCGAATCGTTCTGCACCGGGCCCCGCAGCAAGACCGTGGGCACGCCGGCCCGTCGCCCCGCCAGCATGTCGAGCTCGAAGTCGCCGACGAACAGCGCCTCCGAGGGCGCGAGACCCATCCGCCGGCAGGCCAGCCACACCGGCTCCGGCGCCGGCTTGGGCGGGGCGTCCTCCCGCGTGACGACCGCGTCGAAGCGGAGGGAGAGCCGCGCCAGGACCAGGTCCACGCTCTTCCGGCTGTTCCGCGTCACCAGCCCCCGCTTGAGACCCCGCGCGTCCATCCACCGGAGGAACGGCAGGATGCCGTCCATCGGCTCGGTCGCGGCGGCTGCGGCCGCCTCGTGCCGTTCCAGGATGGCCTCCGCCCGGGCGCGCTCGGATGCGGGCAACCCCGCCATACGCTCTAGGATCAACCCGTGGGCGTCGCCGAAGATCTCCCGCTTGATGGCCGGGAAGTCCAGCCGCTGCTGCACCACCACGCCGTCCATGTCGAAGAGGATGCCGCCGATCGGCCCGGAGATCTGCAACCCGCCTCCCGTCGGCGCCGGATCACGCCAAGAGGTAGCGCACACCCGCATAGCCGAAGTACAGGCCGAATCCCAAGAGCAGGACGGCGCACGCGGTCACCAGCCCGCGGTACGTCCGGTCCGTGAGCAATCGGCGACCCATCGCCAGCGACAGGCTCACCGAGCCGTACCAGAAGAGGTCGGAGAGGATGTGGCCGATGTAGAAGGCGACGAGACCAGTAAGCCCCAGCTTGAGCGAGATGGCGATATAGCTCAGGCCGATAGTGGCCCACCAGATGATCCAGTAAGGATTGGACAGGGTCGTGAGCAGCCCGGCCAGAATAGGGTGGCGCCGTTTCTCCGGCTGCGGCCCGGATCGGAGTGAAAGGCTGCTCAGGCTCTTCCACATCCCCCAGGCCATCCATGTGAGGACCGCACCTCCTAGGAGCGCGACGGTCCCGATCACCGGCCCCAACCTGAGGAGCCTCCCGAGGCCCAGGACCACGGCCGCCACCAAGAGGACCTCCAGGATCCCGTGGCCCAGGACGATGAGGGGACCCGCCAAAGCCCCGCGGACCTGTGCCCGGCCGTTCAGCCCTGGGGTGTCAGGTCGCAACCGGGCGGCCGTCTCCCCGATCGTGACCGTCAGCACCGGTCCGGGCATCATGGCGCCCGAGAGGCCGACGAGAAACGAGGTGACGGCGATCCCTGCCACACTGTCCATCGCTCACCAGGCCGGCCCGAAAGCCGTCGCTCCCGCGCCGCGAACCCTTGGAAAACAAACGTAATACGAGTGCTTATGTATAACGTCAATCCGGGGGCGGCGCAAGCAAATTTCCGAGGACTGCCGTCGGAAAAAGCGGATTCCCCCTAGCGTCGCACAAAAAAACCCCGGGCGGGAAAGCCCGCCTGGGGTGATCCCACGGCCGTTTCCACGCTGCGCGTGGCGTTCTCGGCGCAAAATCACGCGGCCGTTTCTATCTCCAGTATCCTTCCACCCAGATGCGCGTCCAATACCGGCCGTTCCGTATCCGGTCCCGCCAGTGGCCCGGGACCCACCACCGATTCTCGTAGTGGCCAGCCACCCAGACGCGCTGGGCCTGGGTCGTCGGCACCCAGCGGTCCTCGTAGTGGCCCGGAACCCACGTCCGGTATTCCACCGCAGGCGGGGCGTACACCACCGGGGGCGGCGGCGAATAGACGACGGCGGGGGGCGTCGTGACCACGGTTGGCGCGGCGGCCACGCTGTTCCCCTGAAATACGTTGTAGTTGTAGAGGATGCCGCCCAGGGCAACCATCCCCGCCCCGATGGCCGCTCCCGCCCATCGATCCCGGACGGCGTGGCCATCCCCGGCCAGCGCCGCCCCGGGCAGCCAGGCCAGGATCAGACTGCTAACGAGCGTAACTGCCAGCAGTTTTCGCAAAGGGAGCACCTCCTCCCCCGTTGCCATCCCAAGCTGTCAGCCCAGAGCGATCAGCGCTTGGCTCCTTTCACGGCGGAAGCTGATCGCTGACCGTCGACTGCTGAATGATTGTTCAGCGCCTTCACCTTACTAGACGATCCGCCGGCGATTTTTGTTTCACCCAAATCTGGGGGAGCCAGGGGCCGGGGTGCGTCCGCAAGATCGGCGCTGGGGCCGTCGCTCGCGTCATGGGACACATGGGATCTCCATTGAGTCATTGACAGCCGGCCAGAAAGAATCAGGGGTTATGAGGGCAGGTTGCAGGGGGGTTGCGTTTGGTTGCCCGTCAGGATGGTCTCCATCACCTCCGCGGCCGCCCGGTTACTCCCCGGGACCGCGTGGGCGTACACGTCCACCGTCGTGGAAATCGAGGCGTGGCGCAGTTGCCGCGAGACCGTCAGGATCGGTACGCCTGCCTGAATCGCCAACGTGGCGAATGTGTGCCTCAAATCGTGGGGTCGGATCATCCGGATGCCCGCCGCCTTCAGCGCCCGGCGCAACGCTTTCTGAACTGCCTCCGGCATCGCCGGCATCTCGGGTCCGTTGCCCCCAGGGAAGAGCCACCTTGCCTCCACGCCTTGCACCGCCGCCTCCGCCTGCCGGATCTCTGCGATCCTGGCCAGGACTGCCATCGTGGTTGGCGGTACGTCCACAATTCCCGCCTTGCCGCTCTTCGGAGAATCCACGTAGCCCCGCCGGACCGTTCGCCGAATGTGCAGCTTCAGACCGAGGGCGTCCAGATCCCCCACCTGCAAGGCAAGGGCTTCCCCCACTCGGAGCCCTGCTGTCGCCATGACCAGGAGAACCGGGTAAAGCGTGGGGCAGACGCGCTCGGCTATCCCCAGGAGCCTGGTCAGTTCCTGACGGGTGAGATAGTCGGCCTTCTTCCGAATCTCCCCTGTCTGACGGCCAAGCTTTCCCTCGATCCACTCGACCGGATTGCTCCGAATCAGTCCCAGTCTGACCGCCCGCCGGCAGATGCCCCGCAGGACGCCTCGCATGGTCCGCAGGTGAACCTTCGACAGGCCCTCGTCACGGACCCCCGTCCACCATGTCTCCACGCGCTCTCCCGTCACCTCGGTGATCGGCAGGCTGCCGAAGGACGGGAGCAGGCGATGGCGCACAACATTGCCGTAGCTAACCGCCGTCCCCCTTTTCCAGTCGGGCGAGGTCAGTTGCTCCCACTGCTTGGCGACCTCCTCGAAGGTCGGAACCACGGCCTTCTTGTCAGTGTCCAGGATCCCCACGTCCCCAAGGACCAGCTTCGCCTGAATCTTCGCGGCCGCGGTCTTTGCGGCCTTCTTGCCGGCGTCCCCGATGCCGATCCGCTTCGCCTTCCGCCGGCCCTGGTGGTTCACGAAGACCCACCAGGCGCCGTCTCGTTCTCTGACTCTGACGCCCATGCCTACGCCCCTCCTTTCCGGGACAGGTACTCCGCGATCAGCCGTTGCACGATCCCCTTGACGCTTGCCCGTCCGCTCTGTTCTTGGTTCCGTTCCCGCTCCGCAATGTCCCGGAGCTTCCGCCACGTGGCCTCGTCCACGTCCACGCTCAGTCTCACCAGCCTCACCTCCCCGCGTTGCGCCTTCGCCATGAGGGCTCCCTTTGCTTGCATCCTTACATCATTATATACCCACGTACTCACGTGTCAAGGGAAATCGGCAGGCTACCGCTGGATTTCTGCAACCACCTCATCCACGATCCTGTCCAGGTCGGGCGTGTATCTGAACTGCTGCATCCAAGCGTCGAATTCACTCCGACGAACAAGGATCTTCCCGGTGATGGTCTGCCGTTTCCCAGCCTTCGTGACGGTGACGTGCGGCTCTTTCATCCGGTAGTGGGGGAGGGGGCGGCTTGGATCTCTGAGGTATGCCCGCAGGGTGCGGACAGAAAGATCGCTATACTCGCTCAGGTCCTCCAGGCTGAGCCAGCGGTCCAGGTCCGTCGGAATTGTCGCCGCCTCGATGATCCGCACTATCACCTACCTACCGCGGGTCACGACCGCGGCAGCGTGATCTGCTTCTGTCTGCACGCCCCACCGGATGCCCTATTTTTTCCTACCAGTGCCTGTTTCAACACGCATTTCAGACACAATCTAATGGCCGCAACACCTCCGACATAGCCACATTCCACCAGCCCGGCAGTAGCCATCGTCAGTGAGATCTCATCCGGGTCCTCCTCTCAGAAAGAGGCCGGCCTGAGCACTCCCCGACTCACCACCC
>Ga0181527_1000303_pt1 | contig 57677 bp, 62 predicted proteins | sample PEATcosm2014_Bin_30_FD_119762 | JGI IMG/M metagenome (GOLD analysis project Ga0181527, IMG submission 119762) | Peatland microbial communities from MTU Mesocosm Facility, Houghton, MI, USA - PEATcosm2014_Bin06_60_metaG | ecosystem: Environmental > Terrestrial > Soil > Wetlands > Peat | place...
CGGCCCGAGCACCAGCACGAGCCGAACGGCCCGACGGCGGAGCTCGGCGACGATCGCCAGGATCCGATCGAGATCGCCCATCAGCTCCCTTCGGCCCGACCCGGAACCGGCGAGAACGGACCCTGACCTGACCCGCCGGTTGCCGAAACACCTCTTCGGCTACCCTGCGAGATACAGGTCGTCGGCCCTAGCGCGGCGCGTTCGCCGGTGCGGGGCCGGTCCCCGCCGCGGTCTGCTCGGCCTTCAACTCCCGCTCGACCTCGAGGCGGCCCTTCTTGAACTCCCCGACCGCCCGGCCGAGACTGTGGGCGAGCTGCGGGATCTTGCTGGACCCGTAGAAGAGGATCCCGGCCACCACCGCGATGATCAGCCAGTCGTCGATCGAGTCGAACACCGTCTCCTCCGGAACCTACTCGGAAACGTCCGATATGGCGTTCGTACGGGACGACCGCACCGGTATCGACGGTCCGTACTCCGAGGAGATAAAGGGCGGAACCGGCCGCCGGCGCGCCCCAAGGTCTCACGCCAGCTCGGTGAGCACCGATTCGCTTCCCGAGGCGACGGCCCGGTCGATCGCCAGTCCGGCGAGCAGCGAGAGACAGGTTCCGGACCGCTTCAGGAGGTACGAGGTCGCTCGGGTCCGGGACGAGCGGCCGGCCGACGCCCTCTCCACGGCGGCGAGCGCGGCCCCGTTCCCGACCCGACCCCCCTGCTGGTAGACCTCGCAGGCGTGGTCGAGGGACGGGTGCGTGACGGTGTCGACCACGGCCTTCAGCTGGCCCTTGACGACGGGGAGCACCTCCGCGAGGCCTGCGGCCGCGTCGGCCAACAGCCGAGGTGCCTCGTCGTTCAGGGTCGCCAGCGCCTCGCCGAACAGTGCCGAGAGCTCCTCGAGCGCGTGGACCACGACACGCCACTCCAGGAGCTGGCGCGGGTCGGGGCTGCCGATCCGGCGCGCAAGCGACCAGTCCCGGCTCGCGAGGAACAGCTGGCGGACGAGCAACGCGAGGACCTTGTTCGCCTCCTCCTCGAGGGTCGGGAGCCGCCGGCTGCGGGTGCGTCGCCGGGCGACCTCCTCCATCTCCTCGAGGAATGCGACGAGGATCATTTTCATCCGCTGGACGAGCTGCGGCAGCCCGTACTTCGACGGGTCGATGAAGTTCTGGAGCACGACGCGGTTCGGCTCCTGAGCGACGATGGAGACGCCGAGCAGTCCGCGGGCCGCCTGCAGTAGCTCCTCGAGGCGGTCGGGAGACAGCGGGACGTCGGTGCGAATCTCGATCGCATCATGGCCAACGCGGTACGCGCTGACGACCAGCCGCTCGAGCAGCCCCGGGGTATCGATCGAGCGGGCCTGGACGAGGAACGGAACGCTCTCCCCCGGCGCGCCCGGCGACGGCGCCGGCTTGAGGTAGAGGGTCCCGTCGTCGTTCTGGTCGAAGACCACCAGATCTCCCGGACGCAGGTTCATCGCCTCGGCCCACGGCTTCGGAAGGGTCACCGCGATCGACGAATGGCCGGCCTTCAAGACTCTCCGTTCCCTGCTCGGTGTGCCCCACGCCATTGGACCGCTCGGAACCTACTACGAGGTCCGTAGCCTATACTGGGTGGGGGTCTTGAACGTTTCGTCGGCGGATTCGGCGCCGGTGGCACCGCACCGACCGGGGAAGACGCCGGGGACCGAGCGTCGGTCGGGGCCCCGACCACGGACGATCCGGGGGCGAACCGCTTCCCTCCGTGAGGGCCGGGCCGATATCCCCACCAACCCTGGCTGGGACCCGGTGGCCCTTCCCCGGGGCTGTACCGGCGAGGTGCACCGATCGCCCCCTCCCCCGAAGGCTGAAGGACCGGCTCGTGGTCCCCCTCCCCGGTTCGTTCCGGCCATGTCGAGCTCTCCGGCCGAACCGGCGCGAACGGCGAATCGTGCGCCCGCGTCGTGGCGGGCGTACGTACCGCTGGCGAAGCCGGGGATCACCGCGCTCATCTGCACCGTCGGGGTCGGCGGGTTCGTACTCGCCGATCCCCGCTCGATCGATATCGTACGGCTCGCGCTCCTGGTCGCGACGGGCGCTGCCGCGAGCGCCGGGGCGTCGGTGCTCAACCACTACCTGGACCGGGACGTCGACCGCCGGATGCGGCGGACCCGAGAGCGTCTCTTGGCCGCCGACCCGGGCGCGCCGTCCCTCCTAATCCTCACGGTCGGCATTGGCCTCCTCGCCCTCGGCGTCGGCGCTGCGGCGGTCCTTCTCAACCTGCTGACCGGATTCTCGATCTTCCTGGGGGGCCTGGCGTACGTCGTCGTGTACACCCTGTGGCTCAAGCGGCGTTCGAGCTGGAACATCGTGATCGGCGGTTTTGCCGGGAGCGCCCCGGCGCTCGCGGGGAGCGCGGCGGCGGTCGGACACTGGACGGGGGGCGCGATGGCGTTCGCTCTCCTCGTCTTCCTCTGGACCCCGCCGCATTTCTGGAGCCTCGCGCTCCTCCTCCGCGAGGATTACGCACGGGCCGACCTCCCGATGCTCCCCCGGATGGACGACGTCGGCTACTCGGGGAAGGTCGTGGTCGTTTCCGCGGCGCTTCTCATGCCGGCGGCGTTCCTGATCGGCTGGTCGGGAGCCGTCGTCTGGCCGGTGCTCGTCGCGCTCGTCGCCCTGGGGGCGATCTTCACCGTGCTCGCGCTGCCGCTCTGGACCAACGCCAGCCGCCAGATCGCGCGGAGGGGGTTCATCTTCTCGGGTCCGTACCTGCTCGCGGTGGTGGCGGCGATCCTGGCCAACGCGGCGCTCGTGCGGGTGGGCGTTCCCGCCGGGCTCTAGGTCGGGCGCGCGCGAAGCTTATCTTGGTGCGAGGTGCGTCTCGCGCGTAATGGCCGACCCTCATCCTGGTCCGACCGGCGACGATCGCCTCCGTGATACCGAGGCCGTCCTACGACGGCTCGGCTACGCCCGCGTGGCCCCCGAGCGGAAGCCGGGGGAACCCGAGGCATCGTTCTGGGTCCAGGAGGCCGGGGTCCCGCGGCGGACCTATCCGGTCTTCGTTCCCCCCGGGGAACGGGCGGGGCTCGCGGAACGGATCGACCGGTGGCTCGCCGGGAGCGGGCGCGGCGGCAGCGCCGGTCGTCGAGCGATCTTCGTGGCCCCGAACGATGTCGCCGCGGACGAGGCGTGGGCGCACCTCACCCAACCCGGCGAACCGACGATCGAGCACGACGTGGCCATCCTCGTCGTCCCCCCGGGGGACCGGGCCGAGGCGGCCCCGCACTTCCACCTCCGGAAGGTCGCGCCCCGGGACGTCCTGCGGATCGCGACGGGGGTCGTGGTCGGGTTGTTCCGCCGCTCCCAGGCGGCCGAGGGGTCGGCGCAGGTCGACTTCGAGGAGATGCTCGTCCTCATCCGCCGTCGGTTCGGGATCGACGTCCTGGGGTCGCTCAACGTCCGTTCGGACGAGGACGCGCTCTTCGTCCTCTATCAGCTCGCGCACCGGGACTCGTACGCGCCGGGAGACCCGGGGGCGACCGTCCACCTGCTCGTCCTCCGACCGACCGGGCCCGCCGCGCGCCTCCCCTGGTTCGCGGCGTAGACCGTCGAAGGGACCGAGGCGTTACGAACGCGGGACCCGTCGTGCCGTCGACCGATGAGCGAGGAGGCATTCTCGACGCCGTACACCCGCTCCCCGGGGAGCTCGACGCCCGGGTCGGAGACGACGCCCGCCGAAGGGAAGGCCGACCTGTGGGGCCTCTTCTGGCTCGCCCTGCTGAACACCGGGATCGTCGCGGCCGCGGGGATCGGCACGTGGTGGTTCGTCCACTAGGCGCGCGCCGGCCCGGCGGGCAAACCATTATCTCGCCCTCGCCGGTCGTCGCGCGGCCGGCGCGGGGCCGTGGGGTAGCTTGGACCATCCTTCTTGCTTGGGGTGCAAGAGACTCCGATTCAAATTCGGACGGCCCCACCGGCCGCGCCGAGTCGGATAGTCCGGCCGGTCGAAGCGATCGATGACCCGCCGTTTCCTGGACCAGCGCAGGCGCGACCCCTACTACCGCGCCGCGCAGAGCGAGGGCCTCCGATCGCGGGCCGCGTTCAAGCTCGACTATCTCGATCGCCGGTATCGACTGCTCGCCCCGGGACGGAGCGTCCTCGACCTCGGAGCGGCCCCGGGCGGTTGGTCGGTCGTCGCCTCCGAGCGGGTGGGGCGACGGGGTCGGGTCGTCGCGGTCGACCCGCGTCCCATCGAGCCGATCGAGGGGGTACGCGTGGTCCGGGGTCGGGTTGGCGACCCCGACCTCCGCTCCCGGCTCGGCCCCGAACCGTTCGACCTCGTGCTCTCCGACCTCTCGCCGCGGATCAGCGGGGCGTACGCGACGGACCACGCCCGGTCGGTCGACCTGGTCGGGCAGGCGCTCGCGCTCGCCGAGGAGGTGCTGCGCCCCGGCGGGGCGTTCGTCGCGAAGGTGTTCGACGGGGACCTGGTCGCCGGGCTGGAGCAGCGGATCTCGCGCGCGTTCGCCCGGGTCCACCGCACCAAGCCGCCGGCGTCGCGCGGGGCGTCCTCGGAGCTCTACCTGGTCGGGGTCGGCTTCCGGCCCGGCGCGGGCGTCGCGGGGCGACCGGCGCCTCCCCGGGGTTCCGATATATAGTTTCGTAGAGTAGGCGTCGTTCCCTGTCTGAGGCCTGGTGAGTCGTGATCCGATTCGGACCCGCAGGGATACCCCTTTCCTGCAAGGGACGAACGCTGCGCGACGGGATTGCCGACGTCCATCACCTGGGACTCACGGCGATGGAAGTGCAGTTCATAAAGGTTAACCACCTCACGCGTCTGACGCTCGACGAGGAGGTCGGCAAGGTGCCGCGCGACCTCGTCCAGCAGCTGGTCGTGGGCGTCGGCCCGGCCGACCGCCCGCGGGGGCCGCCGGGCGCCGACGCGTTCGCGACGCCGCTGCGTCGTCGCGACTCGCTCACCACGCTCACCTGGAGTCTCGCCAAGGACTGGGCCGACCTCGAGCAGACGCGGGTCCTGGCCCGGGCGCTGGACGTCGACCTGACGCTGCACGCACCCTACTACGTCGACTTCTTCGGTTCGGAGGACGCGCGCGAGCAGTCGACCCGGCAGATCCAGTGGACCGGCGTCCTCGCCCAAGGCCTCGGCGCGCGGCTGGCCGTCACCCACCTCGGGTTCTACGGGCCGGGGAACCGGGCGGACTCGGTGCAGGCCCTCACCGAGATCGTATCGGACCTCGCGGAGTGGCTGGGCCGATCGACGAAGGGGAAGGTCCGTCTCGCAATCGAACCCAGCGGACACCCCGACGTCTTCGGGTCCCGCGAGGAGGTCCTCGAGCTCGTCCGCCGCGCGAAGGGGACGGTCCCGGTCCTCAACCTTCCCCACCTGGCGGCGCGCGAACGCAAGAGCTTCGAGGACCCGGAGGAGCTCGACCCGATCCTGAAGGAGTTCGTCCGCGCCACCGACGGGCCGCTGTACCTCAACTTCTCGGGCGTCGAGTTCTACGGGCCGGGCGAGTTCCGCCTCACCCCGATCAAGCGCGGCCTGGTCCGGTTCGATCCGCTCGCGGAATTGCTCACCGAGCGCGACTACGACCTCACGGTGATCTCGAGCTCCCCGCTGCTCGAGCACGACGCCATGTACATGAAGCTCCTGTACGAGCGGGCCCTGACGCGTCGCTGGACCCGCCAGCACCCCCCGCCGGCGCCGCGCCCCGTGCCGAAGCCGGCGGTCCGTGCGCCGGTGCCCGCCCGACCGGCGAGGCCGACCCCGTCCCGGGCGTCCCCGCCGCGGCCCCATCCCCGGCCCAAGGCCCATCCCCCGCCGCGTCCGCGTCCTTCCGGTGCGCGACGGCACCCCCATCCGAAGGGAGGTAGCGGTGGTCGCCGGCGCTCCCGGTAGCGGCACGACGTTCGTCCGCGCCCAGCGGTACATCGGAGAACGGGTCACCGAGGCGATCGGCCGGGTCGACCCGGACGCGATCGACCGGGCCGTCGAGATCCTGGGCCGGGCTCCCCAGGTCTTCGTCTACGGCGCCGGGCGGAGCGGGATCATCGGGCGCGCGTTCGCGATGCGCCTCGTTCAGACCGGACTGCGCGCCTACGTCATCGGGGAGAGCGTCACCCCCATCGTCACCCCCGGGGACGCGGTGTTCATCCTCTCGGGGCAGGGGGAGAGCTCCTCGTCGGTCCAGACGGCGAACATCGTCCGCCGCGAGGGGGCCCAGCTGATCGTGCTCACGGGCCATCCGGCCTCCAAGCTCGCGCACACCGCGTCGCTGCTCCTATTCATCGAGTTCTCCGAGGACGCCGACCGCCCGAGGTTCGCGCCGCTCGGGACGCTGTTCGAGTCCGCGAGCCTGCGGCTGACGGACGCGATCGTCGCCGAGCTCCTCGCGGTCCGTGGGGAGACCGAGGCCTCGATGCGCCGGCGGCACGCGATCATGGTCTGACGCGGCGCCGGCGGGTGAAACTTTAAGCGGAACGGCCCTTCACGACCCGACGTGCCCCGCGGCGATACCGTCGGCGTTACGCTCCTTCCGGTCCCGTCCCGTTTCTTCGTCACGAGCGGGAAGGGGATCAACAAGACCAGCGAGCTCAACGCCTTCGACCTCGCGCTCCTTCAGGCAGGGATCGGCGAGCAGAACCTGGTCAGCGTCTCCTCCGTGCTTCCGATCGGGATCCGCCAGACGGACCGCGTGCGGATCGCGCGAGGCGCGATCACGCACTGCGTCCTGGCCCGCCACAGCGGCGGCGAGGGAGAGGTGATCAGCGCGGGGATCGGCTACGGGTTCCGCGCGGACGGGCAGGGGGGCTACGTCGCGGAGGGCCACCTCCACGGAACCCAGAAGTCGCTCAAGGAGTTCCTGAAGTGGCGGATGCAGGAGATCGCCCACTTCCGCGGCGTCGAGCTGCGACGGATCCACTACCGCACCGAGGAGCTCTCCATCCCGATGGACCACTACGGGGTCTGCATCGCGGCGTGCGTCTTCCTTCCGTAGGTCCCGGGCCGCGCTACAGGAGCTTGCGGAACAGCAGCTTGTCCTCGAGACTGCCGTCGATCGAGAGCTTGCGCAGGACGAGCGCCTTCATCGGTCCGATCTCCTTGCGCACCAGCCCGTCGAACGTGGAGACGTCGGTGGTGATCGTCAGGTCCGCCCGGCCCGAGGCGCCGGTCCGCAGGTTCCGGAGCCGCCCCTGCGACACATCGACGGTGTAGGTTCCCTCGTCCGTGATCCGGATTCGGATCGTCCGCTCGATCCCCCGGAGCTCCTCCGCCATCGCCGGCGTGCGTTCCGCGTGGCGGTTGAACCGGTCCACGAGCGACGCGAGAGTCTCCTCGACCGTCATCCGGGAAATCCGTCCAGCGTTGGACCGGGCCGCACGGGGATAACCCTTTTCGTGGTCGCCCACGATCGCCGCAGCCAGTCGGGCAACCGAGCCGCCGGCGCGACGGTCCTCCGCACGAAGTCGATCGTCCGCGCGTCCGACGGGTACCCGCTCCCGATCGGCTCTCCCAGCCGCTCCGCCAGCCGCGCGATCGCCCGGTCGCGGCGGACCTTCGCGACGATCGACGCGGCGCCGACCAGCGGATTGTCCCGGTCGGCCTTGTGACGGGCGACGACCCGCACCGACGGACCGGCGATCCGCGCGACCGTCCGGCCGAACCGCTCCGCGTCGGCATCGCAAGCGTCGACGTACGCAGTGGTGGGCGCGAGCTCGCGGAGCAGCCGTGCGAACGCTCGGGCCTCGAGGAGGTTCAACTCCCCCCGGTCGACGGACCGGTCGATGGTCCGGGGAACGATCGCGACGGACCGGCACGTTCCCAGCCGCAGGACCTTCCCGTAGACGCGCTCGCGCGCGGCCGGCGATAGCTCCTTCGAGTCGCGCGCCCCCGCGGCCCGGATGTCGGGCAGCCGATCGAGAGGCACCGCGACCGCGGCGACCACGAGCGGGCCCAGCCACGCGCCGCGCCCGGCCTCGTCGACGCCCGCGATCGTTTCGGTCCCGGCCGCGGCCACCGGGGCCGCCAATCCCCGAGCCGTTATGATGACTCAGGCGGTCGAGCGGCTGGTCGTGGACTGCCGCCCTCTCTCCGGTTTCGCCGACCTCCCCGCACGCCCGGCGCCCGGAACGGTCGCGTCGGTCCTGGTCCTCCGGATGGAAATCGGGTTTCCGGCGCCCCGCTGAAAGCCTAAAATACGGCACCCCCGTCGGAACGCACCCTGGTGGTGCACGATGGGGATCTGGCAGGGACGCTCCCGGCGCAAGCGGACGGGCGGCCGCCTTCGACCGATCCGCAAGAAGCGGCGGTTCGAGGTCGCCCGGGAGCAGCAGACGGCCACCTTGGGGGCCGGTACGGTCAAGAAGTACCGCGTGCGCGGCGGGAACCGGAAGATGCGGATCCTCACCGTGCAGACGATCAACGTCTTCGATCCCGCGACGAAGAAGATGCAGCCCGCGCGCATCGTGACGGTCCGGGAGAACCCGGCGAACCCCAACTACGTTCAACGGAACATCATCACGAAGGGTGCGATCCTCGAGACCGAGCTCGGGCTCGTCCGGGTCCGGTCCCGGCCGGGACAGGACGGCGTCCTGAACGGCGTCCGTCTCCCCGCCGCGCCCGGCTAGCCCGACGCCGGCGGAGCCGATGCCGGACCACTTCTACGTGTACCCGGCCTACCTCGACCGGCAGCTCTCGCGGGCCGACGGTCGGCGGGTCCCGGAGGCGGAGGGGATCGCCGAAGTGACCGCGGAGGAGATCGTCCAGGCGGCGCAGCGACTCGGCTGGCGGGCCGAGGCCGAGCCCGGCAAGCAGTACCCTCGGAGGTTCTTCAGCTACGGGGGCCGGGTCAAGGTGACGAAGCGCGCCGGGACGCCGAAGGCCCAGTTCCTGCGCTCGGTCGCCGCGGAGGTCCGCAAGCTGCGGACCCAGACCGGGAGGAAGTAGGTGGAGGAGCCGGGGACGGTCTACTTCACCGGCACGGCCGGCGCCGGGAAGACGACGTTCGTCCGGGCGTTCGCCGACTGGATGCGCTCCGCCGGGTACGATGCGACGGTCGTGAACCTCGACCCGGGCGGCGAGAACGCCGCGCTCGATCCGGATATCGACATCCGGGAGTGGGTCCGCCTGCCGGACGTGCAGGACGAGTACGGCCTCGGGCCGAACGGGGCCCAGGTCGCCGCGGCCGACATGATCGCCCTCAAGATCTTCGAGGTGAAGCAGGCCGTCACGGAGCTGAAGTCCGACTACGTTCTCATCGACACCCCGGGTCAGATCGAGCTGTTCGCGTTCCGGGAATCGTCGAAGGCGATCGTCGACGCCCTCAGCGGCGACCGGTCCCTCATCGCCTTCCTGTTCGATCCGGCCCTCGCCCGGACCCCGGGCGGGTTCGTCTCGCTCCGGATGCTCAGCGCCACGGTCGAGTTCCGGTTCCGTCTCCCGCTCGTCCAGATCCTTTCCAAGTCCGACGTCCTCAGCGCCGACCAGCTCCGCGAGATCGCGGGATGGTCCGACGACCCGGAATCCCTCTACGCGGCGGTCACGCGGGACGTCCCGACGCCCGACGTGCAGCTCTCGACCGAGCTGTTCCGCGCGATCGAGACGATGTCCCCGCTCACGGACCTCCTGCCGGCCTCGGCGACGGAGGGGGTGGGACTCGAGGGGTTCTACCAGTCGTGCCAACGGGTCTTCGCGGGCGGCGAGGACCTCGAGCCGTCCCACGCACCGACCACGGAGTGACGGTCACCCGTCGTCGCCGAAGAACAGACCCATCCCGGCGGAGGCGGCATCCTCCTCGTCCTTGAACTTCCGGTAGAGGGTCGAGGCTTCGGCGGCGGCCGGTCGGTCCCCGAGCGGTCCGAGCAGCTCCTCGGCGCGGCGCACGGCCTCCGCGGAGCCTTCGACGAGCACGTAGGTTCGGTCGGCCGGCCCTCCGAGGGCGGCCGCGGCCCGGACCTTCTGGCTCTGGCGGGAGACGAGGTCGTCGGCGAGGGCGGCATCGAGCTCCGCCTTCTTCGTGGAAGGGACCGAGAAGAGGGCCCACGGCATGGCGCCGGCCGACCGCTCCTCCCTATATGGGGGTTGTGCGGAGGGCCGACCGCGCCGTACGGCGAGGATAAAGGCAGATGAGCGGGAGCCGGCTCCCTCGGCCGTGGCCAGCATCCCTCCCGAGCCGTCGATCCTCGTGATCGGGACCGCCCATGTCGTCGACCTCGCGGCCCCCATCCGCGCCGCCCTCGCCGGCCGGCCGCTCGACGGGATCGCGATCGAGCTCGACGCGGAGCGGGCCCGGATGGTGCTCGAGCCGACGGCGTCGCGGGGCCGAACGGCCCACGTCCCGCTCATGGCCCGGCTCTGGTCGCTCCTCCAGCGACGCCTCGGGGCGGACCTCGGGGCCGGGGTCCCGGGGTCCGAGATGCGGACCGCGGCCGCCGTCGCCCGCGAGCGAAACCTCCCGCTCTTCCTGATCGACGACCCGATCCGGGCCATGATGAACCGGCTGCTCTCCACGATGCCGCCGAAGGAGCGGCTCACCCTGCTCGTCGGGTCGGTCGTCGGACTGTTCATCCCGAGCCGCATCGTGAAGGAGCAGATGGAAGAGTACGCCGAGCAGCCGGGGGAGATCGTCGCCGAGCTCCGGCGGGCGAGCCCCACGATTGCCCGGGTGCTGCTCGACGAGCGCAACGAGCACATGGCGGACCGCCTGGCGGAGATCCGGGCGCGGGGGTTCCTCCGGCTCGCCGTGGTCGTGGGCGACGCGCACGTCGAGGGCCTCACGGCGGCGCTCGGTCGGCGGCAGATCCCAACGGTGCCGCTCGGCTTCTCCGAGCTGCGCGGCCTCAGAGCACCGTCATCGAGCCCTTCGTAGCGTCGTCGATCGCCCGCTCGAACGCCGTGGCGAGCTCCGAGATCTCCCCGGACGACCGCTCGTCGATCCGGCCGTCGTCGGCGAGCTCCGAGATCCAGGGGGAGACGGGAAGGCGACCGAGCACCGGGATGCCGTACTCCTCGGCGACGCGCGCGACCCGGCTCGCGCCGAACAGGGCGATCTGCTGGTCGCAGTGGGGGCAGGAGATCCACGACATGTTGTCGACGAGGCCGAGGAGCGGCACGTGGAGGTCGCGGGCCATGTTCATCGCCTTCTTGACGATCAGCGCGGCCAGGTCCTGGGGGGTCAGGACGAAGACCATCCCGTCGATCGGGATCGTTTGGAAGACCGTCAGCGGAACGTCGCTCGTTCCCGGGGGCATGTCGATCAGGAGGTAGTCGAGCTCCCCCCACTGCACCGACCCGAAGAACTGGGTGATCAGCCGGGTGACGAGGGGCCCGCGCCAGATCACCGGCGTCTGCTCGTCCTCGACCATGAACTGCGACGAGACGACCGGTATCCCGTTCCGGGACTGCGCGGGCTCGATCCCCTCGCCCCGGTCGAGCAGCGGGCCCTTGACGCCGAGGATCTTCGGGATCGACGGCCCGGTGATGTCGGCGTCCAGGATCCCTACCGACCGGCCCCTCCGGCGGAGCTCGCACGCGAGGAGCGCCGTGACGGACGACTTGCCGACCCCTCCCTTGCCGCTCCCCACGGCGACGATGTGGCCGATGCGGCCCTTGTCCATCCGTTGGAGGGTCCCCCGGGGGCCCCGCGCAGGGGGCGACGGTCCGTGGGGCGTCGCGGGCGCGGACGGCGGGGCTCCGGGGTTCTGCTCACCGCCCACGTCGTTCCGACCGAGCGCCGGTATATAACCCCCGGCCGGGTCGGCACGCGGGGAACCCCATGCCCATAGGCCAATCGGTCGAGTTGGACGAGCTGTTCCGTCCCAAGTCGGTCGCGGTGATCGGGGCGTCGAACCGGCCCGGAAAGGTCGGCACCGCCCTCTTCCGGAACATCCTGACCGCCGGCTTCCAGGGAACGGCGTACCCCGTCAACCCGATCTGGAAGAGCGTCTCGGGCGTACGCTGCTACCCGAACGTCGGCTCGCTGCCCGAGACCCCCGACCTCGCGGTCGTGATCGTCCCCGCTTCGAGCGTCGCGGACACCGTCGAGGAGCTCGGCCGGTCCGGCACCCGGGGCGTGATCGTCATCTCGGCCGGGTTCCGAGAGGTGGGGCCGGAGGGCGCCGCGCTCGAGGCGGAGCTCGTGCGCCGGGCCGCGAAGTACCGCATGTCGATCGTAGGACCGAACTGCTTCGGCCTGTTCACGACCGACCCCGCGGTATCGCTCAACGCCACGTTCAGCGAGAATCTCCCCCCGCGAGGCAACATCGCCTTCGTGTCGCAGAGCGGGGCGCTCGGCGCGGGGATCCTCCGGTACGGCATCACCCAGCGAATCGGGTTCTCCCGGTTCGTCTCCGTCGGCAACCGTGCGGGGGTCGACGAGAACGACCTCCTGCAGTCGCTCGGCAAGGATCCCTCGACCCAGGTGATCCTGCTCTACGTCGAGAGCCTCGCCAACGGGCGCCGGTTCCTCGATGCGGCCCGCGAGGTCACCGAACAGAAGCCGGTGCTCGTGATCAAGAGCGGCCGGACCCTGGCGGGGGAGCGGGCCGCGATGAGCCACACCGGCTCGCTGGCCCAGTCCGGTCGCGACCACCTCTACGACTCGCTGTTCGCCCAGTCCGGCGTCCAGCGGGTGGACACCCTGGGGGACCTGTTCCGCGCGGCCAAGATCTTCGGCGCCGGGCTCGAGCTCGACGGTCCGCGCCTCGTGATCCTCACGAACTCGGGGGGACCGGGGATCGTCGCGGCCGATGCGGCCATCCGCTTCGGGCTCGAGCTGCCTCCGCTCCCCCCGGCGCTCCACGACGAGTTCACGCGGCGGCTTCCGTCGATCGCCTCGATCGGGAACCCGGTCGACACGACAGCGGAGGTCGGCCCGGAGCTGTACCACGAGATGCTGCTGGCCCTGCTGGGGTCCCCCACGATCGACGGGGTCCTCGTGATCTCGACCCCGGCGGGGATGCTGTCGGGCACGACGATGGCCCGCGCGATCATCACCGCCAAGGAGACCACGAAGAAGCCGGTGGTCGCCTGTTTCTTCGGTCTGACCGACCTCTCCGCCGAGGTGACGCTCCTCGAACAGCACGGCATCCCGACGTACACCTTCCCCGAGGAGGCGGCCGAGGGGCTGGGGAGCCTTGCGCGGTACCGCGCGTGGCGCACCCGGCCGCGGACCGAGGTCCGGTCGTTCCCCGTCGACCCGGAGGTCGCCCGCGCCGCGATCGCGCACGCCCGCGCCTCGGGAAGCTCCGTGCTGTCGGACTACGCGGCCCGCGCGCTCCTCGTGGCCTACGGCATCCCGTTCCCCGAGGTCGTGGTCGCTCGGACGGTCGAGGAGGGGCTCGAGGGGGCCCGTCGGGTCGGCTACCCGGTCGTCCTCAAGGTCGCCTCGCCCGACATCTCCCACAAGACCGACGTCGGGGGCGTCGCGCTCGGCCTTTCCGACGCCGATGCACTGCGCCAGGCGTGGGAACGGATGGACCGCACGGTCCGGGCGCGGGCTCCCCATGCGAGGATCGAGGGGTTCGAGGTCGAGGCGCAGATCCCGGGCGGGAAGGAAGTGCTGATCGGCGTCGAGCGCGATCCCAGCTTCGGCCCGATCATCGTCTTCGGCCTGGGCGGGATCTACGTGGAGGTGCTGCGCGATGTGACGTTCCGCCTCGCTCCGGTACGTCCGCTCTCGGCCCGCCACATGATCGAATCGGTGAAGGCGTTCCCCCTCCTCCAAGGGGTCCGGGGAGAGCCCGCGAGCGACCTCGACGCCCTCGCCGAGGTCATCGAGCGGGTGTCGCAGCTCGCGATGGACCTGCCCGAGGTCTCCGAGCTCGACATCAACCCGTTGATCGTGCGCCGGGCCGGCCAGGGGGTCGTCGCGGTCGACGCGCGGATCGTGCTCGCTCCCGCTTCCAGATCGGCACCGAACGCTTCAGCTCCTCGATGAGGAACCGGGCGGCGGCGAACGCTTCCGAGCGGTGCCCGCAGGCGGCCCCCGCGATCACCGACGCCTGACCGACCCGGACCGGGCCGACGCGGTGCCAGAGCACGATTGCCCCCGCGCCGAAGCGTCGTCGCGCGATCGCCGCGATCTCGTCGAGGCGTCGCATCGCCGCCTGCCGGTCGGAGTCGTAGTCGATGGAAGTGACGCGCCCCCGCGGGATGCGATCCGGGCGGACCCGACCGACGAAGAGGACGATGCCGCCGAGCCCGGGCCGGGCGAGCTCCCGGGCGGCCACGTCGACCGAGAGGGGTCGGGCCGTGAGTCGGGTCTGCACGTCAGCCGCCCCCGTAGGGGGGATGCACCGCGAACTCATCGCCCGGGCGGACCCGGGTCCGCAGACCCGCTAGGTACCGGTCGTTGCGGACGAAGCGGCTGACGCGGAGCACGGGGCCCAGGGCAGGGTACCTTGCCTCGAGCGCGCGGACGAGCTCCCGCGCGGGGATCCCTTCCGGCGGCACCCGAAGGTCGACGATCGGCCGGCGGGCCGCCTCTCGGGCCGAGGCGTACAGATGGACCCGGACGGTGCGAGTCGCCACGACCGAGTACGCGTCCTTCCGCCGTAAGGGTTTCCGTGGGACCGGTACCGATTAATACGCTGGTTCGCTCAAACGTTCCATGAAGGAGATTGCGGTCCGCGTAGGGGGTCAGGCCGGCGACGGAATCCAATCGATTGGCGAGTCCCTCTCGCGCTGCTTCTCCCGAATGGGCCTGCACGTATTCGGGCTCAACGCCTACCAATCGATCATCCGCGGCGGGCACGTCTGGTTCCAGGCGCGCGCCGGCGCGGCCCGACCCCACTCGCAGGGGGACGGCGCGGACATCCTCTATGCCCTCGACCGGCCGACGGTCGACATCCACGCCAGCAACGTGAGGCCCGGCGGAACGGTCGTCCACGACTCCGAGAAGTTCGCGGTCGCCGAGAGCGATCTGCCCGCGGGGGTCAAGGTCCTCCACGTGCCGACGCTCGAGATCGCGCGCAAGTACACGAGCCAGTCGATCCTGCAGAACGCGGCCGGCATCGGCGCCTCGGCGTTCCTGGCGGGGATCCCCCTCGACGTGCTCCACAAGGTGCTGACCGATTCCTTCGGTCGGAAGGCCGGGGACGTCGTCACCTGGAACATCGGGGCCAGCGCCGACGGCTACCGGTTCGCGGAGCAGCACGCGAGCGTCAACGACCACGCCCTCCCCCGCGGGGGCGCCGCGAAGCTCCTGATGACCGGCAATCAGGCGATCGCGCTCGGTGCCGCCGCCGGAGGGTGCAAGTTCCTGGCCCAGTATCCGATGACCCCGGCGTCGTCCATCATGCACTGGCTCGCCGAGCATTCGGCCAAGCTCGGGGTCGTCGTGAAGCAGGCCGAGGACGAGCTCGCGTCGGTCAACATGGCGATCGGCGCGTCGTACGCGGGGGTCCGGGCGATGACCGCGACGAGCGGCGGGGGTTTCTCGCTGATGGTCGAGGCGCTCGGGATGGCGGGAATGACGGAGACCCCGGTCGTCGTTGTGGACTCGCAGCGCTCGGGGCCGTCGACCGGGCTTCCGACGAAGACCGAGCAGGGGGACCTCAACCTGATGCTCGGGGCGGGCCAGGGCGAGTTCCCCCGCGCGATCCTCGCCCCCTCCGAGCCGAAGGAGGCCTATACGCAGATGATCGACGCCTTCCGGCTCGCCGAGGAGTGGCAGACGCCCGTCCTGGTCGCGGTCGACCTCCACCTCTCGGAAAGCTTCGCGACGGTGGACCGGGAGGAGATCTCGCTCTCCGTCGACCTACCGTCCCTGTTCACGGTCCCCCCCAACGGCCACGAGTACCGGCGGTACCAGTACTCCGAGTCCGGCGTCTCTCCCCGGGCGATCCCCGGGCAGCCGGGTCTCCAGTACGTCGCCGGGTCCGACGAGCACGACGAGTGGGGCCATCTCATCTCCGACGTGCGGGCGGGGATACCGATCTGGGTCTCGGAGCGAACGAAGATGATGAACAAGCGGATGCACAAGCTGGTCGGCCTCGCCCGGTCGGTCTCGCCTCCCGTCGTCGAGGGGCCCCCCGGCGCCCCCCTGACGTTCGTTGCCTGGGGCTCGACCGTCGGGGCCGTGCGCGACGCGATGGTCGAGCTCGCCGAGCACGGGCAGGCCACGAACCTGATCCGGTTCCCGGCCGTCTACCCGATCGAACCGAACGCGGTGCACGCGGCGATGGCCCAGACCCGCAAGACCCTGCTGGTCGAGGGGAACTACTCCGGCCAGTTCGGCCGGCTGCTGCGGGCGGAGACGGGGATCGAGTTCCCCGACCGCCTGCTCAAGTACGACGGCGAGCCGTTCTACCCGCACGAGGTCGCCGCCCGGGCACTGGAGGTGATCCACCATGGCCGGCAGTAGCGCCCGCCCCCTCCCGACCCCGACCGGTCCGGCGCTCCCGATCGTGGGAAAGTCCGAGAAGAAGCCTACCTGGTGCCCCGGATGCGGGGACTTCGGGGTCGTGGCGGCGGTCGAGATGGCGCTCAAGCGCCTCGCGATCCCGAGCCACAACGTCGTGATCGTCTCGGGGATCGGCTGCTCGTCGAACCTCCCGCACTTCCTCACGTCGTACGGCTTCCACGCGATCCACGGGCGGGCCGTGCCCGTCGCGGAAGGGATCCGGTGGGCCAACCACGGCCTCACGGTGATCGGTACCGGTGGGGACGGGGACGGCTTCGGGATCGGGGCCGGGCACTTCGTCCACGCGATGCGCCGGAACATCGACCTTACGTACGTCACCATGGACAACCAGATCTATGGCCTCACGACGGGCCAGGCGAGCCCGACGTCCCGCATGGGCCAGAAGACCAAGTCGACCCCGACCGGCGTGATCGAGAACCCGATCGACCCGATCGCGCTCGCCCTCGCGAGCGGCGCGACGTACATCGCCCGCGGCTTCTCGGGCGACGTCAAGCACCTCACCGACCTCGTCGCGAACGGCATCCAGCACAAGGGGTTCGCGTTCGTCGACGTCTTCAGCCCGTGCGTGACGTACAACAAGGTCAACACGTTCGACTTCTTCCGCCAGCGGGTCTACAAGCTCGAGAGCGCGGGCCACGACCCGTCCAACATCGTCCGGGCGTGGGAGCGCTCGCTCGAATGGGGCGACAAGATCCCGATCGGGCTCTTCTACAAGACCGACCGCCCGACGTACGAGGAGCTGGACGCGGTCCTCCAGGCCGGACCGCTCGCGCTGCAACCGGCCGGGCTCCGCGGCCAGGAACGGCTGCTCGACGAGTTCGTGTAGGCCGGGGCGCCCCCGCGCCGACTAGGCGCACGGGAACGGCGCCGCGCCCGGCCCGGTCGCGAAGAGGTACGCGTCGCCCTGGTGGAACACCGTCGAGAAGTTCGACGGGTCGTCGAGGAGCGGCCCGGGAGAGAACGCGGGCCAGAGCAGGGTGTTGTTCATCGTCACCGCGACGAACCCGACGTGGAGCGATCCGAGCGCCGATCGTCCGGTCGCGTCGAGGGTCGCGTTGGTGAGCTCGCTCACCACGAGCCGGTAGGACGCGTTGGCCCACGGCCACCCCGGCATCAGGGGGTAGAGGATCGTGACGTCCCGAGCATACCCCGGGAGGAACTCGGCCGCGCTTCCCGGTGCGACCAGGACGCGGCTTCCCGCCGGCAGGTTGGCACCGGCACAGGAGAGGAGGGCGAAGTCGGCGGGGGAGACCGTTCCGAAGTTGGCGTAGGTCGAGCGCAGGACCTGAGAGAGCTCGGTCGGGGTCAGGACGACTCCCAGGGCGAGCACCACGAGGGACGCGGCGAGCGGGAGGAGGAGGTCCGTCCCCCATCCGGTGCGCTCCCGCGACCGGGAACGGCGGAAGCGGGAGGCGTCGGTCGCACCGTTCACCGGGACCGGCGGCGCCGAGGCGGCGAGCCGGTCGAACAGCAGGACGAGCGGGACGGCGGCGACCAGACCGTAGAGGGTGAAGAGCCATATCGAGAGCTCCGCCGCGCTGGAGAGGTCCGCGACCCCTCCCGTCCCGGGCCAGCCGGCCCCCGCGGCCGTGAGGACGACGAGCCACCCCACGACGCAGACCCCGGCCGCGAGGACCCACCGGGAGAACCCCGAGAGGAGCCGACCCGGAGCGCCCGAGCGCCCGACGGTGATCACGAGGGCCAGCCCGAGGACCAGGAGAATCGCGAGCTCGATCCGCACTGCCGGGATCGGAGAGAGTTCGACATCCCCCGGACGGAAGAGGAACGGGTCGACGCTCCCGAGCAGCTGCGACGGCGAGATCCCGCTGCGGGCGGGAGACGGCGAGGGGGCCGCTCCCGGAACGAACCCGGGGCTGTGGAGGCCGAGAACGAGGACGTGCAGCGACGGAAGGACCGGGAGGAGCGCCGTTCCCAGCGCCGCCGCCCACCGCCCCACCCAGGCCCGGGTCCGGCCGAGCGCGCGGGGTCCACCGACCAGGCCGAATCCCACGAGCGCCGGCAGGAGCCACTGCGCACCCACCGGGTTCATCGCGGCGGAGTATCCGAGGAGGAGGCCGAACCCGAGCGCGTCGCCCCACTTGGGCGGTCCGGCGCGCGCCCACGCGGTCGATTGGGCCGCGAGGAGGAGGACCAGCGGGAAGGCGAAGGCGAAATCGTTGCTCCCCCCGACGAGCGACCGGGTCGCCGGGCCGAGGCACCCGAGGACGAGGGCGACCGCGGCCCCGGCCCGGTCGGTCCCGAAGACGCGTCGGCCGAAGACGAACCCGGAGAGGGGGACGATCGAGAGGAACAGCGGGGTCACGAGGAGGGCCGTGCGGGCGGGCGGGAGGCCGAAGGCGAGCTGCGCCGCCCCCAGCCACACGGTCGTGCCCTGGGGGTACAGGATCATCGGGGAGGCGTACGGGTGGAACGACAGCGGCAGCGTGCCGTGCTGCAGGAGGAGGGCGGTGTACGTCGTCAGCAGGCTCGAGTCGTAGGTGTTCCCGGTACCGGCCGAGAGCGCGGCCGAGATCTCCACGAGGTAGAGGCCCAACGCCGTCGCGAGGGCGATCGCGGGACCCCAGGCGAACAGGCGCGCCACGACCGCCTCGACCGGCGGGCGGTTCCCTCGCCGCCGGCGGGCCACGGCAAGGGTGAGGAGGCCGGCCCCCGCCACGATCGGCAGCCCGAAGACGACGGGACCCACGAACGCGCCCGCGGGAAGGGCCGCGACGAGGTAGAGGGCCGCCCCTCCGAGGTAGAGGTCGAGCAGGCCCCGCTCGACCGGTTCGGCCGTCCGCCAGAGGGAGACCCAGCGGGCGGCCAGGACCCGGACCGCCTCGCCGAGGACAGCGGCTTCGACGGCCCAGACGACCAGCGCGGTCGCCCAGAGGGCGTCCGGCGGTCCGGGAACGGACACGGCCGGGCAGAGCGGACGTCGAGTTAAAGGACCGCGGGGGCCCGTGCCGGCCCATCGCTACGTATTTACCGTCCGGGGGGCCCACGCGCTCGGGAGCACGAGTTGGCCGCGCAGAGCGGGGCGGACCTTCGCGAAGGTCTGTCCACGGTCACGCGGGGCACGATCTTCGTGATCGTCTCCACGGTCTGCCTCGTACTCTTCAACTTCCTCTCGCGGGTGCTGCTCGTCCGCAGCCAGGCGAACTGGGGTGCGTTCTCCTTCGATCTCGCGCTCGCGGCCGTGCTGTCGTCCTTCGGGACGCTCGGGCTGCCGAGCGCGATCGCCCGCAGCCTCCCGTACGCCAGTTCGGATGCGGAGCGCCGGACGCTCGTCCGGGCCTCGTTCTGGGTGGCGGTGGCGTCCGCCGCGGCCCTCGCCACCCTGCTCTGGGCGATCGCCGAGCCCGTCGGTCGGTTCCTCGGGAATCCGGCGGTCGGCCTCGGGCTCCAGTTCTTCTCGATCGCGGTGGGTGCGTCGATCGTCGGGAGTCTGATCGCCTCGATATTCCAGGGATACTCGGACGTCGCCCCCAACGCCCTGTTCCTCCAGATCGTGAATCCGGGGCTGTTCCTCGCCTTTCTGGGGATCGCGTACGCCGTGCCGACGATCGGGGTCACGTACCGGAGCGCCCTCGCCTCGTACGCGCTCGCGAACGCGCTGACGCTCGCCGGGCTGGCGCTCTACGCGGTGCGTCGGCTGCCCCGCCACCTGTCGGCGGGCCCCCTCGCCCCCGAGGCGAGCGGCCGGCTGTTTCGGTTCGCGGCGCCCCTGTTCGTCGCGGGGGCGATGGTGAGCCTCGCGGGCTTCGGCGACACCCTCATCCTGGGGGTCTACCACAACGGCGAGGTCGCCATCTACACCGCCTCCCTCACGCTCGCGAGGCTGCTGCAGATCGGGATCAGCGCCGCTTCCTACATCTTCCTCCCGGTCGCCGCGCGGTTCCTGCGGCGGGGGAACCCCCGGGCCATCCGCCTCACGTACGGGACCATCACCAAGTGGATGGCCCTCCTCTCGATGCCCCTGTTCTTCCTCTTCGTCCTCCTGCCCCAGCGATCGCTCGGCCTGGTATACGGCGGGGGCTACACCGCGATCGTCCTGCCGCTCCAGCTCGCCGTGACGGGAGCGTTCGGGGCGACGCTGCTCGGCCCCGGAGCGACCACGCAGATCGCGTACGGGCGGGTCCGCTTGCTCGCGTACAACTCGGTCGCGGCCGGCGTCGCGGACATCACCATCGCCCTCGCGCTCGTCCCGACCTACGGCTACGTCGGCGCCGCCGTGGCGTGGGGCGCCGCGAACGTGCTCTACGCCGGGCTCTGTCTGGCCGAGCTCGCCTCCGTGGACGGGATCAATCCGTTCCGACGCCACTTCGTCGTTCCCCTCCTGGTCTCGACGGTCCCCCTCGCCCTGCTCGTGATCCCGTTCCGCTCGAGCATCCCGATGTGGGCGCTCCCTCCGGTCGGGCTGGGGGTCGCGGGGGCGTTCGTCCTGGCCGTCGTGGCCACGGGCAGCATCGACGAAGGCGACCGGCTACTGCTCGGAGCGGTCGAGGGCCTGATCGGTCGGCCGCTGCCGTTCGTCCGGCGGTTGGGCCGTTGGTACGACCGGCGGAACCGCTCCGGGTGACTCCCGGTCGCCGTTCGCCGGAGCCCGTCCCGTCCGCAGGTGGTCGACCAGCAGCAGGACCACTCCGCCGGCGAGCAGGAAGAGGACGTACTCCGCGAGGCTGTTCGCGGCCGCCGTGGACCCCACGGCATCCGCGATCGCCGCGACCACGAGGAGGGCGAGCGCCGCCCCGACCAGGTACCGAGCATCGAGGGAGGCCCACTCGGAATAGACCATGTACGCCACGAGGAGGGCGAGGAAGAGAAGGGGGTACGGAAGGGTCATCGAGGGCCGCTCCGCTCGGGGGGACCGGCCCCGTGGTAAAAATCGTATGGTCTCCCCTCGGGGACCCTCCCTCGCGGGGGATCGGGGGCTGCCGCGCCCGCCGACGTATATCGGCAGGGGCGGCTCGTCACCTTTACATAGGCCCGCTCGCATCAGAACTACATCGGGGTTACCCAACCTCGCTAGCATGTCGAGCAGCACGCGTCGTCGAATCGTACCGGTGTCGCTCGGCGTCGCGATGCTCGCGGTCGTGATCGCCGCCGCGCTGGTCCCGAACGCCGGGGCCGTGCCGGCCACCTCCAACTGCCCCTACTCCCCGTGCAGCACGTCGCCGGCCACGGTCCCGGCCTGGGAGATCGCATCGATCGGTGCGATCGTGGTCCTGGGCCTGCTGATCGGCCTCTTCCTCGTGATGCGCCGCCGGCGCCGCCCCCCGGCCGAGGGGGTCGTCGTCGCGGCCGCTCCGGGCGGAGGTCCGCCCGCGGGCGCCATGGAGCCGGCCCCAACGGCGCCCTCGCCGGAGGAGATCTCCTCCGCGGCGTACGTAGAGACCCCCGAAGACGTCGGGACGCCTCCCCCGCCCCTGGGCACCCCTCCCGCCGCGGCCGGAGCGGGCGCCGCAGCGTCGGCGGAGTCCGAGCCCGATATCGACTCGCTGATGGCGGAACTCGACAAGATCAGCGGCGAGATCCTCAAGCGGACCCCGAAGAAGGGGTCGCAGACCTCGGCTGAGGAAGACATCGACGAGACCCCGTCGCCCTGACCCGCGCCTCCCGGAGCGGGGGTTAAGAGCCCGGCCTCTGTCGTACGGACGATGCCCGAAGCGGGGGGACCCGGTCGCGACGAACCCCTGCTCGACGCCCTCCGCCGGGCGATCGGCCGTTCCGCGGTGCGGCCCCGGGAGATCGAGGTCGGGATCGCGCTATCGATCGCGCTCGGTCGGCTGCGGCCGGCCGTGTCGTGCGGCGGCTGTTCGACTCCGCTCGAGTTCGAAGGCATTCCCGCGCGGACGATCGCTGGGTTGCCGGTGCCGTTCCGGCTGATCGTCGACGGACCGGCCGACGCGTGAGCCGGCGCGGAGGCAGCACGTCGTGCCGTTCACGCTCGTCGGAACGGTGGTCGGCCTCATCGTCACGGTCCTGTCGACCATCGGGCTGGCCGGTCTCTTCGCGCTGATGATCGTCGAGAGCTTCGGCGTCCCCCCGCTGCCGAGCGAGGTGATCCTCCCGTTCGCCGGGTTCCTGGTGGCGGAGGGGACCCTGCCCCTGTTCGCCACGATCGCGGTCGCGATGGCCGGCGCGCTCGTCGGCTCGTTCGCCGGGTACGCCGTCGGGCGGTGGGGGCGCGAGCGGATCACCGGCGTCGGCCTCGGGTTCCTGCGCGTCGAAGAGCGGCACATCGCCCGCATGGACGCGTTCTTCGCCCGGTGGGGCGAGGTCACGGTCGTGGTCGCTCGCCTTCTCCCGGTCGTGCATGCCTACATCAGCTTCGCCGCCGGAACGGCGCGGATGAACCCGACCCGGTTCGGCATCTACACGTTCGCCGGGGCGACCCCGTACGCGCTGGCGCTCCTGTACGTGGGGTTCGTGCTGCGCGCACACTGGGAGCTGATCTCCTCGTACTTCGGCGTCCTCGACTACGTGCTGATCCCGCTCATCGCCCTGGCCGTCGTGTACCTCGGGCTGCTGATCGTCGGCGTGCTCGCGCCGGGGTGGCCTCCCCGCCGCCGTCGCACCTCGGCGGGTTCCCCGGGTCCGGCCGGGGCGGGAGAGCCGCGGCCGTAGGTCGCCGACCGGTCCGGGGTCGACCTCGGTGGAAGGGATCGCCCCGTCAGCCGGACGGTTCTCGGAGGGCGTGTCTCCGCGCTGCCGGCGAGAATTCCGGCACGACCACCCGACCGCGGGCCGGCCCGACGAACTCGCCCTCGCGGACGATCGGTTCCCCGTCGCGCCAGTGCTCGACCGGTGGGATCGCCTCCCAGCCCTCGAACGCCGTCCACCCGCACGGGGCGTGGAGGCGGGCCGCCGTGAGCCGGCGGCGAGCGCGGAAATCGACGACCAGTAGGTTCGCCCGGTGGCCCGGGGCGATCCGCCCGAGCGGCTGGCCGAACCACCGTGCGGGTCGGTCGCTCGCGGAGCGCAGGAGGACATCGAGCGGAAGCTCTCCGGAACGCACCCGGGCCAGGAGTATCGGCAAGGTCGTCTCGAGCCCGGGCATGCCGCTCGGGGCACGGTCGAACCCGAGCGACTTCCCGTCCGCCGGGTGGGGGGCATGGTCGCTCGCGAGGCAGGGGATCTCGCCCCGACAGAACGCGGCCCACAGTCCGGCTCGATCTTCCTCCGACCGGAGCGGCGGATTGACCTTGAACCGCGCATCGGCCCCGGCCCGCTCGGAGAGGAGCAGGTGGTGGGCCGTCGCCTCGAACGACCAGCCGCGAGCGCGCAGCTCGCGGACCGACGCGGGCGTCGTGGCGTGGGCGATGTGGAGCCTCAGCCGGTCCGGGCTCTCCCCCAGGCGCCGGAGCGCCTCCGCCTCGGCGCTCGGCGGCCGGTGGGCGTTCCACGCCCGGGCGTCCGAGATCGGGACGATGTCCCGGAAACAGGCCGGGTCCTCGGCGTGGACGGCGACGGGAACGTCGAACCCGGCGAGTCGGTCGAGCAGCCGGGCGAGGTCGGTCGGGTTCGGGACCGCGTCGATCCCGGTGGTCGGGCTCAGGAAGATCTTGAACGCACCGGCCCGCTCGGCGAGGGCGGGGACGCTCCCGGCATCGAGGGGGCTCGCATACAGCAGCACATCCACCGCCGCCCTTCCCCGGACGAGGGCCTCCTTCGCCTCGAGCCGGTCGGTGTCTGTGACCGGGGGGTCGGTGTTCGGCATCTCGCCGACGAGCGTGACTCCGCCTAGCGCCGCCTCGATCGTTCCGGAGGCGATCGATTCGCCGGCGCCTCCCGGCTCCCGCAGGTGAACGTGGAGGTCGGTCGCGGCCGGGAGGATCACGGACTGTCCGACATCGTGCCGTTCCCCGCCGGTGCGGATCCGTCCCACGGACTGGATGCGGCCGAGGTCATCGATCGCGATCTCCACGGGTTGGAGCCGGCCTCGGACGAGCGCGCGGCCCGCCAGCACCCGTGCGGGCGCCCCGTCGGACAGCTCCCCCGGGTCGGAGGAGCCTCCGCGGACCGGGGGGGTCATCCTCGCAAGCGACGCGAGCGGACGTAAAGAAGGCGGCGGGGGGCGGCCCAAAGGCGTTTTCTCTGGGCGAACGTCGGACCGGTGTGGTCGCGCGATGGCGGCGGGCGCGGACGCGCACCTACGCGCAGAGCGGCGTCGACCGGTCGTCGGTCGGTCGGGCGCTGGCGGCATTGCTCGGCCAGATCCGACCGGTGGCCCCGGGCTCGCACGGTCGACTCGTCGACCTGCCCGGCCACTACGCCGGGCTCCTACGCATCGGGCGCGAGACGATCGCGGCGACGACCGACACGGTCGGCACCAAGGTGCTGCTCGCCGACGAGATGGGCCGATGGGAGGAGGTCGGCGAGGACATCGTGGCGATCAACGTCAACGACCTGGCCGCCGTGGGGGCCCGGACCGCGGGGATCGTGGACACGATCGTGTGCGCCTGTCCGGACGCGGCCCGCTTCCGGGCGATCGGCCGCGGGATCCAGCGGGGCCTCGCCGCGGCCCGCTGCTCGCTGCTCGGGGGGGAGACGGCCGTGGTCCCCGACCTCGTGGGAGACATCGACCTGGGGGCGGCCGCGATCGGCTTCTTCCCGTCGGGGCGAAGGCCGGTGACGGGTCGGGGGATCCGGCCCGGCGACCGCATCGTCGGCATTCCCTCCTCGGGCGTGCACGCGAACGGATTCACGCTCCTGCGTCGGATCCTTTCGGAGGCCGGCGTCGACCCGCACCGTCCTCGGCCGGGGGGCCGAGGGCCCGTGGGGATCGAGCTGCTGCGACCGACCCGGACGTACACGGAGCTCGTCGAGTCCGTCGCCGATCGGCCGGGGGTCCGGGGCCTGGCCCACATGTCCGGGGGGGGCGTGCGGAACCTCGTGCGTCTCCACCCGGCGGTCCGCTTCGAGCTGGATCGATGGCCATCGGTCCCCCCGCTGTTCGAGTGGCTTCAGAGGACCGGAGGGATCTCCGATGAGGAGATGTTCCAGACGTTCAACATGGGGGTGGGGTTCGTCCTCGTGGTCTCGGGCGGGTCGGTCGCCCCCGTCCTGCGCTGTCTCGCCCGCGCCGGCGCTCCCGATGCGGTCGAGATCGGCCGCGTGGAGGCCGGGCGGGGCGTCGGGATCCCTCGGTGGGGGCTTCGCTACGCGGGGTACGCCTAACCTCCTCGGTCCGTGAATGATCCATCGGAGGAACGCAGCATAGCGACCGGCGTCGAGCCCTCGGGAGCCCGTCCGGCCGCGCGCGGTGGGAGGACCGGCTCGGTCGCGCTGGCGCTGGCCGCGGCGTTCGGATGGGCGACGTACTACCTCTTCGTGCTCCGGGGAACCCCCGGCACGGCCCCGTCCGCGATCCTGGTGTACCCGTTCGTGGTCGGCGGCGGGGCGTTCGCCCTGTCGGCGATCGTCTCGGGCCACGGTCCGGCGATCGCGCGGGAATGGAGATCGCCGTCCGCCTACCTGCGGACGACGCTGATGCTGGGCATGCAGGTCTCGATCCTCGCGGCGACGTACCTGACCGGTCCGGTCGATGCCTCGCTCCTCTCCCTCATCGGCGACGTCGTCGCCACGCCGCTCATCATCGCCGCGCTCTTCGCCGGTCCGCGGGCCTCGTTGGGACGACCGCTGTTCGTCCTCGGCCTCCTCCTGAGCCTCCTGGGCGGTTCGCTCGCGATCGTCGGGGGACGCAGGCTCTCCGCGGTCCACGGCCTCGGCTGGCTCGCGGTCATCGCGGTACCCATCGCCGTCGGCTTCTACTTCATCCTCTCTGCGCGGGCCTCGGAGAGCGCTCCCTACTCCGCCGTCGTCGGGCAGTCGATGCTCGGAGCCGCCCTCGGGGCCCTGCTGATCGCGCCGCTGATCCCCGGAGGCTGGGCGGGCCTCGTCGGGATGGGGCCGGTCCTGTTCGCGCTCCTCGCCGTGAACGGCCTCGTGAGCTTCTTCGCCGCGCCGACGTTCTACTTCCTCGCCATCCACCGGGAGGGGATCGTCGTGCCCTCCATGCTGATGACGGCGATCCCGATCTTCACCCTGCTTCTCTCGGTCGGGATCCTCGGGCTGGCGCTCCCGTGGCTGGGCCTCCTCGGCATACCGATCGCCGTGGCGGGGGCGCTCCTCACGTTGGCCACGGTCGGCGCCTCCTCGCCGTCGGCCGACCGCTGGGCCCGTCCGGGACGGTAGGCCGGGGCCTACTGCCAGTCGACGAGGCTCCGGTTGGTCCCCCGTCGTTTCGTCGGCTTCCCGAGGTCGCCCACCGGCGTGTCGAGCGTCGCGGCCGGGCCCTCGGGCGGAGGGGTCTCGAGGGGCGGGGCGGCGGCGTCCGGCGCCCCGAGGCGGCGCTGGTGGCTCCCGCGCAGGAGGGCGGCCGCGTCCCAGTCGAACACCTCCGTCACGCGAGCGAGGGTCTGGGCTACCCGATCGGCGTAGTACTCCCAATCGGGCTGCTGGGTGAATGGACGGCCCTCCACCCACGGCTCGATCTCCTGGGGACTCTTCCGGGAGTCGGTGACGATCCAGGCGACCCGCATTCCGGGGATCACGTCGTATCCTTCCTCGCGAAGGCGGCGATAGATCCGCAGGAACGGCAGCGCGTCGCGGGTCGACAGGTTGTACTCGTTCTCCGCGCGTACGGTCCGGGCGATCACGAGCCGCTCGACGGGGACCGCGCGGTTGCGGACGGTCTGCACGAGCTCGCGCGAGCGGCGCACCGCGGCGTCCGTGTCGCCCCGGAGCACGAGGTCGAAGACCTGGAGGAGCGCCTCCGACTGGAAGTCGAACGCGTCGGTGCGCCGGGTCTCGTACCCGCGAATGATCAGCTCCTCGCGCGGCCAGACGGTTCGCCCGACGTACCGCTTCTTCACGCCGTGGGAGAAGAACGTCTCGTAGACGGACTGGAACTCGAAGGTGACCCCCTCCCGGCTGAACCGCTTCGCGACGGACTCGCCGAACGCCCGAGCGCCCTCGAGCGTCGCCACCGGGGACCGGACGAAGACCGAATCCGTGTCGGAGTACACGACCTCGAAGCCGTCGGCCTCGAGCTCCCGGATGATCGAGGTGATCGCCTCCCGGGCGAACGCCGTGATCGCCGCTCCGATCTCCTTGTTCGTGAACCGGTAGAAGCTCGAGGCGAGCACGCCGTAGAAGGAGTTCATCAGGATCTTCACCGCGTTCTGGAGCCCGTCGTAGTACTCCGCGAGCTCGGGGGTCGGGGCCGAACGGCCCTGCGCGCGGAACCGGTCCCGGTCCGCCAGGAGCTCCGCGAGGATCTCCGGGATGATCCCCCGGCGGACGCTCGGGGCGAGGAACCGGGCCCCGCTGGGGGCGACCGTGGTCCCGTCGGGCGAGAGCGTCGTGAAGCAGAGGTTCCGGGCGATGATGATCGACGGGTACATCGACTTGAAATCGAGCGTGACCACCCACGGATGGATCCCCGCGCGGATCGCGTGGACGTATCCCCCCTCGATCGGGTTGTCGCGTCCGGCGTGGTGGCTGGGGGGAACGCCGACGTGCCGGGCGTCGGCGCGGGGGATCAGCATCGCGTCGATGTACTGCGAGGTGCGGCCGTTCAGCCCCTCCTCGAGCGGGAGGTGCGCCACCGTCGCGAGGTCCGTGCCTCTCTCGATCGAGCGCAGCCGAACGAGAATCCGCAGGGCCAGGTCCGCGTCGTGCTCGCAGTACTCCATCACCCGGTCCGGGTCCCGCGCCCACTCCTGCTCGATGTTGCGCCGGTCGACGTCCAGCTTGGAGTCGTTCAGGAGCGTCCGGGCGACGAACTGCAGGGTCTCCTGCTTGGGTCGGAGGTCGCGGCGGGCGAACCACCATGCGTCGGCGACGACGCGTCCGGCGACCTTCCAGATCCGGTCGCCCATCTCCTTGGGGGGGGCGCGGTCCCGCGCGATCCCGAAGGAGGGGATCCCCAGGGCGCCCGCCCGCTCGACCAGGAGCGGGAAGTCGTAGCCGCCGATGTTGTAGCCGGTGATGACGTCCGGATCGTCCTCGACCACGATCCGGGCGAACTCCTCGAGCATCGCCCGTTCGCTGGCATCCCGAAGCCGGAACGTCCGGCGCGGGCGCCCGCCTCCCGCGGCGACCCCGCAGATCGTGAAGATCGTCCGCTCGCGGATCGCGTTCTCGATGTCGAACGACAGCACCCGGAGCGACGGGCGGAACGGGTCGATCGGGCGGATGTCGTGGTCCGCGTCCGTCACGACCCGCACGACCTCGGCGACCGCGTACCGGCCCCGGATCTCGGGGGGCTCGTCCTCGGCCTCGAACGCGACACACAGCCCGAGGTGCTTGTCGTAGAGGAACCGGTGGACGAACGGGATGTCGCACGCGAGCACGCTCGCATCGTCCCCCTTCCGGCGGTACCGTTCCCGGTAGTCGGGGACCTGCCACGGCTTGCGGATCGTCACCCGCAGCGCGGGCCGGTCGCGGCCCTCGACCCAGGCAGGGGTCTCGTCGGTCCGAACGACCTCGGGATCGCGCTGGAGACGCTCCCGGACGTCGGGCGTTGGGTCGGTGATCTCGAAGTAGGGCCGGAACCCGTAGTAGCGCGCGACGAGGGTCTGACCTTCGCGGGTGCGCCCGAACAGTTCGACGACGACCCCGTCGTCCGTTCCATGGTAAGAACCGCCCACGACGAACAGGTCGACGGTGCGCACGGACCGAGGAGCCCGACCCGCGTTAAAGCTGTTTAGAACGGCCGCGTCCGGAGCCAGGCCGACAGCGCCGCGAGGTCGGCCTGCCACCGCGCGCGGAGCCGCGCGGACCGGAGCGACGCGGCCGGATGCACGAGCGGGAAGAGGGGTGGCTCCCGACCGCCGCGGAGGGTCCCCGCGGCCCGGAGGACCGGCGGGGACGCGGGGTCGAGCGCCTTCAGCGCCGATGCCCCGAGGGGGATCACGACGCGGGGACGGAGCAGCTCGAGCTGGCGGTCCAGGTACGGCCGGCAGGTCCGCGCGGCGGCGGGGTCGAACCGGTTCTGGGGCGGTCGACACTTGAGCACGTTCAGGATCCCCACGTCGGCCTCCTCCAGGCCGAGGTCGGCGATCGCCGCGTCCAGGATCCGTCCCGATCGGCCGACGAACGGCCGACCCTGGCGGTCCTCCTCCGCGCCCGGCGCCTCTCCGACGAACACGAGGCGCGGCGCGATGCCCCCTCGGTAGACCACGGCCTGCGTGCGGAACGCGCCGAGGGGACAACGGCGGCACCGTCGGATCTCGGCCGAGAGGAGATCGAACTGCCGGCGACGCCGGTCGGGGCCCGCGCCCCGGGGTCGGGCCCGGCCGACCGGTCGGGCCGTGGACGAGGACGTCGGGGCGTTCTTCACCGCGGACTCGGCCGGGGGGCCCGGCGCACCTCGTAACCCGGCAGGGACCTTAAATAGGGACGCCTGGTGGCACGGCCCCCACCGACAGTATGCCACCTCCCTCGGGTCTTAACACCGCCGGCCGTCTCACGCGGCTCCGGCAGAGGCGACGCTGGTCGGACCGGTACTACAAGCGCCGGACGCTCCACCTCAAGGAGCGCTCCGACCCTCTCGAGGGGGCTCCGCAGGGCCGCGGTATCGTGATCGAGAAGGTCGGGGTCGAGGCGAAGCAGCCCAACTCGGCGATCCGCAAATGTATCAAGGTCCAGTTGATCAAAAACGGCCGGCAGGTGACCGCCTTCGCCGTCGGGGACGGGGCCATCAACTTTATCGATGAGCACGACGAGGTGATGGTCGAGGGCATCGGGGGAAGGATGGGGCGGTCGTACGGGGACATTCCGGGCGTCCGCTACAAGGTGATCCAGGTGAACGGCGTGTCGCTCGACGAGCTGGTGCGCGGCCGCAAGGAGAAGCCGGCCCGATGAGCGGAACTCCCGAGCCGTTCACGGTACCCGAGCCGACGGGCGAGGAGACGGGTCCGGTCGTGCAACGCCCGCAGCCCCCCGCTCCCCCGCCGTTCGCGTTGCCCCCGCTGTTCGGGAAGTATCCGTTCGAGGGGGTCGAGGTCCACGATGCGGGCCTCCTGCCGTACCTGTATCTTCACCCGGTCTACGCCCCGCACACGGAAGGCCGGCTCGCCGGCCGCCCGTTCCTGAAGGCGCGGATGCACCTGGTCGAACGGCTCGCGAACCACCTGATGAAGGGGGGGAAGTTCACGGGCAAGAAGTCGAAGGCCCTCACGACGGTCCGCAAGGCGTTCGACGAGATCGCGGCGAAGGAAGGGAAGAACCCGTTGCAGCTGCTCGTCGACGCGGTCGAGAACGCCTCGCCCCGCGAGGAGGTCACCCGTCTCCAGTTCGGAGGGATCTCCGTGCCGCGCGCGGTCGACGCGTCCCCCGCCCGGCGACTGAACGTCGCGATCCGGAACCTCGCGCTCGGGGCGATCCAGGCGTCGCACAAGTCCACGAAGCCAATCTATTCGTGCCTCGCCGACGAGATCCGTCTGGCGGCCAAGTCGGACCTTACGGCATTCTCCGTCGGTCGGAAGGAAGAGGTCGAGCGCGTCGCGCAGTCCGCGCGGTAGGCCCAAGGGTACGCCCATGACGCACATCCGAGCCGAATTGGCGAAGGCCATCCCCGACATGATGCGGAACATCGACCGGATCCGCAACATCGGGATCGTCGCCCACATCCACCACGGGAAGACGACGCTCTCCGACAACCTCCTGGCCGCGGCCGGGATGATCTCGAACGAGCTCGCGGGAAAGCAGCTCTACCTGAACTTCGACGAGCAGGAGCAGGCGCGCCTCCTGACGATCAACAACGCGGACGTCACGATCGTCCACGAGTTCGAGAAGGAACAGTATCTGATCAACCTCATCGACACGCCGGGGCACGTCGACTTCGGCGGGGATGTCACCCGGGCGATGCGGGCGGTCGACGGGGCGATCGTCGTCGTCTGCGCCGTCGAGGGCGTCATGGCCCAGACCGAGACCGTCCTGCGCCAGGCGTTGCGGGAGAAGGTCAAGCCGACCCTGTTCATCAACAAGGTCGACCGGGCGATCAAGGAGCTCCAGCTCACCCCGGACTCGCTGCAGAAGCGCTTCGGCACCATCATCGGCGAGGTCAACGAGCTGATCCGCAAGATGGCCCCCGAGGAGTTCGTCGGCGATTGGATGGTCGACCCACGGAACGGCTCGGTCGCCTTCGGCTCGGGCTACGAGAACTGGGCGATCAGCGTCCCGTACATGCAGCGCACCGGGGTCAAGTTCCCCGACATCATCGACTTCGTCTCGACCGGCCGTTCGAAGGAGATCGCCCAGCGCGCCAAGATCAACGACGTCATCTTCGACATGGTCGTCCGGCACCTTCCCAGCCCGCGGGTCGCCCAGAGGTACCGGATCCCGAACATCTGGAAGGGCGACACCGAATCCGCGGTCGGGAAGGCGATGGTCGCGACCGACGCGGAGGGCCCGGCGGCGTTCATGGTCACGGACATCACCATGGACCCGAGCGCCGGGGAGATCGCGACCGGTCGGGTCTTCTCCGGTCGGCTCCAGAAGGGGATGGAGCTGAGCGTCGTCGGCACGAAGACCAAGAACCGGATCCAGCACGTGTCGCTGTTCATGGGCCCCGAACGGCTGATGGTCGAGGAGGTCACCGCCGGCAACATCGCCGCGGTGATCGGGCTCTCCGACGCCTTCGCGGGGACGACGATGGCGGCGGACGCGGGGATGGCGCCGTTCGAGGAGATCCGGCACGTCTCGGAGCCGGTCGTCACGGTCGCCATCGAACCGAAGCGGATGGCCGACCTCCCGAAGCTCATCGAGGTCATGCGCAAGATCGCGAAGGAGGACGCGAGCCTTCGGGTCGAGATCAACCAGGAGACCGGCGAACACCTGCTCTCCGGCATGGGCGAGCTCCACCTCGAGATCACCCAGTACCGGATCGTCAACGACTACAAGGTCGAGATCTCGGCGTCGAAGCCGATCGTCGTCTACCGGGAGCTCGTGCGGCATCCCGGCGGGCCGTTCGAGGGGAAGTCCCCCAACAAGCACAACCGGTTCTACTTCGAGGTCGAGCCCCTGCCGACCGCCGTCGTGCAGGCGATCAAGGACGGCGAGATCCCGCAGGGGAAGTCGTTCAAGGACCTCAAGAGCCTCGTCACCCGCATGGACCAGCTCGGCATCTCCCGCGACGAGGGGCGCGGCCTGATCGCGGTCGACGGAACGAACGCCCTGTTCGACGTGACGAAGGGGATCCAGTACCTCAACGAGACGATGGACCTGATCGTCGACGCCTTCAAGGAGGCCGTCAACCGGGGCCCGCTCGCGAACGAGAAGGTCTACGGGCTCAAGGTCCGCCTCGTCGACGCGAAGCTGCACGAGGATTCGATCCACCGCGGACCGGCGCAGACGATCCCGGCGGCGCGGTCGGGGATTTACGGCGCGATGGTCCTCGGGGACCGCCTGCTCCTCGAACCGTTCCAGAAGGTCACCGTGAACGTCCCGCAGGAGGTCCTCGCCGGAGCGACGCGCGAGCTGCAGCGGCGTCGGGGCGAGATCCTCGACATGACGAGCGTCGGCGACCTGCAGACGGTCTCGGCGAAGGTCCCCGTCGCGGAACTGTTCGGCTTCGCCTCCGACATCCGGAGCGCGACCGCGGGCAAGGTCCTCTGGGCCACCGAGTCGCTCGGTTTCGAGCCCGTCCCGGTCGAGCTCCAGCCGAAGGTCGTGGCGGAGATCCGGCAGCGGCGCGGCCTCAAGCCCGAACCGTACGACGCGGCCTACTACTCCGGGTGACCGGTCCCTCGGCGGCCGTCCGCCGACGCGGAGCCGCCGGCGAACCTACTACGAGCTGTAGTGGGTTCTCCCACGGCGGCGGAGGAGCGCGCCGGATCAGCTACTACGCGGCGTCGGAGGTGGGCCGGGACCCCCCTTGCGGGGCGCCGGGCCCATCGCGGCCTCGAGCGTGCGTTGTCCGTGCGGCCGGGGGCCCTCCGCCGAACGTGCGCGCAGCGGCCAGGAGCCCTCGTGGTCGAGGAGCCAGCGCTTGCGCCAGAGCCCGAGGCCGAAACCGGTGATCGACCCCCCCTCGCCGACCACGCGGTGGCAGGGGATCACGATCGGGATCGGGTTCCGCCGCATCGAGCCGCCGACGGCCCGAGCCGCTCCGGTGAACCCGGAGCGCCGGGCGAGCTCTCCGTACGTCACGGTCTGGCCGGCGGGGACCTGCCGGAGGACGCCCCAGACCTTCCGGTCGAATCCGGAGGCGGAGTCGGGGTCGACGTCGACCTCGAAGGACCTCCGGTCGCCCCGGAAGTACTCCTGGAGCTGTCGGGGAGGGCTGCCCCTCGGGTAGGGGGGCTTCCGCCGACCCGCTCCCGGCGGCAGGCCGCTCTGGGGGAGGCCGTTCTCGAGCAGGTCGACCACCCGCACGCTCGTGCCCTGGTAGACGATACGGAAGGTTCCGATGGGAGTCGTCACATCCGAGAACTCGACCCGACCGGCCATCGAGGGGAGAGGCCCGTCCGGCCTTATCTCGGTTTCAACCGGACCCCGGACCGACCAGTCCGGTGGAGGTGATCCGGAAGTCGGCCGCTCCTTCCGGGAGGGAGCGGTGCTTCGTCAGGACGACGCGGCGTCGGTCGCCCGGGAGGCGGTCGAACCGGAGGATCGTCTTCGCCGCATGGTTCAGGAACGAGCCGCCGAGCGGCTCGAGGGTCCCCTCCCGAACGCTGCGCCATACCTGGTTCGTGAAGAGGACCGGCACCCCCACGCGGAAGGCGGTCGCCATCAGGTTGGCGACCGAGACCGACAGCGCCTGGCGGGCGTCATCCTCGTCCGGGGCCGAGAGCGACAGACGGTAGAAGAACGTCCCCGAGTCGACGACGATGAGGCCGACCGGCCGCTTCCCCTCGCGCGCGAGCGTGCACGCGGTGGCGACGGCGCGGGCCTGCTGCTCGAGGTCCTTGGGGGTCGAGAGCAGGAAGCGCCGGAGGATCCGCTCGAGTTCGTCGCCGGCCATCGCCCGGAGGCGGTCGACGCTGATCCCCTCCGTGTCGATGTAGAAGACCCACCGGTTCTGGCGGGCGACCCGGAGCGCCACCTCGAGGCAGAAGAGGGTCTTCCCGCTCCCGCCCTCCCCGTAGATCTCCGTCAGGCAGTCGGTCTCGAGGCCGCCGCCCAGGAGGCGGTCGACGGACGGGATCCCCGTCGGCAGTCGGTCGGCGGCCATCGGCCAGGCGAGAGGCCGCGCCGCCTTAATCTCTCGGCCGCCGGGGGCTCATCGGCCGATCGGGTAGCGAACGCCGACCTCGGCGAGCCGCACGGCCGCTGCGGACGGTGCGAACGCCTCGGGGTGCTCGGTGTGGATCGGATACAGGTTCGTCGGCGCCACCGAGCGGACGATCTCGAGCAGCTCGGGCCCCGAGGCGTGCCCGCTCGCGTGCATCTGGTGGAACGACAGGCCGAAGTGGTCGAGCCAGTTCCGCATCACGCGGTCGTCGACGTCATCCTCGCTGAACGGCTCGCTCATCGAGTGGAGGAACGGCGTTCCTTTCGGCGGTCGGAGGTCGATCAGCTCGGGGAAATGCATCTGGTCGAGCGCGAGGAGGTAGCGTTCGCCCCGCGCGCGGACCTCCTCGGCGTCGAGCCCCCCGTCGAGGAACGGTTTTTCCCAAGTGAAGTAGCGCTTCTTCTTCCGGTTGTACACGACGATCCCGTCAGTCGTTCCCGGGACCGGGACGCTCCCGGCCGGGAAGCGGGGAGCGACGGCCGCGAGGAGGTGGGCGGTCCTCGCGGAGACGACGAACTCCCGGTCGCAGGCGCGAGCGGCACGGTAGAGGGTGGTCAGGCGGTCGATGTCCCGCGGGTAGGTGCAGGCGAGGGCGAGGGTGGGCTGCCGCTCGAGCAGCCGGTCGGCCTCCCGGCGGACCCCTTCCTCGGAGAGGTTCCGACGGGGGTCCGGGCCGGCCCGGGTCCCCTCGATCAGGAGCGCGTCGGGGCGCTCCTCGGCGGCGGCTCGGAAGAACTCGTGGGTGTCGGCCGCCCGCGGTCCGTGGTGCCGGAAATCGCCGGTGTAGACCAGCGTCCCCTCCGAGGTCCGCACGAGGAACCCGTAGGCGAACGGCACCGAGTGGTCGACCGGGTACGGGACGACCTCGATCCCTCCGACCTTCACGGCCGTGCGGTCCCGGAACGTCCGCCATGGGTGCTCGCCGTAGCGCATGGCCGTCGACGTCTCGATCGCGTGGAGAAGGTCCCGCGTCCCCTCCCCGACGTGGACGGGGATCTCGGGGTCGATCAGCGAGAGGTACCCGGCATGGTCGGCGTGGGCATGGCTCACGAAGACGGCGTGGATCTCCGGCGACCGGCCGGCGAGGTCCGAATCCCCGAGCGCCTCGCGGGAGTAGAACCCCTCGATCCGGGGGATGAGGCCGAACTCGAGGAGGTCCTTCGCCCGGCAGGTCGACCGCGGCTGCAGGTAGTCGACGTAGTACTGTTCGTACCGCGGGGAGAACGACGGGCCGAAGTCGAAGAGGATCCGGTCCGGACCGTCCTCGATGAGGATCTTGTTGCCTCCGATCTCCCGGATCCCCCCGAGGAAGGTGACGGTCGGTCGGCCCATCCCCCCGGGATGCGGCGGGCGACCTTAGAGGGTTCGGAGGGTCGGCCGACCGTCGGGCCCGCACCGGCCGGGGGAAGGCATTACGTTCGACCGGGACTGGAGCCTTCCCATGGGTCTCAACTACGTCGGCCTACGGGTGACCGATCTCGAGCGCTCGCTCCGCTTCTACACGCGGGGCTTGGGCCTCGTCGAACAGCGGCGAGGCACCATGAGCCACGGCGGCACGTGGGTCAGCCTGGAAGACCCGACGACCGGCGTCCAGCTCGAGCTCAACTACTACCCTCCCGGACACCGCTTCGCGACCCCCTACGCGGCCGGTGAGGGGCTCGACCACTTGGGGTTCGAGGTGACGGACGCGCGGGGGAAGATCGCGTTCCTCCGTGCGCTGGGAGCCCAGGTGGCGGTCGAGCCCTGGCTGGAGGAGGGACGGTACTGGATCGGGTTCGTCGAGGACCCGGACGGCAACTGGATCGAGATCCAGAGCGAGGCTCCCGGGGGGACCCCGGACGCTAGCGCGCCTTCAGCACCTTCTTGACGTTCGGGTGTTCCTTCGTGAAGATCTTGCCCCCGCAGTTGTCGCAGCGGACCCCGAACAGGTTCGCGTCGGAGGGGAGCGCTTCACCGCAGCGGATGCATCGGAACATGACCGCCTTCGACCGGACCGGGGTCCTTAAGCGTTGCCGGCCTCGGTCTCCCGTTCCGCACGGCTGATCGGCGGGGGCGGGGCGAAGACGTAGGCGTTCGACGCGAAGCGGGTGCCGCACCGGCGGCACTCGAAGACCCCGCTGGCCACGCGACCGAGCGTGGAGGTCGAGCACCGGGGGCACGTCGCGGGCCGGGCCCGCACCCGGTCGATGTCGATGACCCGCCGACGGATCCGGATCCCGTACCGGGGCCCCATCCAGCCGGTGGGACCGATCTTCTTCGTCCGCTTGCTCACGGTGACCCTCCCCGGACCTGCTGCCGCAGCCGCTCGCCGTGGACGAACGCCCGGCGCACGACCGACTTAACGTCATCGGGCGAGAACGCGCCCACCAGCCCCTTCTGCATCGCGACGACCCGCCCGGTCTCGTCCGTGGCGACGGTCAGCCGACCCTGGGCCGCCTGCTCCTCGTCGAACGTCGGGTCCACGACGATGCTCTCGCCGAGGCGCACGAACGTGCACTCGATCGGGAGGTGCTGGACGTCGAGGGGGTAGTCGTTCTCCGCGACCTCGAACCGCTTCGCCGGAACGGTCGCGTGGCTGAGCGCGGCGACCGCCGCGAGCAGGGAGGCGTCGATCAGGTTGCCCGCGTGGCCGAGGACGTGCATGTCGACGTAGCAGACCCAGGTCTTCTCGCCGGGCGTGACGCAGAGCTTCGTGAGGTCGATCGTCTCGGCCGCGCGGATCGCGCGGTCGACCACGCGCGAGACCTCGATCGCCCCCGGTTGCGGCGGCCCGGGCTCGAACGTCGGGCTCGAGAGCGGGATCAGCTCCGCGTTCGTCGTGAGGACGCCGGCGTTGGGCGTGTCGGCGAACGGCTTCCCCGGCTCGAGCTTGACGCCGCAGAGCACGGCCGTCTCCCCGATGCGGGCGAGCGCGCTCCCGTCGGCCGTCGTGACGAACCCCGGGACGATCGAGATCGTCCGGTACTCGTCGAGGCCGCGCCCGTCGACCCGCTTCCCGTCCGCGGCGAGGTCGAGGATGTGCGTCGTCTGGATGTCCGCGGTGATCTCGTCGCTCATGCCCCCCCCTCCTCCATCGGCGTGACGGTGTAGCGGGCCCGCAGGGCCGCCTTCATCTTCTCGTAGATGTCGCGGCAGCCGGCGACCCCCAGGTCGAGCGCCGTGCCGAGCTCCTCCTCGGTCATGTGGCCTTCCATCTGCAGCAGCACGAGCCGCCCGGATTGCGGGACGAGCGCCATCGGGAGGTCCGCCTCGCCGAAGTTGTCCTCCTCCTTCTTGAGGTCGAGCGCGATCGCGCCCGAGATCTTCCCGACCGCGACCGAGGGGAGCAGGTCGACCATCGGAATGCCCGCATCGGCGAGGGCGACCGAGGCCGCCACGAGGCCCGCGCACCGGGTCCCCGCGTTCGCCTGGAGCACCTCGATGTAGACGTCGATGCTCGTCCGGGGGAACTCCTCGGTGAACACCACGGACTGGAACGCCTCGCCGATCACCTTCGAGATCTCCTGCGACCGGCGGTCGAGCCCCGGACGCTTGCGCTCATCGACCGAGAAGGCCGCCATGTTGTACCGGCACTGGATCACGGCCCGGTCGTTCTGCTGCAGGTGGCGCGGATGGACCTCGCGAGGCCCGTAGACGGCCGCCATCACCTTGTTCGCTCCCCACTCGACGAAGGCCGACCCGTCGGCCTGGCGCAACGGCCCGGCCTGGATCTTGATCGGTCGCAGTTCGTCCAGCCGTCGCCCGTCGATCCGACGCCCGTCCGGGGTCAGAAGGACCGGGACCTCTTTCGCTCCCACGCTTCCCATCGTGTTCCTCCTCGAAAATCAGGGCTCCGGGGGGTCGAACGGGGGCGGGTCGCCCTGGCCGTCCGAGTCCCAAGAAGCATCGTCCGGAACGGCGGTCCGCTCGTCCGCGGGTCCCGACGGAGGGGTCCGGATCTTGGAGGCGCCGGACGAGTCCGCCCCGGCCGTCGGGGTCGTCGCGAGCAGGTAGCTCTCGACCCGGCTGGTCAGCCCCGAGCGCTGGCCGTTCGCCTCGATCATGCGCAGGACGTCGGTCACGCGTCGGATCGCCTCCGGGGTCCCGTCGACCCAGATCCGGCCGTTCTGGCCGATCGCGACGTGGGCCCCGGTCTGCCGGGTGATCGTCTGGATCATCGACCCGCCCCGGCCGACGACGCGGGGGATACGGGCGGGGGAGATCCGAACGATCGTGCCCCCTTCGAGCTTGCCCAGGCCCTCGCCCTGCATCGTAACGCCGATCCGGCCCGTCGCCTCCAGGTTCTCGACCTGGACGACGACCGAGTCCCCGACGCCGAGGTAGCGGTCCGCCTCGCCGATCTCGACCTTCCACGGGGTCCCCGTCACGTGCAGGGGGGCCCAGCGGGGGGCGCCGATGTCGAGGAGCCAGAACGTCGTCTGGACGTCGGTGACGGTCCCGACGACGACGTCCCCGGCCTTCGGGATGTACCGGCCGGAGAGCGGGATGACCTGAACGAACGGGGGTCGCTCGGACACGAGGCCGAGCAGGCTGGCATAGACCTTGCCGCCGACCCGGAAGGTACCGGGTCCCGGCTTGAGGCCGCGGCCCTGGATCTCCTCTCCGGGGAGGACTAATACCCGATCCTCGGAGGGATGCGAGGGGTTTCCCTCGCGGCCACGCCCACGGTGGCCCGGCCGATGACCTCTAGACATGTTGGGTGCTGCACCGGGCCGCACGACGGGCGTGCGCTATTTAACCAAAGCGGTCTCGGCGGCGCCCTTCGTGCGCGCGCTGAGCTTCTCGTAGAGTTCCGTCTGGACGCCGGCCGGGATCTCGACGATCCCGCTCCATGACCCATCGCCGAGCCACTCCTCCGAGAGGAGGTGCCCGATCCCCTTCAGCTCGCCGATGACCCGGGGGTAATGCTGCGCCGGCAGGCGGATCCGGACCTTGACGACGTCGAGCCGAATCGGGATCAGCGGGCGGAGCTTCGCGAGCACGTCCTGCATCTGGGCATCGACGGAGCGGAAGGGGTCGATGTGGACCTTCGCCTCCTCCATCGCCGCCTCGATGCGGGCCGGGGGGTGCGGCGCCCCCGTCTGGGGGTTCATCGCGTTGCGGGCGATCGTCGCGACGATCTGCCGTCGCTTCGACTCCTGCAGCCGGTGCCGCTGCTCGGTGGTGACCTGGACCTCGCCCTTGAGGACGATCTGGCGCGCGATCTCCGCGAGGGAGCGTGTGTGGAACGTCCGCTCGAGATGCTCCTCGGAGATCTTGTCGCCCTTCTTGACGTCCTTGAAGACCTGTTCGAGGGCGAGCTTGTCGGCCAGGTCGACCTCCTTGCCGTCCTTCAGGTCCTGGACGGCCTGGGGGTCGACGAGCACCTCGAAGCGCGACCCCTGCGTCTCCCAGCGCGCAATCACCGCGTCTTCGACCTTCACCATAGGAAGGTGCGGGCCGGGCTACGACCGGCCACCGCGAGGGGCGCCACCGGCCGGCGGAAGCCGGGCGACGTACTTCTGGATTTCCTCCGACGTAAGCCGGGTCATCCCCTCGTCCTGCTCGACCGTGCAGACCTCCACCTGGGCGAGGTTCCCGGCCTCCTCGAGGCCGGAGCGGAGCGCCTCGAGGGCAAGGAGGGTCGCGGACTCGCGGTCAAGGCCGGGCCGGTACTTCTGCTCGAAGAGCTCCATCACCGGGCTCTTGTTCCCGCCCGTGCTCGCCGCCTTGAAGCTGGTGAGGGAGCCGGACGGCTCCGTCTCGAACAGGTGGATCCCCGCGTCGTCGTACCCGCCGACGAGGAGCGCGGTGCCGAACGGGCGGACGCCGCCGAACTGGGTGTACTGCTGCTTGTAGTCGCAGATGCGCCGGACGAGCAGTTCGACCGGCATCGGCTCGGCGTAGGTGACCCGGTTCACCTGGGCCGCGAGACGGGCGTAGTCCACGAGCACGCGCGCGTCGGCGACCAGGCCCGCGGTCGCGCAGGCGATGTTCTCGTCGATCTGGTGGATCTTCTCGAGGCTGGACGGCTCGGCGAGGCGCGGGTTGGGGATGCGCCGGTCGGCGATCAGCACGACGCCGTTCGTGTAGACGACCCCGGCCGTCGTGGCGCCGCGGCGGACGGCCTCCCGGGCGTACTCGACCTGGAAGAGGCGGCCGTCGGGGGAGAAGACGGTGATCGCCCGGTCGTACGCCATCTGGCCGGGCTGCATCTCCATCGGCTCTGCCTCGGGTCGGGCACCGAGGTCCCCTTTATAACGCCCGCGCGGGGGGTGGCGTTCCCGTCATCCGGTTACGCGGCGCTCGACGGCGACAACCGTAAGAGGAGGCCCCCGTCCGGTCGACGCCGTGTCCTCCCCCCCGACGGACGGCCCGCGGGTGGTCGCCTCGCGTCTCGCGCTCGCCCGCTCCACGTACCTCCGAGCGGCGTCCAAACAGGCGATCGACTGGTATCCGTGGGGGACCGATCCGTTCACCGTCGCCCGGAGCACGGCCCGGCCCCTGCTCCTCGACATCGGCGCGTCGTGGTGCCACTGGTGCCACGTGATGGACGAGACGACGTACGCCGACCCCGAGGTGGCCCGGCTCCTGGACCAGCACTTCGTCGCCGTCAAGGTCGACCGTGACGAGCATCCCGAGGTCGACCGCCGCTACCAGCGGCAGGTCGGTGCCCTGACCGGCGAAGGCGGGTGGCCTCTCACGGCATTCCTGACGCCGGACGGGGAGGTCTTCCTCGGGGGGACGTTCTTCCCGCCGGCCGATGGCCACGGCCGCCCTGGCTTCCGACGGGTCCTCCAGGAGGTCGCCCGCCTCTGGCGGGAAGAGCCCGAACGGATCGCGGAGAACGCCCGGGGGGTGCAGGAGGCGCTCCGACGGATGCGGGAGGCGCGGCCGGCCGCCTCGGGGGGCCCGACGAGGTTCGCCGCCGAGGTCATCGCGGAGGTCCGGGGGAGCTTCGACCCCGTGCACAGCGGATTCGGCACCGCCCCCAAGTTCCCCCACCCGACGGCGATCTCCCTCCTTCTCCAGGACGACTTCCCGAACGGGAGCTCCCGGAGCGCGGAGCTCGCGCGGGCGACGCTGCTCGCCATGGCCGACGGCGGCGTGTACGACCAGGTCGGAGGCGGGTTCCACCGCTACTCCGTCGACGCGGGCTGGCACGTTCCCCACTTCGAGAAGATGGCGGCCGACAACGCGGCGCTGCTCGGGTCGTACGTCGAGGGGTACGTCCGCTTCGGCGACGCCCGGTTCGAGGAGGTCGCCCGGGGGACGATCGCGTGGGCCCGCGAGGTCCTCGGGAACCCTGCCGGGGGATGGGCCGCGAGCCAGGACGCCGACAACGCCCCGGGCGATGACGGCGACTACTACACCTGGACCCGAGCGGAGCTCAAGGAGGTCCTGGAGCCGGACGAGCTCCGACTCGCCACGCGCTGCTTCGGGATCGGGACCGACGCGCAGATGCCCCATGCCCCGGACCGAAACGTGCTGTTCCGGATGCTCCCGGCCACCGAGGCCGCCGGGGGCCTCTCCTTCCCCCACGGCCCCGAGGCGGCGCTGCGGTCCGTCCTGACGAAGCTGAAGGAGGCGCGCGATCGGCGACCGCGGCCCCCGATCGACCCGGCCCTCTACGCGGACCTCAACGGCCGGTTCGTGGGGTCGTTCGCGCGGGCGACCGCGGCCCTCGACGACCCGTCGGTGCTCGCGGAGGCGCGCCGGGCCGCCGACCGCTGGCTGCGCGACGCCTACGTCCCCGATCGCGGGATCGCCCATCGGCTCGACCCGACGGGGCCGGCGGGGTTCGGTCTGCTCGAGGACCAGGTCTCGTTCGCCGCCGGCCTGGTCGAGCTGGCGGCCGTGACGACCGAACCGAGTTACGTCGAGGCCGCGTCCGCCCTACTCGGGCTCGTCGACCGGGAGTTCCGGACCGAGAGCGGCCTCTTTCGCGATGTGGTACCGAAGCTCTACGACGGACCGGCCGTCGGGGGGATCGCCGACCCGTCGTACCCTCTCGAGGACTCTCCCCACCTGTCCGCGAACTCGGGGGCCGCCCTCGCCTTCCTGCGCCTCGGGGCGCTGACGCACGAGGACCGCTGGACCGACACGGCGCGGGCGCTCCTCGGCCCGCTGTCGTCCCGGCTGGCGGGGGCCGGCCTGTTCGGCTCCGGCGCCGCGCTGGCCGTAGGCATGGCCTCCACGACGCCGGCGACGGTCGTCGTCGAGGGGGCCGGGCCCGGGGCCGACGCGCTCCGCCGCGCGGCGCGGTTGACGTGGCACCCGAACGCGTTCGTCTTCGACGGGGCTCCCCCGCCCCCGTTCTCCGCTCCGCTCGGGGGACTTCCCTCCCGCGCCGTGGACGAGGCCCGTGCGCTCGTCTGCTTCGGTACGGTGTGCGCCCCGCCCGTCACCGACCCCGACGCGCTCCGCTCGGTGCTCCGGGCCGGCCGGGCTCCGGGCGCAGGGTAGGCAGCGCCCCGAGGTCGGTCCCGTCGAGCAGGTAGGCCCGAGCCACGCCCTGCGAGAGGAAGCGGCGGTAGAGGAACGAGCGCCCGCGGGCCGGCCGCTCCCGGTTGAGGGCCTCCACGCCCGCGAGGGGGTTGAACGGGGGCAGGACGATCAGCTCCCGCACGGCCGGCCGGGGGCGACGGCCCGTCCCCGGTCCCGGTCCTCCGGGGCCGAACTCCTCCCGTATCCAGCACGGTCGCTTCCCGTCCGGGTGCTCGGCGGTCGGGGCGAACCGGAAGCCCGGGTGCAGGTGGCCGGTGATCCACCGACGGCGGGAGAGCACGTCGTCGGATGGCCAGCGGTGCCCGTGGAAGATCCCGACCCCGTCGTGCACGACACCGCCCGCCGGGTGGACGACCACCTCCCGGGGCAGGTGGCGGACCAGCCCCCCGTCGTGGTTCCCGAGGACGACCTCGACCCCGAGTCCCTCGCGGAGCAGCCGGGCGAAGAAATCGAACACGACGGGGCGGAGCACCGGTGGCGTGCCGACGATCGGGTGCTTGACGTCCCCGTCGATGACCACCGTCCCGGCCCGCTCGGCCCGGGCGATCGCGATCAGCCGGTCGACCATCGCGGCGGCCGACCCTTCCGGCGGGCCCATCGGCCGGTCCGCGGTACCGGCCAGCCCGAGGTGCAGGTCGGCGACGACCAGCGACCGCGTCCGTCCGGCCCGGTGCGACTCCACTACCAGCGCCGGGGCGTCCGCGACGGGACGAAGGCTTCGGGCCACGAAGGCGGGACCGGACCGGAGCCCAAGAGGGTTCGCGGGGGGGCCGGGGTCACCGCCCCGGGGTCGGGAGGCGGGCGGAAGCGTCGGAGCGCTCGAGCCACCGCTCCAGGAGCCACAGGAACGGCTCCTTTGCCTGTCGCTCCCGCCACGGCGTGTGACCGCAGCGGTCGAGCGGACGGTAGACGAGCTGGGGGAGGTACGGGCGCAGGCTCTCCGCGATCCTGGACCCGGGGTGCGGGTCCTGACGGCCATGGATCATGAGGACCGGGCACCGGATCGCGCGGAACGCGGCCGGCTCCCGACCGTCCCGCTGGCGACGCAGGACGTCCCGCCACGTTTCGTCGAACCCGCGCGGGTCCAGCGCGGCCATCCCCGGGTCCCGGCCCCTTCCGGGGATCGGGTCGAACGACTCGGCCTCGGCGACGGTCCGTCCGAGGTGGGCGAACGCGCGGCGCCGCTGGGCCTCCGTTCCGGCCAACCCGGCGGCGAGCTCGCGGAGTCGGGACGGGCCGAGACGGCGCTCGAGGGCGGCCCGATACCGGCCGCGCGCGTCCTGGTCGTACGTTCCGCATCCGACGAGCACCAGCGTTCGCACCCGGCCCGGGTAGCGTGCCGCGAACGAGAGCGCCCACATCGCCCCCCACGACCAACCCACCAGCGCCACCGGCCCCGGAACGACCTGCCCCAGGTCGGTCACGTTCCGGGCCATCGTCAGCGGGACCGTCCCCGAGCGGCGTTGGAGCGGCTCGGCGACCCGGAAGCGCCGTCCGAGCCGACGGGCGAGGTCGGCGACCGATCCGGGCGCCCCCGGGCCCCCGTGCAGCACGACGACCGGAGCTCCCCGCGTACCGTAGCGGCGGACCGCGAGCGGCGGCAACCGACGCCGGCCACGGAGCTGGGGGGGACGCCGAGGACCCGCGGTCATCACCGATAGAAGGGGGCATACGCACGTATATAGAAGCGATAGATGGATTGTACCGGGGAGGGCGCGGCGATGAGAACCCGGGAGCGATGGATCGAGCGGCTACGGGAGCTGCTCGAGCGGGCCGGGTTCTATGTCGCGAACACGCACGGAGTGCGTCCGTCGAGCTTCGACCTCGCCGCCCGCCGCGACGCGACGCTCCTTCTCATCAAGGTGCTCAAGAACATCGACGCCCTCGATGCCGAGGAAGCGGTTCGGCTCCTCGAGCTCGGGCGGCTGTTCCCGGCGACCGTGCTCGTGGTCGGAGAGACCTCCGGTCAATCCGGGCTCGACGATGGGGTCGTCTACACCCGGTACGACGTGCCGATCGTCAGCGAGGCGACGCTGCGCGACTACCTCGAGAAGGGGCTTCCCCCGTTCCTTTACGCGAGCCCGGGAGGGGCGTTCGCCCGGATCGACGGGGACCGGTTGCGGTTCCTCCGCCAGACGCGGGGGCTCTCGCTCGGCACCCTCGCCTCCGTGGCGGGGGTCTCGCGACGCGCGATCCAGCTCTACGAGGAGGGCCAGGGGGCCGAGGCGATGGTCGTCGAGCGGATCGAGGCGTACCTCGACGCTCCGATCGTCCGACCGGTCGACCTGTTCACCTCGCGGCCGCCTCCCCGGTCCCGCGGTCCGAAGGGCCGGGCGGCGGACGGCACGCGCGCGGACGAACCGGCGCCGTCCCCGCCGGCGCGGACGGGGGATGCGTTGCGGGACGGCGTGCTGGCGCAGCTCGGAGGCATGGGTCTCGAGGTGACGATCACCGTCCGGGCCCCCTTCGACGCCCTGGCGCGGACCCCCGAGGTCCTCCTCGCCGGCGTCGGCAGCCTGCGGACCGCGCTCCACCGGGCGGAGGTCCTCCACGGGATCGCCCGCGTCGCCGAGGGGCACGCGATGTTCGTCGTCCGCGAGAGCGTCCACCGCCCGTCGATCGCGGGGCTCGCGATCCTGAACGTGACCGAGCTTCGCCGCCACCGCGACCCCGAGGACCTTCTCGAGGACATCTCGGAGCGGGAGCGTCCGTGATCTCCGCCCGGCTCTCCGCCGGGGCCGACGTTCTGCTGCTCGCCCCCGTCCGCGGCCTCGCCTCGGAGGTCGCGCCGATGACCGCGGCGCTCGAGGGGTTCGGCCCGGCCGCGATCGGCCTGGGCGTGTCGTCCGAGGAGCTCCGCGGCCTGCTCGAGTACTTCGTGGTCGCCGACGGGGAACCGGTCGTGCCGCTGACGAACAACGAGCTCAACGAGGTGCGGGGCCTGGTCCGGTTCGGCGAGGTCCGCGTACCGAACCCCTCGTTCGTGGAGGCGCTCCGGTGGGGAAACCGGCGCTCCGTTCCCGTCGCGGCCCTGGACCCGACCGAGGAGGGATCGGCCGAGCTGTTCGCCGAGCACATCGGGTACGTCGAGCTCGTCCGGAGGACGGTCCGCGAGCGCCGTGCCGGCCGCGATCCCCCGACCCCGGCCACGCCCGACGCCTACGCCCTCGAGTGGGAGCGACGGGTGGGACGGGGCCGCGGCTCCCGCGCGCTCGCGCGGGCCCGGGACGCCCACCTCGCCCGCGAGGCGGCGTCGCTCGCCGCCGGGCGCGCCCGGATCGCGGTCCTCGTCGACCGCGAGCGGTTCGACGGCGTCCGCGCCCTGCTCGAGGCCGCGGCCCGTCCGTCGTGAGCCGTCCGCTACTCTTCGCGCTGGAGGACCCGCTCGAGCATCGCCCGCGCCGACCGCCGGAAATCCTCGAGGCTCCCCTCGTTCACGAGCATGCCGTCCGAGAGGGCGAAGGCGCTGCCGATCCCCCACTTGAGCTCCCGCCGGTCGCGGTCGAAGAACTCCTGGAGGCCTCCGCCGTCGTCGGACCGGCTGCGGCTGGTCATCCGGTTGTACCGCGTCTCGGGGGAGGCGAAGATCCCGAGGACGAACAGGTCGCCGAAGTTGTGCCGGTAGACGGTCACCTCGGTGTCCGACCGGCAGCCGTCGACGAGCATCCTAGTCTCGATGAGCTTGGGGATCGCGCGCTGCGCCCAGACCCCCGCGCCGTGCTTCTCGCGCTCTTCCGACGCGATGCGGGCGACGTTCGCGTTCGTCACCGGGAGCCCGCGGCGTCGGGTCTCCTCCCGGACGAGATCGCCCATCTTGAGGGTCGCGAGCCCCATCGCGCGGGCCACCGCGACCAGCTCGTCCTTCCCGGACCCGGGCATCCCGACGGTGACGACGAGCTTCATGGAGCGTCGGGGGGGTTCTCGGGGGCGTCCGTGGTACCGGCGGGCTCGGCCGGCCGTGCGGCGGACCCTTCCTGCTCGCTGACGAGCTGGAGCCGGTCGGCCCTCTTACGGAACGTCGCGGCCTCTTGCTCGGCGAGCCGGGCGGTCTCGTTGTACCGCTCGACGCGGACCTTCAGCTCGGCGGTCTTCTGCGTCTTGGTGGCGGCCCGCAGCTCGAGCGCGCGGGCCCGCTGCTGCCGGTCGACGACCTTCTGCTGGAGCTTGCGGATCCGGTAGTGGAGGCCGGTCACGTCCGACGTGGGCGGTCCCCCACCGCCCCGGCCCGTCGCGCTGTGGATGTCCCGCTCGTGCTGCTTGATCTGCTGTTCGAACTCCGGGACGTTCGCGAGCACCCGTTGGGCCTTCTCCCGCAGGAGCGTCGCCTGGTGGCGGAGCTTCTCGATCCGGGTGTTGATCCGGGACGCGCGCTGCTCGGCCCGGGCCGCGGCCCGGTCGTACCGGGCGGCGATCTCGCGCAGCTTCGTGATGTCCGCGTACTGTTGGCCGAGCCAGCGAGACTTCCGGGCGGCGAGCACCGCGGAGTGGCCCGTCGCTTCGGGGGGTGTGTCCCCTCCCGCCGGCATCCGCTTCCTCCTACGGGGTCCTCGAGATATAGCGGTTGTCGTACCCCGGCGGCCGGCGGCTCACGCCCGGGACGGCCGCGGGGGGCGGAGGAGCGGAGCGATCCGCCGGGCGAGCTCCCCGCTCGGGAGCCGCTCCTGCTGCTTCGTGTCCCGCTCCCGGAGCGTGACCGTGTCGCGCTCGGGGCCGTCGCCGACCGTCCCTCCGTCGATCGTGACACAGAACGGGGCGCCCGCCTCGTCCATCCGGGCGTACCGTTTTCCGATCGTTCCCGCATCATCGTACTGGGTCGGGATGCCCTCGGCGGCGAGGGCGTCCGCGAGCCGGAGCGCGTAGGCGGCGTGGACCTTCGCGATCAACGGGAAGACCCCGACCGGGGCCGGGGCGAGGTAGGGTGGAAGGTGCCAGACCGTTCGCTCGCCGTCGCGGACGAGGTGGACGTCCGCGAGCCCCCACAGGTTCCGGTCGATCCCGAACGTGAGCTCGAGGACGTGCGGGAGCACCGAGGGCTCGCCGGTCGGGGTGACGGAGAGGTCCCGGCCGGACCCCTGGCCGTGGCGGGAGAGGTCGTAGTCGCCGCGATAGTGGACCGCGGCGACCTCCTTGAACCCGCCGAGGCTCTCGAGCCGGAGCTCGGCGTCGAACTGGATCCGGTTGTAGAACGCCCGCTCCCGGTCGGACTTCTCGAAGAAGCGGATCCGGTCGGCGGGGTAGCGGAGGACGTCCCGCAGGAACCGGAGCATGTGGACGAGGTGGTAGACGTAGAACTCCGGCAGCCCGCTCTCGACGAGGGCAGCGGCGGAGACCGCTTCCGGCGGCGCCTCGTCGGGGCCCCGCCGGTCGGCCCGGACGACCGGGACGACCTCCTCCCGGACCGTGTCGAACGGCACGGCGAAATGGTCCGGGCGGAAGAAGATCTGCAGCTCCGCCTGGTTGAACGCGCGCATCCGGAACAGCACCTGGCGAGGGGCGATCTCGTTGCGGTAGGCCTTGCCGACGACGGCGATGCCGAGGGGAAGGGCCCGGCGCCCCACGTCCCACATCCGGGCGAAGGAAAGGTAGCTGCCCTGGGCCGTCTCCGGCCGGAGGTACGCCCGTTCCTTGCCCGTGACCCCGAACTCCGTCGCGAACATCAGGTTGAACGGCCGGGGGACGCTCAGGGCGTTCGACCCGCACGCCGGACAGCGGACCTGGAGGTCGCGGACGATCTCGCCGATCTGGGTGGGGCTCAGGCCGTCCACCCCTTCGGGTCGGGCCTTCTCGAGGACGGTATCGGCGCGGAACGACGCGTGGCACGACTCGCACGTCACCTCGGGGTCGGTGAAGTTCTCGAGGTGTCCGGAGGCCCGGACGACCGCCTCCGGGAGGAGCTCCGCGGGCTCGATCAGGTGGTAGTCGTGCGACAGTCCGACGAACCACGCGGTCCACGCATCCTCGAGCCGTCGCTTGAGCGCCGTCCCCAGCGGTCCGTAGTCGTAGAGGCCCTGCGCTCCGCCGTAGATCTCGGCGGACGGCCAGAGGACGCCCCGGCGGCGCAGCAGCGCGAACAGCTCGTCCAGCTTCATGGCACCGACTGACGGGGGGCGGGTCCGGGCCGGGCGATAAGGTGTTCGGTCGTTCGGGTCACCACCTGGTAGGCGGGATCGTCGGGAGGCAGCCGGAGGACGAGCGGGACGGCGCCCGTGCCGGGAGCCACCCGGGCGGCCCCGGGGGTCCCGAGCCACTTCCACGGCTCGACGAGCGCCGCCCGGGCGACGAACGCGGCGGAGACGGGCCGGCGCCGGAGGCGCGTGGCGACGTACGCGAACTCGAGCTCGCGCCAGATCGACGGGGCCTGGAACATCGCGTTGTCCGTGCCGAGGAGGACCGGGATCCCGAGCCGCTCCATCGCCGCGAGGTCGGGCTGGCGGCCGAACAGCGCGTTGGAGCGCGGGCAGACCGCCACCGCGACCCGCTCGTCCCGCACGGTCCGCAGGTCGTCCGCCGTCGCCCGGGCGAGGTGGACCAGGAGGTCCGGCTTGGGGTCGAGGTACGTCTCGGGGGGCTCGCGCACCGCCTCGCTCGCATGCCAGGCGAGCCACTTCCCCCGGGCGCGGCACGACCGCGCGATCGTACGGCGGGTCGCTTCGGTCTCGTCCCGCGCGCTCGACAGACCGATCCCGTCCGCGATCGCGAGCAGGGCGTCCAGTTCCGCCGGCACCACCGGTCGGGCGAGGGGTCGGCCGAGGATCACGGGACGCACGCCGGTCCCGCGGCTCGCCCGCCGGAGCAGCTCGACCCCCGCACGCCCCTCCTCCCGGAAATCGATGACGGCCGCCACGCCCCCCCGCTCCATGCGTCGCAGCGCGGACCGGATCGCCGCCTCCTTCTCCGCCGCGGACGAGCGGGCGAGCAGCCGGAACTTGTATCCGTGCGGGGCCCGGACCAGGCGTGCCACCGGGGCGCGAGGAGGCTCGACGGCCGAGACCGAGTCGCCGAGGTGGGTGTGCGAGTTGATCGGCGAAGGGACCACGATCCCCCGGATCCGTCGCTGCCGGCCCCGGGTCGAGTCGGTCCCCCGTTGGCCGACCTCCACGACGCGGCCCCGCTCGAACCGGACGTACGCCGGTCGGGCCCCGTCGATGTCGAGGATGGCCCCGTCTACGAGCATCGGGCCTCCGCGCCGGAGCGCCCCGAGCCCATAAGCCGTCGCCCGGGTCCCAGCGAAGGGATAATCCTCCGGGGGAGTCCCGTGCGGACAGGCCCATGGGTCGGAGATCCGGGACGGACGCCCGCGACCTCGCCGTCAGCGGCCACGTCAACGTCGACCGGTTCCTGCGCGTGGCACGGTTCCCCGGTCCCGACCGGACCGAACCGGTGGTGGCCTCCCGCGCGGAGCTGGGGGGGACCGCGGCGAACATCGCGCTCGTCGCGGCCGGGACCGGGGTTCGGGTCGGCCTGATCGCGCGGGTCGGCGAGGGGTTTCCGGAAGAGTTCCGGCGCCGGCTCGAGCGGGCGGGCATCGACCTCGCCGGGCTCCGGGCCGTCCCGGGCCGCTCGACGCCGACCTGCTACATCGTCGAGGACCGGCGGGGCGCGCAGCGAACGTTGATCGACCAGGGCCCGATGGCCGAGGCGAGCGGGCCGGCGGTCTCCCGTCGATGGCTTCGGCGGCACGCCTGGGTCCACGTCGGGACCGGCCCCCCCGAGGTCCAGCTCCGCCTCGCCGAGGATGCCCGGGCCGAGGGCCTGCGGGTCGCCGCCGACCCGGCGCAGGAGATCTTCTACCGGTGGACCTCCCGTCCGTTCCTCCGGCTCCTCCGCTCCTCGGAGGTGCTCTTCGGCAACCGGGCGGAGATCGCCCGGGCGATCCGGCTCGCGGGCGTGGCGGACGTCCGGGGGCTGCTCGCGGCCGTTCCGCTGGTCGTGCGCACCGAGGGGAGCGGGGGCGTGAGCGCCTTCTCCCGGGCCGGCCGGCACCACGTTCCCCCCGTCCGTCCGTCCCGGGTCCGCAGCCTCACCGGGGCCGGCGATGCCTTCCGGGGAGGGTTCTACGGTGGGTTCTTCGCCGGCGCCCCTCTCCGCGAGTGCCTCGCGGCCGGGACGCGCTCGGCATCCCGATGGATCGAAGGACGCCGTTAGGGGGGAGCGCCCGTGGAGATGCACGCGTTCGGGAAGCTTATCCCTGCGCTCACGGCCCGTGAACGCCTGCTCTCCGCGGTCCGGCCGATCTCCCGGACCGAGCCCTGCGCGGTGGATTCCGCGTTCGACCGGGTCGCGGCCGCATCGGTCCGGGCATCGCTGCCCGTGCCGGCGTTCGCGCGCGCGACCTGGGATGGGTACGCGCTGCGGAGCGACGACACCCACGACGCCCGGGAACGAGCCCCCGCGACGCTGCGCGTGGTCGCGGAGGTGTATGCGGAGGGGTCGTACGCCGGTCGCCTCCACCGGGGCGAGGCGGTCGCCGTCGCCACGGGGGCCGCCCTTCCCCGCGGAGCCGATGCGGTCGCGATCTTCGAGGAGGTCGAACGGATCGGCGACCGGGTCCGGATCGCACGGCCGGTGGCCGCGGGGGACCGGGTCGTCCGGTCCGGAGAGGACATTCCCCGGGGCACCCGGCTCGCGCGGCGGGGGGACGTGCTCTCCGCCGCGGACCTCGGCGCCCTCGCGGCGTGCGGGATCCCCTCGATCCCTGTCTACGCCCGACCCGTGGTCGAGGTCGTGCCCAACGGCAACGAGCTCCTCCCCCCGGGTTCTTCCCGTCGTCCCGGAGCGATCTTCGAGAGCAACAACGCGACCCTCGCGGCGGTGATCACCGCCGCGGGCGGGATCCCGCGCCTCCACCCGCCGGTGCGCGACGACCCTCGTCGGATCGAGGCGGCGCTCCGCTCCGCGCTCGCACGATCGGACTTGGTCCTGGCCACGGGGGGAAGCTCCGTCGGGGAGCGGGACCACCTTCCCCGCATCTTCCCGCGCCTCGGGACGGTGCTGTTCCACGGGGTGGCCGTGCGTCCCGGCAAGCCGACGCTCGCGGTCCGGTGCCGGGGTCGGCTCGCGATCGGGCTCCCGGGTCACCCGACGTCCTGTCTGTCGAACATGATCTGGCTCGTCCTGCCGGTCCTCCGTCGCCTCGCGCGGCGCCCGGGACCCGGCTGGACGGAGGAGTGGGGAACGCTCGGGTCGGACGCCCTCGCCCCGTCCCCCGGCATGACCACGGTCGTTCCCCTCGAGGTCCGGGGGCACCGCCTCTTCTCCACGTTCCGGGGTTCCTCGGGGATCTCGAGCCTTCGCGGCGCGACCGCGTTCGCCCTGATGCCCGCCGGTCGGCGGAGGGCCCGCGCCGGAGAGAGGATCCGGGTCTGTCGGCTCGACCCTCCGCTGGGCGCGCCGCGTCCCCCCTCAAACCATTAAGCCGAACGCTCGCTGGTTCCCCCGTGCCCGGCGCAAGGCTCCGCGTGGCGATCCTTTCGATCGAGGGGACGAACTGCGACGAGGAGCTGCGCGTCGCCCTCGCGACGCTCGGGGCGCGACCCGAGGTCGTTCTCCTCAGCCAGTTCGAGGGCCGGGACGTCGGGGCCGGCCGGCGCCGGACGCTTTCCGAGTACGACGCGCTGTTCCTTCCGGGGGGCTTCTCGGGGGGGGATTACGTGCGCGCCGGCGCGATCCTGGCGGCGCGCGTTCGCGCCTCGATCGGCCCGGAGCTCGAGGAGTTCGTCCGTTCGGGGCGGATGGTCGGGGGCATCTGCAACGGGTTCCAGGTGGCGACCGAGCTCGGGCTCCTCCCCGGGCGGCCCGGCGGCAGGCTGGGACCGGCGGAGGCGGCGCTGGTGACCAACGACTCGGGACACTTCGAGTGCCGGCCGACGTTCGTGGCGTGGGAGGGCGGCCGGTTCCCTCCCCTCGCCGACGTTCCCCCCGGGTCGCGGTTCCTGTTCCCGTCCGCCCACGGGGAAGGGAAGCTCGTCCTCGGAGGCGACGCGGCGGTCCGCCGGAAGGAGCTCGAGGCGGCGGGACAGGTGCTGTTCCGCTGGGTCGCCCCGGACGGAGCTCCCGCGACCTACCCGTGGAACCCGAACGGCTCGGAAGGGGACATCGCGGGCCTGACGAACCCCGAAGGGAACGTCTTCGGGCTGATGCCCCACCCCGAACGGTCGTTCTTCCGGGAGCAGTCGCCGGACTGGACCCGCTCGGGCGGGCCGCAGGGGTTCGGGGACGGCCGGCGCTTCCTCGCGGCCGTGCTGAAGCACGCCGAGCGGTGCGCCTAGGCTCCCTCTCGCCGCCGGGGAGCGAACGCCCAGACCTCGAGCCGCTCTCCCTCGAGGTCGCGGTACGCGGCCCGGTCGACGGTCCCGCCCCGCGCGACCCACCGGTCCCGCAGGCGGTGCAGGCGGCGGGGGTCCTGCCGCGACGAGACGAGCACGAAGGCGACCCCCGTTGCGGTGAGGTGGACCGGCAGCGCCCGGAGGATTCGGGCGGTCGTCCGGCATCCGTCGGGGCCTCCGTCGAGCGCCAGGTTCTGCCACGGGTCGGGATCCCGTTCCGCCGCCCGCGTCGGCAGGTAGGGAGGGTTCGCGAGGATTCGGTCGAACCGGCCGAGGCCCCGGGCCAGGTCCGTGCGCACGGCGTCCAGGGGGAGCCGCTCGGCGCGGGCGAGCCGCACGAGCCGTCGGAGGGCGTGCGGGTTCCGGTCCGTCGCGACGACCCGGGCCCCGGCGCGGGCGGCCTCGAGCGCGAGGCGTCCGTTCCCGGTGCCGATCTCGAGCACGCGGCTCCCCCGGGCGCTGGACCGCGCGAACGGGAGCAGGACCAGCGTGTCCTCCCGCACCGGGTAGACCTCGTCCGTCGCGGTCCCGACACGGTCGGCAGGCGGTGCGCGCGGGTCGGTCGTCATGCTCGGGAGATGACCTCTTAACCGCCCTCCGCATTACGGCAGTTACTAACCTTGCTCGCCACCATGTCGCGTCGTCTTACGGCCCCGGTGAAGATCGGAATCACGGGTCTGCCCGGGTCCGGAAAGACGCAGACGCTCCTGCGGATCATCCAGCTCCTGGAGGAGGAGGGCGTCACGGTCGGCGGGATGGTGACCGATTCGATCGTCGAGAAGCAGCGGCGCACCGGGTTCCAGATCACCAACTGGATGACGAAGGAGCACGAGGTGTTCGCCCACGAGGGGCTCAAGTCCCGGGTCCGGTCGGGGCGCTACGGGATCAACGTCGCCGCCCTCGAAGGCCTCGGGACGCGGGCGCTCAGCGAGGCCCGCGAGTCGGCCGACGTCATCGTGATCGATGAGGTCGGCAAGATGGAGGTCGAGTGCGAGGCGTTCACCAAGAGCGTGATGGACACGCTCGACGCCGAGAAGTCGATCATCATGACGCTGCACAAGAAGTCGCGCAACCCGCTCCTCCAGGACATCCGTCGGAGGGATGAGCTACGGCTCCTCGAAGTCACGCCGGTGAACAAGAACCTCCTCGCGTTCAAGATCGTCCACCTGATCACCGGCCGGACCCACTAGACGGTCTCCTGCGGCGGCGGGAAGGACCGACCGATTTTCTCGGGCCGTACGCCGCTCCGGGACGGGGGCCGAGACCTCGGGCGCCGGTCTTCTACAATCCCGCGATGGCCGCCGATCGCGACCTCGGGGTCGCGTTCGTTCGGGCGTGGGCCGGGCCGGGCCCGGCCGGCCTCTCGGGCTGGGAGGCGACCGCGGCGACGGGCGTCCGGGGGCTGCGCCTTCTCGGCGAGACCGGGGCGTTCCGGTCGTTCCTGTTCACCGAGTCCCACCCGACGGCGTTCGCCGTGCTGGAGCGGAACCTCGCCGGCCGTGCGGGCGGCCGGGCCGTGCTCGCCGACGGTCGGGCGCCGCCCCCCGAGGCCCCGTTCGACTACGTCGACGTCGACCCGTTCGGCTCGCCGATCCCGTTCGTCCGCGCGGCGCTCGACGCGGTGCGCCCGGGCGGCGTCGTCGCCCTGACCGCGACCGACATGGTCGTCCTTGCGGGAGCCCAGCCGGTCGCCACGTTCCGCCGCTACGGCGCTCGTCCGGTCCGGGGTCGGCTCGGACCGGAGTCGGGCCTTCGGATCCTCCTCGCCTACGTGGCGCGGGAGGCCCGCGCGTCCGGCCGATCGATCCGCCCCCTCCTCGCCTACGTGCGGGACCATCACGTACGGGCGTACGTCGAGGTGAGCGCCGACCTCGGCGTTCCCGATCCGGTCGGGACGATCGACCCCGCGACGTGGGACGGTCCCCCGGTGGGCGAGCCCGGGCCGTTCGGTCCCCTCTGGCTGGGCCCGCTCCTGGATCCGGCGGCGGTCGCCCGGACCGAGGTGCCGCCCGGTGCCGAGCGGCCGGAGGAGGTGGCGCGGTTCCTCGACCGCCTCCGCGGCGAGGCCGGCGTGCCGCGCCCGTTCTACTACGAGCCGAACGTGATCGCCGGGCGACTCGGACTCCGGGCTCCCCCGTCCCTCGCCTCGTTCCTGGCGGCGCTCATCGACCGCGGGTACCGGGCGGTCCGCACGCACGCCCGGCCCGAAGGGATCCGGACCGACGCGCCGCGCGCGGTCGTCGAGGCGGTCGCCCGGGAGCTCGACGGGCCGGGTCAGTCCCAGAACGCCCGCGTCCGCGCGTAGGCCCTCTCCGCCCGGAGGATCTCGGTGAAGAACGCGTCGTCGGTCCGGTAGAGGCGCATCAGGAGACGGCGCGCCGTCTCCGGTCCCACGCCGCGCGCGGCCAGCGCCAGAAGGGCCCGCTCCCCGTAGTGGGCCACGAGCTCCGCCGACGTGTACCCGGTCCGCACGAGCGCCTCGGTCTCGGGGGGAACGGCGGACCCGCGCCGGGCCTTCCGCGGGGCGCGGGCGCGCGTCGGTCGCCACTTTGTCTTCGCGTACCGCGAGAGCCGGTCGATCTCCGCCTCCCGGCGCGGCGACAGCACCGCGGAGAGGGAGCCGTGGCACAGGAGGCACCGGCTGCCCCCCTCGTCCTGGTATCGCTTCGGGGTCGTCGTCCGTGTGAAGCCGCACCGCAGGCAGACGAGGACGAGCGGCTCGCTCTCGAGCCGCTCCCGGACCGCCTTCAGGAGGGTCGGGGGCGGCGTGTCCGGCAGGACCCGCCAGCGCAGCCGCTCGAGCGGCCCGTCCGTGAACGGTCCGGGAGGGGCGGGGACGACCTCGAGCTCGCCCGACCGGACGGCTTCCAGGACCTCGGTGCCGTGGGGGACGTCGTACCGGTCGTGCAGCGTCTTGTCGAGCGTCTCGTCTCCGAGCGGGTTCGTCCGGCTGGCCTGCAGGAGCGGGTCCAGGGCGCGGAGGTCGCGGGGGTCCGCCGACGCGGGCACGACGCCGAGCTTGCGGGCGACGTTGAGGAACACCCACCGGTAGTCCAGGCCCGACGGGACCAGTCGCTCGATCAGGGGGCCGAGCGACGCGGGCTCGATACGGAACGCATCCACGAGGGTCGGCAGGTCGAGGGCGACCGGCAGCTCGAGCACGAACCAAGTCGGCTCGACGCTCGCCACGTCGACGCGGGCGCCCAGCCGGGCGGTCAGGAGCCCGGCGACGGCGACCGCGAGCGTTTCGTTGGTTCGCGTGCCGAAGCACGCTCCGTAGACGACCGTCCGGTCGCGGGCGCTGACCGTGACCTTTCGGTCCGTCGCCAGGGAGCCCGCCGCGAGGGCCGCCGCCCGGCGCTCGGCGAGGCGCGCGCGGTCGCGCGCGGGAAGGGGGTACTCCTCGAACGATCCGGTCCGGCGCATGCGCCCGACCTCCCGGGCGACATCGAACGGCACGGGCAGGTCCTCCCCCGCCCATCGGGGTTCCTGACCGAGCTCGTGGACCCCCTCGACCAAGAGCTCGCCCTCGCGGTACTCGACGACCTTCCAGGTGCGGCCGTGGAGCAGGAAGATCTCCTCCGGCTGGGCGAGGATCTGGGTGAGCACGAACCGCTCGTCCAGCGTCCCGATGATCCGCCGCGTGGCGATGTCACGGAGACGGTAGGTACGCTCGTCGGGGATCAGCGAGAGGAACGAGTAGAACCGGGCCAGCGTGCCCCGTCCCGGCGCGAGGTGCTTCCCCTGCCGGCGGGCGAGGCCGAGCCCGGCGAGGTAGTCGATCAGCTCGTCCCATTCGGCGTCAGTGAGGTCGGCGACGGCGGCCGCCCGCCGCAGCCTCCCGACGAGGAGGTCGCGGTCCGCGGTGCCCTCCGCCCGGAGCTCGGCCAGGATCTGCTGCGCGGCGGCGAGGCGGTTCCGCGTCCGCCAGGCGACCGGCTCGATCAGACCGGCGTCGGCGCGCCGGGCGAGGACGGCGGCCTCCTCGAGGTCGTCGTCGTCGAGCGCGAGGATCGCCCCGTGAATCGTCCGGTTCAGCCGATGGCCCGACCGCCCCACCCGCTGCACCAGCCGACCGACCTGGTGCGGCGACCCGAACTGCACGACGTGGTCGACGGCGCCGATGTCGATCCCGAGCTCGAGCGATGAGGTGGCGACGAGCGCGCGCAGCTGTCCCTCGCGGAACGCGTGCTCCGCC
>Ga0181527_1000304_pt1 | contig 57645 bp, 55 predicted proteins | sample PEATcosm2014_Bin_30_FD_119762 | JGI IMG/M metagenome (GOLD analysis project Ga0181527, IMG submission 119762) | Peatland microbial communities from MTU Mesocosm Facility, Houghton, MI, USA - PEATcosm2014_Bin06_60_metaG | ecosystem: Environmental > Terrestrial > Soil > Wetlands > Peat | place...
GTAGCTATTCGGGGGGGCGGCCAGCTTGTCCACCTCGGCCCGCAGGGCGGCGAGCTGCTCCTTGGCCTGTTGGAGGGCGGCCACCAGGCGCTCGTTCTGCTGGTGGGCGTGCTCGAGCTGTTCGGCTGCAGCGTCGAGCCGCCGCGAGGTCTCCTGCAGTTCTTGCATCAAGGCCTGCGGATCGAGCGCGGCCAGGTCATCGAAAATCAGGTGAGGGTCCTTCGGATCCTTCCCACCTGCCATATCCCTGTTTCGATTTCTCATGCGCCACACTCCTCGTTATGATGCGCGGTGCGGCATGACCGCCGTTTCCCCGCTCGCCCGTCTCATCACGCCGAAGTCGGATTGCCGCGTGGGAGTAGCCGTACATGGGGTGCAAGTCATATACCACGGCCATCGTCATTGCTTGATGCACGGCTCCTTGCGCGATGATCGGAAGTTCCGGCTTGTGCATTCGGACTCCTGCCAGTTCGTCGGCACCCGACCGCCACAAATTTGCGCATGTGCTTCTCGTCCGTGACAGATTTTCAGCGCCCGCCGACCCGACACGACTCTCTCGCAGGTGGATTCTCTCCTTCCCCCTGCTGCCTGATTTGACGCACATGGCCCCGATTTCGGCAACGCGAAGTTCTCTGTCCCGCGCTCATGCGTTGCCCGCCTCCATCTTTCCCTTGGGCGTCGGGGCGGGTGTGCGTGGAGCGAGAATCCGGAGGAGGAAGGGGCCCCGCGGGAGGAGAGTGCCGGATGAGCCGGCGAGACGAAGGCGAACGGTGGAGTCGTCCGATCCCGAGCCGCCGCATCCGACGGGGAAAGGGTGCGAGGGCGGCGCGTGGGCGAGGCTAGCGCGTTCGCTTCGCGCGCTCCTTGCGGAGTTGCTGGCTGCGGATGAGTTCCACGGTGTAGCGGTAGCGGTCGGAGCGGAAGTAGGTGTCCACCGCCTCGATGGCCCGTCCTTCCGCCGAATAGACGGCGGTCTCCATGTACAGGACCGGCTCGAAGACGCTGACGGACAAGAGCGACGCCACCTCCACGTCCGCCTTGATCGCTTCCACGGAATGGCGGATGGTGCCCAGGGGGATCCCCAGCTTCTCCTCGAGCAGGTGAAGGATGGTGTGGTGCTGCAATTCCCGCTCGGTGATCTTCTGGCCGATCTCGGGCAGCATGTAGTTGATGACGTAGGAGAACGGGGCGCCGTCCAGGGACCGGACGCGCTTGAATCGCACGACGTCTTCGCCGGTGGGGAGGCGCAGCACCGTCGCCACGCGCTCCGGCGCGGGCACCTCCCGGATCTCCAGGATCCGGACCTCGGCGCGGTGCCCCTCGGTGAACAGATCCTCGGTGAACCCCGTGACCTTCACGGACTTCGTCTGGGTGGCCTTTTCCGTAACGAAGGTGCCTTTCCCCTGTTTCCGGAACAAGAGCCCCTCGGAGACCAGCGCCGCCAGGGCCTGCCGGACGGTGGCCCGGCTGATCTTGTATTCGCGGGACAGCTCCTGCTCCGTGGGAAGCTTGTGGTTGGGCAGGACTTCGCCCCCCTCGATCTTGGACCGCAGGATGTTCTCGAGCTGGTAGTAGAGCGGGATGGACCGGTTCGGGAAGGTGCTGGCCGATTGCCGTCCGCTCCGGCCCTCGCGACCGCCGTTGTCCGCCTTACCCATCTGACTCACCCATCTGTCGGTTCACGCAGGATTGCCCCTTTGGAGGCCGACTCGGCCAATCGCGCGTACCGCGCCAGGACGCCCTTCAGCTCGCGCTTGCGAGGTTTCCAGGCGGCGCGGCGCCGCGCCAGCTCGTCGGCCGTGACCTGAAGATCCAAGCGCCGGTTGAGGATATCGTACTCGATCAGGTCCCCGTCGTGCACCAGTCCGATGGGCCCGCCCTCGGCCGCCTCGGGGGAGACGTGGCCGATGCACGGCCCCCGCGTCGAACCGGAGAACCGGCCGTCGGTGACCAGGCCGCAATGTTCGTCCAGGCCCATCCCCACCATGATGGAGGTGATCTGGTGCATCTCACGCATGCCGGGACCGCCCTTGGGCCCCTCGTAGCGCACCACCACCACATCCCCCGGCTTTACGGCGTCGCCCATGAAGGCGCGGACCGCCTCCTCCATGCTCTCGAAGACGCGAGCGGGGCCGCGGTGCCTCAGCATGTTCTTGAAGCGGACGCCCGTCTGCTTGACGACCGCGCCGTCCGGCGCCAGGCTCCCCCGGAGGATGACCAGGCTGCCCTCGGGGTACAAGGGATCGGTGAGCGGGTGGATGAATTCCCGGTTCGTGACGGTGGCGCCCGCGATGTTCTCGCCCAGGGTCTGTCCCGTCACCGTCAGGACATCCAGGTGCAGGAGATTGCGCAATTCGTGCATGAGCGCCGGGACGCCGCCGGCCTCGTCCATCCGGCCCACAGCGTACTTTCCCGACGGCTTCACGTTGCACAGGTAGGGCACTCGCCGGGCCACCGTATCGAACTCGTCCAGAGTGAGGGGGATGCCGGCCTCGTAGGCAATGGCCAGCAGGTGGAGGACGCTGTTGGTCGATCCGCCCAAGGCCATGTCCACCACCATGGCATTCTCGATGGCCTGGCGCGTCACGATCTTCCGCGGAGTGAGACTGCGGCGCAGGCACTCGATGACCATGCGCCCGGCCTCGCGCGCCAGGGCCGGACGCCGGGTGTCCACCGCCAGCATCGTCCCACAGCCCGGCGGCGACATCCCCAGAGCCTCGATCAGGCAGCCCATGGTGTTGGCCGTTCCCATCATGGAACAGGAGCCCGGTCCCGGCAGCGCCGCCTTCTCGATCTCCGTCAACTCCTCTCGCGTGAGCTTGCCGATCTTCACCTGTCCAGCGAACTCCCGCATGGTGGAGAGGGTGATCTCGGTGTGCTCCTTGTAGCGGCCGCCCTCCATGGGGCCCCCGGTCAGCATGACCGTCGGGATGTTGATCCGGAGGGCCGCCATCAGGTGGGCCGGCTCGATCTTGTCGCAACTGGAGAGCATCACCATGGCATCAAAGCGGTGACCCTCGACCATGAGCTCCACGGTGTCGGCGATGGCCTCGCGGCTGGGGAGGGAGTAGCTCATGCCCTCGTGTCCCTGGAGCAACCCGTCACACAGGGCGATGGTATCGAACTCTAGGGGGATCCCGCCGGCCTCGCGAACGCCCTGCTTCACCAGCTCGCCCAGGGCGCGGAGGTGGATGTGGCCCGGGACGACCTCGTTCCAGGAGTTCACGATGGCGACCAGGGGCTTGCCCATGTCGGCGTGAGAGACGCCCACCACGTGGAGCAGGGCACGGTGGGCCGTCCGTTCCAGCGGCTCGTACAGGTCGCGGCTGCGCAGGTTCATCGCGTCGGTGGGTTTCTTGGCTGTGTCGCCGGGCATGTCTGCACCTATGGGAGACGACGGCGGGGGCCGCCGAGCTGAGGCTGTCTGGTTATCAGAATGATCGGGCAATGATGAGTACCATAGGACCCATAGTCTGTCAAACCAAAAGCCCGGCGTCCCGACCTGCCTATTGACGGTGGGTCTGCCTTGCCAGAGGGAAGCTCGGGTCCGACGAGGTCCGGCCTTCCGGGGCGGCCCTCCGTAAGGTACAATGCGCCCTGGAGACGCCCGGGTTCCGCGCGATGCGTGCGTCGCCCCGGGCGTCAGGCGTCTTGGATTCGAACGGGAGAGGGGACATGGCAAGGCTGGGTGCCGCCGGAGTCAAGCGACGCCTGGCCCGCCTCAAGGGGTGGAGGCAGGCCGGGAACGCGATCCAGAAGCAGTACGCCTTCGCGAATTTCAAAGAGGCCGTGTTCTTCGTGAACACGGTGGCCGGTCTGGCGGAGAAGGCGGGGCAGCATCCGGACATCAGCGTTGCCTACAACCGGGTGACGCTCACATTGTCCACCCACGACGCCGGCGGGCTCACCGGGAAGGATTTTGACCCGGCCAGACGGATCGAGGCGGCGGCCTAGCGGATGAAGGCGGCAGGATTGCCGGCCATGGCATCCTGAATCCGGAGGCGGTGCATCGGCAGCAGATCCGCGGGAGGATTGGCCGGGTCGAAGAAGTGGAGATCCAGCGTCTCGTCGCAGGTCTGGAGCTTCCCGGACAAGATCCGGCACGCGAAGAGGGTGCTGATGTAGTGCACGACGTTGCCGTCCGGGTACCGGACGATCTGGAAGGCCGGATCCGAGTAGACGCCGATCAGGCGAAGGACCTCCACCGCGAGTCCGGTTTCCTCCCGGACCTCCCGGATGATCGCGTCACGAACCGACTCCCCGATCTCCACCGATCCCCCCGGGAGTCCCCACAGGCCGTTATCGGACCGCCGTTGCAGGAGGATCTGCCCCTCCGCGTTCCGGATGATGGCGGCCACCCCCGGCCGGATCTGCTTGGCTTTGGTCGCATCCGTCTCTGGTCTCATCGCGGATTCCTCATGGGCTTCGTGTGCGTTCCAGTCGCGCGCGGCCCGCGGGGGCTCGACCCGGCCATCCCGACGCTCCCCCTACCCCGTGGGCCCATACCGGATCAACACGTCCCATCTGTACGTGAGCTGCGGGAGCGGCACCACGTTCACCCCCGTCCGCCTGAACGCCCTGCCGGAAGTCACGCTCTTTCATCTGACGTAAAGTTATCACCTCCAAGCGCGTTCGACAGTTGGGTGGTTCGATGGTTCCCTCGGATCAGGAACAGCCGAACAGCCGAACACTCGAACGTCCGAACGCTTTCAGTCCACCAGGACGGTGTCCTCGTCCGAATAGGGCGGGGCGCAGCAGCACAGGAACACCAGGGGTTCCCGCCCGATGTTCCGGATCGTGTGCCGGGTCCCGGGCGGGATCAGGATGGCGTCGCCCGGCCCGACCTCCCGCCTTTCCCCTTCCACGGACATCAGACCCCGGCCGCGGAGGACGTAGTAAAACTCCTCGGTTTGGGGATGGTAGTGCTCCTCGGTCTCCGCGCCCGGCAGGAGCGTGGCCTCGGCCAGGCTCTGGTTCGTCGCAGCCGAGTTCGTCCGATCCAGGATCGAGCGAATCTCGGAGCCATCCTTGGTGGTGAACGGGGCGCTCCGATCCCGGTTGATGATTTCCACAGGCGCTCACCCCTGCTTCGGTGGGCGGGACGGATCGTTAAGCGGCTGGACAGCGATCGGGGGTCGTGGGCCAAAAGGTGCGGCACGACCTCGACGCTGTCCGAGGGAGCCAGCCGCCACGACTCGTGTCCCGGGCTCCGGCCACCGAACTCGGTATCCCCGCCCCCCGGCAAGATGATGCGCACCTAGCCGGCGCGGGTCTCCTCGTCGGGAGGATAACAGTCTTGCCAACCCGGCACAAGCCTGCTGCGGGCGTCCCGGCCCCGGTTGGGGAGTGGCGCGCGAGGCCGGAGAAGGAAAAAGGGCGGCGCCGATCCTCCTCCCCCGGGCGCCGCTCGTGGCCATCATGTTCTGGTCGCAGACGCTGAACGGACTCTTGCTCCCCCTGGTCCTCGTGGTCATGCTCATGCTCATCAACGATCCGGAGATCATGGGTCGCCATGTGAACTCCATCCCGTTCAACCTGGTCGCCTGGGGCACGGCGGCGGCGATGATCGCCCTGACCCTGCTGCTCCTGCTTGCCAGCGTTGCCTGAGATGGGGCCAGGGCCGGGCCCTCGCGCCGACCAAAATTGCGTTGGAGCCCCGGCGGAATCCTGATATCCTCTGCCCTCGATTAGGGGCGACCTGGCACTCAGGCAATCTGGCCATCGGGGGTTCCGGGGTTGCCGCGTTGCCCAGTTGCCCGATTGTCCTATTGCGGGGTCGCCCGGTTGCCTGGATGAGCCCGAAGCGCTACGCGATCCGGGATTGGCCTGAGGGTGAGCGCCCTCGCGAGCGGCTCCTGGCCGAGGGGCCCCGCCGGCTGACGACCGCCGAGCTTCTGGCGATCGTCCTCCGGACCGGGGCGCGCGGGCAAAGCGCCGTAGACCTGGCGCGGATCCTGCTGCAGGATTGGGACGGCCTGGCTGGCCTGGACGCCGCCGACCCGCACGCGCTGGCAGAGGCGAAGGGGCTGGGTCCGGCCAAAATCGCCCAGGTCAAGGCCGCGTTGGAGCTGGGCCGCCGGCTGCTGGCCGAGGTGGAACGGGCGGCCCGCCTGCGGATTACCAGCTCCAAGGACGTGGTGGAGCTGATGGCCCCGCGCCTGCGCGGGCTGCAGGTCGAGCGCTGTGAGGTCATCCTGCTGAACGGGGGGAACGAGGTCGTGGCGCTGGAGACGCTGAGTGAGGGTTCCCTCACGGAGAGTCCTGTCTATCCCCGGGAGATCCTGCAGCGGGCCAACCGGCACCACGCGGCCGCCGCCATCCTGGTGCACAACCACCCCTCGGGCCACCCGCAGCCCAGCGCAGGCGACCGGGCGCTCACCCAGGAGTTGGTTCTGGCCGGCGACCTGCTCCGCGTTCCGCTCGTGGATCACGTGATCGTCGGGCGGCAGGATCATTACAGCTTCGCCGACCACGGCTTGATTGAGGAGTACAAGCGCCGGCCCCAGCGCAGCGCATGACCCGACGGGGGAGAGCGATTCGTTGGACGTGCCTGGGAACTTTCCAACCGTCGCCCGGGAACGCAGGCTCACCGCCTGCGTGGCGGCGGGCATCTCTTCCTGCCATGAGCCGATCGCGACCCGGGATATCCGGGAGCGAGAACTGTGGGATGTTCGGCGGAACCAGGTGGTTCCCTTGATCGTGGATGAGGGGGAGAAAGAGGGAGGCCTATGGCGACGCGCGAGAAGCCTGTCCACCCCGATCAAGAGATCCTGGAGCGTTTGAACCGGGGGATTCTCCAACGAACGGGCGCCTACCGGACCGATGACCACATTGTGCTGCGGTCGGGTCGCCATACCTCCGAGTACGTGGCCAAGGCGCTGGTCACCACCGAACCCACCTTCACCGAGGGCCTGGGGGACATCATCGCCGAGCACTTCGGCCGATTCCCGGTGGACTTGGTGCTGACGACGGGATACGGGGCCGGTCTCCTGGGGCACTGCGTCGCCCGCGCCCATCCATCGCGCCCCCGTTTCATCTTCGCCACGAAGGTGAAGACGGCTGATCGCCGGACCGGGGTCGTCCTCCAGCCCGAGTACCGGGCGTTCTTTGCCGAAGGGGGGCGAGTCCTGATTGTCGAGGATATCCTAACGACGGGAGAGACGGTCAAGCGACTGATCAGGCTGGTGGAGGGCATGGGGGGACAGGTCGTCGGCGTCGGCGCCATCTGGCGTCGAAGCAACCGAATGAAGTTCAAGTACCCTCTTTTCACCGTTGTGACGCGGGACTTTCCGACCTACGCTCCAGCGGAGTGCCCGATGTGCAAGAAGGGCATCCCGATCAACTCGGACTTCGGCGGCGGGCCGGAGGAGGAGTCGGAAGAACAGGGGTACTAATCGTTCAGAATCAGTAAGTTACTGTCTATAGTTTCAAGGATTTATCCGGTGAGTCCTCTGTGCTAAAATCCGCAAGTTCTTGTCAGACTTGCCTATAAACTCAGCAGCCAGACCAATCAGAAATGCCTGGACAGCCCATCCTGCATTGGATATAGTGGTCACCTCCCACAGGTTGGCGGCCCCGTAATCCACAAAGTGTTAACCCGAGGGCGGCACGGCAATCCTTGACGGGCTCGTCGTGACGGCAGCGAGATCACGCAGTGGGAGTCTCCAGGACGCCTTCGGGCGCACGGGGCTGACAGAAGCCTGTCGAACGAGCGGTTGGTCGCAGCCCGGGCGTGAAGCCCAGGCAGGGGGGGTTAGCTCAGTTGGGAGAGCGCCGCGTTCGCAACGCGGAGGTCGAGGGTTCGAATCCCTTACCCTCCACCAAGGTGTGCGCATCCCCCCGGCCGAGTAACTTCGAAAGCTCGTAGCCTCGATCCCCTGGTCGCTGGTGCGATCCTCCCGGATCGTCGACCAGCCGCACGTCTCGCAGGTCTCCGGTCCCGCGGACCTTCATTTTATCACCCTATGGACGGTGCCGCCCGGCTCCGCTTCTTGCAGCGCCTGCAAGCTTTCCTTCAGGCGGTCCGGTGTCGCCGGACATGGCACGTAACAGATCGGCTGCTGGTGCTTCTGGGTGGAATCGCTGACCCGGAGTTGCGCCTGCATCGCTTCGGAGAACACCTGAAAGCGCGGACAGCGGAGGAGGCGGCCTGGACCATTGCAGAGTTGTGGGATCGGGTGGCCGCCGGGGAACGCGTGGCCCAGACGATCTGCCTTGGGCTGCTCGACGCGAAGCGCCTGGCGCGGGTCCTGGAGGCCGATCATCTGAAGGGGGCGCAAGCAGTCCTGGAGGCAAACGGGCACGTCAGCGCGGGACTCTTCTCCCAGGCGAAACCTCGCCGGGACCCCCAGGACGATGAGACGGTTCCCCGGCCCAAAGAGCCTGTGGGGTTCCGCATCTCGCTGGCTCGTCAGCCGGTTGCCAGGGTGCTGGATCGGCTGCTCTTCGATCCTGACGCACGGGTGGTGCGAACGATCCTGGGGAATCCCCGCCTCACCGAGGCGGAAGTCGTGAAGCTGGCGGCTTCCCGCCGGGCCGCGCCGGAGGTGTTGGAGGTCATCGCGCAGGACGACCGCTGGATTGCGAGATACCCGGTGAAGGTGGCGCTGGCGAACAACCCGACCACCCCGCTGCGCGTGGTCCTGGGGTTGCTTCCGTACCTGCTGCGCCAGGATCTGCGGGCGGTGGCCGCGGGATCTTCCCGGGCCGAGGTGCGGGAGCAAGCGTCGAGTCTGTTGTCCCAGCGCCCGGGCGCATGAGCGGATGAGCGCTGCTCACCCGGGGGGTTGGAAGAGAGCGGTTCGCGGGGAGGCCCCGGAACCGCAAGGACGATCTGGCTGGAGTGGGTTTTCATGGAAATCTATCTGAATGAAAATGCCTTCATCGGCCTTCTCGTCTCCACCGTCGAGGTGTACCGGCGGGAGTGTTTCGGCATCCTCCTTGGTCATCGCGAGCCGGAGCGCATCATGGTGGAATTCGTGGTCCCGTACCAAACGGCCCGGCGAAAGTTCCAGGAAGTGCACATGGACTGGCACCGGGGCCAGCGGGTGGAGGAGGCGGTGCGAGTGGCCTCCCGCTGGGAGCTGGTGGGGGACTACCATTCCCATCCGATGTACGGTGACAAGAAGGCCACCACCAAGCTCTCGGGCGTGGACATCAAGGATTTCCACGACGAGGGGACGTCCATCGTCGTGGCGATCAACGACGGGCACCGGCAGCAGCGCTGGGGGTACGTGAAGGGCGGGCTGATCTCCGGGAGCATCAACGGCTACGCCATCCGGATGGTCGCCTATCACAAGGAGGGGGAGGCCATCGTTCGGGTTCCCCTGCTCTGCCCCTACGCCGTCGGCTTCATGGCCAAGACCAAGGGACCTACACCGGTGGAGGTTCGGCAAGAGTAAGCGCCACCCTGGCGGCATTGCCAATTTTCAAACCGACAATGGAAAACCGACAACGGCCCCGGAAGGACGTCGGGGAACCCCCGCCTTGTTCCGGACGTCGTTCGGTTTCGGTTGTCCGTTGTCGGTTTTCCATTGAGGAGCGTTTCATGACTCGTCGCCTGGTTATCGCCGTCATCGGTGAGAATGATCCCACCCCCGAGATCGCCGCTCTGGCTGAGGCGGTCGGAGCGGAGATCGCCTCGGCCGGCGCGGTCCTGGTCTGCGGCGGCCTGGGAGGCGTGATGGAGGCGGCCTGCCGTGGCGCTCACAGGGAGGGCGGGGTCACTATCGGCATCCTGCCGGGGACGCGGGCGGGCGATGCGAACTCCTACGTGACGTACCCGATCCCCACCGGGCTGGGCTATGCGCGGAACATCCTGGTTGTTCGCTGCGCGCAGGCGGTGATAGCGATCGGCGGGAAGTATGGCACGCTGTCCGAGATCGCTTTCGCGAAAATCGAAGGGACCGCCGTCATCGGCCTGCAGACCTGGGAGCTACGGCGCGAGGGGATCGGCGATGACTCCATCCTGCGTGCGGCCGATCCGAAGGAGGCCGTGAGGATGGCGCTGGAAGCGGCCAGGAAGCGGGTGAGCTAACGGGAAGGTATCGACAGATGTCGCAGTTCGAAGTAGAGCCGAGAGGCTCAGAGAATCTGGAGGGGGCTAATGCGCCGCGTGGTCGAGCCGCAGAATGCGGTCGCGTTCTGGGAGGCGCGCTACGCTCGGGGTCTCGTCTATGGGACCGAGCCGACGTCGGTCGCGCGCCGGCTCGTGGCGGTGTTCCGCGCCCATGGGGTGCAGCGCATCGTGGAGGCCGGGTGTGGCTCCGGCCGGGATGCTCTGCTGTACGCCCGCGAGGGATTCGAGGTGACTGGCACCGAGATCAGCGGGAGCGCCCTGCGGTGGGTGCGCGAGCGGGCGCAGGCGGAAGGCCTGCGGATCACTCTCCTCCGGGACGATCTGGCCGAGACGCACTTGCCGCCGGGCTCGTTTGACGCGGCGGTGGTAATGCATGTGATTCATCTCCAGCCGGCGCCTGTCCGCCAGACCATGGTGAGCCAACTGTGGCGCCTCACGCGAGACGGCGGGCTCATCGCCATGGCCAACTATTCCACTCACGAAGCTGGCTACGCCACCTGGGATCCATACCCGGAACCGAACACCCGCGTGGACCCGAAGGGGAAGGTCGTCCACTTCTTCGACGAGGCCGACGTGCGCGCGCTCCTCCCGCCCGATCGATTCGACCTGCTCACACTCGAAGAAGTGGATCTCGCCGAGGTCCCGGATGGCGGCCCGGTCACGCACCGGGAGTGGCTGACCATCGCCCGCAAGATTCGCGCCTGCTGAACCCAACGGGTGCCGTGTATCCTTGGCGATCTTGGGGGTGAAGTAGCCGCCCTCATTCACCGGAGCCATCCGTGGGCTCGCATTCCAAAGGCGACGAATACCTCTGGTCCACGCGCCGCGCCCGCTGGTTCAGTCAGGCGGTGCAGATCAGCGACTTCCCGGCGCAGACCCTCAGGGCCGTCGAGCCCGTCCTGGTCGGCTGCCGGTCCGCCCTCGACGTGGGGGCCGGCGTGGGAGCACTGACCGTGCCGCTGGCCAAGTCGGTGGAAGAGGTCACAGCCCTGGAGCCCGCCCCGGCCATGCTGGAGGAACTCCGGGCAACCATCGCGCGCCATCGCCTCACAAACGTCACCTGCATCCCCGCCGCCTGGGGGGAAGTCGAGATCGTCCCCCACGACCTGATCCTCGTCGCCAACGTGGCGCCCATCTTCGAGGATCTGCTCGGGTTCCTCACCGCAGCCGAGCCGCTGGCGCGCCGGGCCATCGCCCTGGTCCAGAACGTGGGACCAGGCGCGGAGAAGTTCTATCTCGGGGAGCTGTATCCTCTGTTGCTCGGCCGGCCGTATCCGACGCGGGAGGATTACCTGCGGACGGTCACACTCCTGCACGGCCTCGGCATCTACGCCAATGTCCAGATCATCGGCTATCACTTCGACCAGCCGTTCGGGGATCTCCAGGAGGCCGCGGAGTTCTGGAAGGAACAGATGCGGCTCACGGATCCCGAGCAGGAACGACAGCTCCTCGCCTTCCTCAGGACCAAGCTTCAGCGGGTGGGCTCCGGCCTGGTGGCGCCCATACGGAGGCGGAGCGCCGTCATCTGGTGGCGTGTGGCCCCGAAGGACCGGGTGTAGCCACGCCATCTTCCCTCCGGTTGAGAGACTCGTCGGCCGGGAACTTTCCCGGCCCCGCCACGGTTTGGACAAGTGAAACGGGTCCGGAATCCCGGAGGAGGGGTGCCATGTCTTTCCGATCGCCTGTGGGTCGCATGCCGTGTCTCGTCTTGCTCGTTGCTCTCGGCATGCCCGTGCCGGTTCTCGCCGTGGGGAGCGGATCGGTTCCCGCCCCGGTAGCGCCGCGCTCGGCCGAGACGGAGTACAACAAGGGCTTGCAGGCCAAGGCGGCGAAGCGCTTTGCAGAGGCGGCTGGCGATTTCCGTCGCGCCGTGGACATCCGTCCGAATTTTCCCGAGGCGTGGAATGAGCTGGGATTCGCGTCGCGCCAGACCGGCCAGTTTGCCGAGGCGCTGAAGGCCCATGACCAGGCGTTACGCCTCCGCCCGGACTTCCCGGAGGCGCTGGAATACCTGGGGGAGGCCTACGTGAAGTTGGGCCGCCTGGAAGACGCCAGGGCAATCCTGGCGCGCCTCAGTTTACTGGACTTGGCCCGCGCCCGGGAGCTCGAGGAGGCAATCCGGGCCGGCAAGTAATTCGGCCGGATCTCGTTCACCGTTCCCTCGCATATCCTCCCACCTTTCCGTCGTGGGACCGCGAGGGCTCTCTCCTGCCCGCCGGACCTCCAAATCTTCCTGCCCCCGCCGAAGGTGCGCCCGCGGCACCGCCGGTCGTGCGTCCGCTTGACAGGCCGAGGCTCTCATTCTAACATTCAATCGTTCATTTGAATATGTCCACCGACCTGGAGGCGGCGATGTTGAAGACAATGGACGCCACGGCCCTCAAGGCGAAACTGTTCCGCGGCTTCGCCGATCCCACCCGGCTGGCCATCCTCGAGGCCCTGATGGACGGGGAAAAGAGCGTGAGTGAGATTGCCCAGGCCACGGACACCTCCGTGGCCAATGTCTCCGCCCACCTGGCCTGCCTGGCGGGCTGCGGGCTGGTGCAGAGCGAGAAGCGGGGAAAGTATGTCTACTACCGGCTGCAGGAGCGCCGTGTCCGCGACCTGATCAAGATCGCCGAGGGGATTCTGGCGAACGTGGCCCGGCAGGTGTACGAGTGCACGCATAACGAGCGGTGAGGCTCGTTCAATACCGGGAGTAGGAGTCTCGTATGGGCAATCCTTCCGGCCTGGCTGTTCCGGCCGCACGCACCTTCCGGCTGACCGGCCTCACGTGAATGGACTGCGCCGCGCGGCTCGAGCGAGCTGTAGCGGCCCTCCCGGGGGTCACCCGGGCAGTCTTGAACTTCGGGGCGGCGACACTCACCGTGGAGGGGACGTTCGATCCCACGGCGGTCATCCGCGAGGCCCTCCAGCACGATGGGGCCGTCGCCCGACTGGAGGGCACACCGGTCGTGCGGGCCACGAGGTGGGTTCATCGCTTGCCCGAGCTCCGGATGGCAGTGGCGGGCCTCTTAATCCTGGCGGGATGGGGCGCCGGGCTCTTCGGCTATTCTCCGCGCACAGCCATCCCCCTCTTCGCCGCTGCCATGCTGATCGGGGGGTACGCCACGATCCGTCAGGGCCTCCGCGCCCTCGCCCGGTTCCGGTTCGACATGAACGGGATGATGACCGGCGCGGTGACCGGCGCCGCCCTCATCGGGCAGTGGGAAGAGGGAGCGGTGGTCGCGTTCCTCTACGCCGTCTCCAACTGGCTCGAGGGGTACACGATGGACCGGGCCCGCCGATCCATCCGGGCCCTGTTAGACCTCGCCCCCAAGGAGGCGCGGGTCCGGCGGGATGGTGCGGAGATCGTCGTCCCCGTCGAGGACGTGAAGGTGGGCGACCTCCTCCTGGTGCGGCCCGGGGAGAAGCTTTCGATGGACGGGATCGTCCGGGTGGGGACGTCCGCTGTGAACCAGGCCCCCATCACCGGAGAGTCCGTGCCGGTGGACAAGGGACCGGAGGATCCGGTCTACGCGGGAAGCCTGAACGGGCACGGCGCGCTGGAGGTGGCAGTCACCCGGCGCGTCGAGGACACGACGCTGGCCCGCATCATCCACCTCGTCGAGGAGGCCCAAGCGCAGCGGGCGCCCTCCCAGCAGTTCGTGGATCGGTTCGCCCGGGTCTACACGCCCGCCGTCTTCGCCCTAGCCGTCGGCCTCATGCTGGTTCCACCGCTCGCCGTCGGCCAGCCGTGGAATCCCTGGATCTACCGCGGCCTGGCCCTGCTGATCGTTTCCTGCCCATGCGCTCTGGTGGTCTCCACGCCGGTGGCGATCGTCTCGGCCATTGCCAACGCCGCCCGGCGCGGGATCCTGATCAAGGGGGGCGCCTACCTGGAGGAGCTAGGGCGCCTCAAGGCCGTCGCCCTGGACAAGACCGGCACCCTCACTCGGGGTGAGCCCGAGGTGACCGACGTGATCCCCGTGGACGGCAGATCGTCCGAGGACCTCCTGGCGCTGGCAGCGGCAGTGGAGACACAATCGGAACATCCCCTGGCCCGGGCGGTCGGGCGTGCGGCCAGGCACCGGAACCTTTCCCTCCCCGCAGCCGAGAGATTCACGGCGATTCCGGGCAAGGGCGGTCACGCCATCGTGAAAGGCCAGGCCGTGTACGTTGGCAGTCCTCGACTCTTTGTGGAGATGGGAAACGGCATCGGGGTTGAGGATCGGGTGGCCTCACTGGAGCAAGAGGGCAAGACGGTGATGTTGGTGGGCACCCCCCAGGGCATCCTGGGGATCCTGGCCTTGGCGGACCAGCTCCGGCCGGATAGCCGGCAGGCGGTCGCCGGGCTCCGGGCTGTCGGCATTCAGCACATCGCCCTCCTGACAGGCGACAACCGCGCTATCGCCCAGCGGATCGCCCACCAGATCGGCGCAGACACGGTCCGTTCCGAGATCCTCCCGGAGCAGAAGCTCGAGGCGGTGCGGGCCCTGCGGGCCGAGTTCGGCAGCCTCGCCATGGTCGGCGACGGCGTGAATGACGCACCGGCCCTGGCCGCTTCCAGCGTGGGCATCGCCATGGGAGTCGCCGGGAGCGACGTGGCACTGGAGTCGGCCGACGTCGCCCTCATGGCCGACGATCTGTCCAAGCTTCCCTTCCTCGTGCGACTGGGACAGGACGCAGCCCGGGTCATCCGGCAGAATATCGGTTTCTCCCTCGCGATCAAGGCCCTCGCCATCGCGGCCGTCTTTCCCGGCTGGCTCACCTTGTGGCTAGCGGTCCTGGGGGACATGGGCGCCTCGGTGCTCGTGACCCTGAACGGGATGCGACTGCTGGCCGCCTGTCCAGCCCCTCGGGTAGAGGATACCGGACGACCCCCCCTCGCCTAAGTAATTTCCCGCTTTGAGCAGGGCCGGGATAAGTGCGCCGCAGCAGTCAGGGGCTCGCACACAGAGCATTTGACCCCAGCGGCCTCGTTTGGATTGCCGGCAGCATGGGGCGTGGGCGTGCCTGATAATCCCCCGCAATCACTTCCCACCTATCCAGAATTGGCTTGATAAAATTCGACTTCAGGGCAATAATACTGCAAAGTCTACCGGAAGATAACGGAATTTCTCGGAGGCTCTAGGTGGAAAACTCCGAAGTATTACGGCTGAAGGAAGCAGCGGACTACGTCCGTGTGAGTGAGAAGACGCTGCGGGAGATGGCCAAGACGAGCAGAGTACCATGCCAGCGGGTAGGGCGTGAGTGGCGGTTCTTGAGGAAGGCCCTTGAGGAATGGTTGGCGGGCACGGAGCCCACTGGGAGCAGGGCACCCGTCGTTTCGGAACCGGTAGGGCAACTTTATTTGCCCACCGCCATAGGTGCTGAGCGGCCGGGAAGCAACGGTTTTGCCGACACGGCTTTCACGAAAAACCGCGAAGAGCCCATACATAGCTGGGTGCCGTGGATCGCCGGTTTTTCGGCCTCTTTCGTGGGTGAGATTCTCGACAGGGAATTGGGCAGAGCATCGAAGCTGACCGTGCTCGACCCGTTCGCCGGCGTCGGCACGACACTGGTGGAGGGAATTCGGCGTCAGTGCGACGTCCTGGGATTCGAGATCAACCCCTACGCAGCCCTGGCCTGCCAAGTCAAACTGGAAGCACTCTATCACGATCCCGCCGTCATCCGCCAAGCCGCAAAGAGAATCGAGTTTGAACTACGAAGCCGCCTGCGAGGCGGTGGGGGCAAACCGAACAGTCAGCCGCCACCGGGATTCCACACCCGCGACCCCTTCTTCAGCCCCAGGGTTCAGCAACAAGTTCTATTCGCCAAGGATTTCATCGCCGAGGAGAAGGAGGACTGGCTGCGCCGACTGATATGTCTGGCGTTAGGCGCCGTGATGGTAGGTGTATCCAACTACACCTACGAACCCAGCCTCGGGCGACGGGCAGCGGTTGGAAAGAATGTCATTGCAGACGCAGATCTCCCCTGGATCCTGCGGGACAAGCTGCTTCGCATGGCTCACGATATTGAAGCTTGGCAGATCGGGAGTGGCAAAGCAAGACGTCGGCCAAGAAGCCGTGTCTTCAACGAATCTTACCTCACGGGAGCCGCCAGCCGTCTTGATGGGGCCTTGGTAAATGTGCTTATCACGTCGCCGCCGTACCTCAATAACTATCATTACGTGCGGAACACCCGCCCCCAAATGTTCTGGCTCGATTTCGTTTCGGAAGCGGCGGATCTAAGGCAGCTGGAAACCTCCAGTTTTGGAAAGTTCTGGCAAACTGTCCGAGCTGAGCCCCAGATTCCACTCGCTTTCTCATATCCAGAACTGGAAGGAAGACTAGCCGAGCTTCGCTCACTTCACCCGGAGAAAGGAGCGTATGGCGGGGCGGGGTGGGCCAATTACGCGGTCACGTACTTCAACGACTGCGCCAGATTTTGCGAGGCGACCGCGCGGATGATGACCCCCGGCGGGCTGGTCGTCGTCGTGATCGGCAACAACATACTTCAGGGCGTCGAATTCAAGACCGACGAGCTGTTTGCGCACATTGCGGAGCGATACGGGTTCGAGATCCAGGAACTGCACCGGGTACGGAAAAAAAGAACCGGATCCAGTATCATCAACTCGTCGGTGCGGGCGGGGACCACCAAAGAGAAAGTCGAACTATACGAGACTGCCGTCGAGCTTCGAATGGGTTCGGCACTCAAGAGGACTTGAGCGCAGCAATGATCTTCGCGGCTGTTTCTGCGGGCTTCAGTCTCTTGGCCCACCCTCGGCCCGGGTGCAGAATATCCCATCGGGGCCGTTTCATGTCTTTGCGGCCCGCTCCGGGATCGCGGTTTCCAAAGCCGTCGATAACGGTGTTCCAGGCTGGCCGATAATGCTCGATTAGGAATCGCTCGGCCAACTCGATCCATACCGGAACCACGACCAAATAGCGGCAACGGAATTCCTCAAGGTGAAGGTTCTCCGCCTGCTGAACGGATTTGGCGTGCTGAACTAAGCGATTGTACAACGTTCGACAGGCCGTGGTTTCCTTGCCTCCCTTGCGTCTCCCTGCCAACACGGCGCTGCCAACATAGATTGGAATATCTTCTCCCCTTATTGGCTTGTAGTAGTCCAAGCTTCCGACGTAATAGAATGCGTAGACCCCAACACCTTAGAATGGAGCAGGGGCCAGACTCTGGCATGGCTGCTCCATCAACGCGCGTACCACGTTCTGAGCTAGATTGTCATAGTCCAAGGGATCATACTGCTGAGGCATCGCCGCTTTCGTCATTATTCTTCTCCCTCGTTCGTTCCCGTCGCCCCGAAGTCGCCGCGGGTGATAGGAATCCGCCCCTTGGCCCCGCCGCCGCGAGCCGACCCGCAGGAGAATTGGCCCGATGCCGCAGCCCGAACGACTGCACCAGGACGCCCGGAGCATGCAACAGGGGCTGCGGTTGCGTCAAGCGGAAACGCGTCCGAGAGGCTCGCTTGATCACCTCGCCCCGATCATCACGCAACTATCTTGACGCCAAAGCAGCATCATCGGATAGAATGGGGCAAAGGCAGCCCGTCTTGAGGCGAATCGGCCGCCTCACAACCTATCCGCGTTGGAGGTCGCAGGGTCACCATGCCCAACCTTGCTTCGTCGGCCGCGCAGGTCCCGCGCTCCCGCATCCGCGAACTGGCGGAGGCCGCTATGAGGATGGATGGCGTCCTCAAGCTATACTTCGGCGAATCGAACATCCCCACGCCCGACTACATCAAGGGCGCCGCCGCGGCCGCATTGGCAGAGGGCTACACCTTCTACACGGAGAATGCCGGTCTCCCGGGCCTGCGGCAGGACTTGGCCGGGTACTATCGAAGACTCCAGGGGGTGACGCTCGATCCGCGGTCAGAGATCGTCGTGACCGCATCCGGGGTGCAGGCGCTCAACGTGGGGATCCGCTGTCTCCTCGACCCCGGCGACGAGGCGCTGGTCCTCACGCCCGCCTGGCCCAACGCCTCGGCGATCATCCGGATGGACAACGCCACACCGGTGGAAATCCCGCTGGTGTTGCGCCAAGACCGTTACGCGGTTGACTTCGATGCGCTGGAGGTATCCCTGACGCCGCGGACCCGCCTCGTGGCCTACACGTCCCCGTCCAATCCGCTGGGGTGGGTGGCCACCGAGGCGGAGCAGGACCGGCTCCTGGCATTCGCGCGCCGCCATGACCTGTGGCTACTGGCTGACGAGGTATACGAGCGCCTTTACTATCGCAGCCCGGAACTCGGGATCCCCGCCCCCTCCATCCTGCGCAAGGCCAGCCGCGACGACGCCGTGATGGTGGCGCACTCCTTCTCCAAGACCTACTGCATGACCGGGTGGCGGCTCGGCTGGTTGGTGGCCCGCTGGGACGTGGGCGAGAGGGCGGCGCAGCTCAACGAGTTCATCGTGTCCCATCCGCCCAGCTTCATCCAGCGCGCGGCGCAAACCGCCCTCGCGCAGGGGGAGGGGGAACTGAAGCGGATGCTGATCCACCTCAAGGAGAACCGGGATTTCTGCCTGGCCGCCCTCCGCCGGATGCCCGGCGTGACGGTGCCTTCCCCCGATGGAGCATTCTACGTCTTCCCGCGGATCAGCGGGTTGACGGACTCGTTCACCTTCTGCTGGAGACTCCTGCAAGAGACCAAGGTCGGAATCGCGCCCGGTGTGGCCTTCGGCGCCGGGGGCGAGGGGTCCGTACGAATCTGCTACGCGGCCGAGCGCGCGATCCTCGAGCCGGCGATGGAGCGGCTGGCTCGCTTCCTGTCTACCTCGTGGGCCTGAGGACTTGACCCATGCCTTCCGGTAGGTCCCGTTCGGCTGATCCGAATCGCGTCCTCACCCTCATCATGGGAGGCGGTCAAGGAACCCGGTTGTTCCCGCTCACCCGGGAACGCGCCAAGCCCGCGGTGCCCTTGGCAGGGAAGTATCGCTTGGTGGATATCCCCATCTCCAATAGCATCAACTCGGGGATGACCCGGATCTATCTCCTGACGCAATTCCTCTCCGAATCCCTCCACCGGCACGTCTATGGGTCGTTCAAATTCGACCATTTCAGCGGCGGGTTCGTCGAGATCCTCGCGGCCGAACAGACCCACACCGACACCTCGTGGTACCAGGGCACCGCCGACGCCGTGCGGAAGAACCTCGTCCACTTCCGGAGTACGGACTTCGACTATGCACTCATTCTGAGCGGCGACCAGCTCTACCGCATGGATTTCCGGACGCTCTTGGGGCAGCACGTCGAGTCGGAGGCGGACCTCACGGTGGCCACGTATCCGGTCGCCCGGGACGCCGCCCAGGGGCTGGGCATCATGCAGATCGACGCCGGGCGCCGCATCGTCCGCTTCGTGGAGAAGCCGAAGGAGGCCGAGCTGCTGGATGACCTCCGCCTGGATCGCGCGTCGCAGGCGCGACTCGGCACCGAGGGCGGTCAGGATCTCTATCTGGCCTCCATGGGGATTTACCTGTTCAACCGGGACGTCCTCTTCCGTCTCCTCGACAGCGACGTTGCCGACTTCGGCAGGCACATCATCCCGGCAGCCATTCACAGCCAGCGGGTGTTCTCGCATGTGTTTCAAGGATACTGGGAGGACATCGGGACCATCCGCTCGTTCTTCGAGGCCAACCTGGATCTGACGTCCGAGCTGCCGCGGTTCAACTTCTTCGACATGCGGGCCCCCATCTACACGCGGCCGCGCTTCCTGCCGGCCTCCAAGATCAATGGGGCCTCCATCGACCACGCGGTGGTCTCCGAGGGTTGCATCCTCAGCCATTGCCACATCGCCCAGAGTGTGGTGGGCGTCCGCTCGGTGGTGGATATCGGCAGCCACATCACCCGCAGCGTGATCCTGGGCGCCGACTACTACGAACCCCAGGAGTCGCTGGCCCAGAACGTGGCAGGGGGGGGCCGGCCCCGCCTCGGCATCGGCAAGCACACCCGCATCGACCGTGCCATCATCGACAAGAACGCCCGCATCGGGGATCACTGCGTCATCACGCCCGGGGGCAAGCCCGACACGGCGGACCATCCCCTCTACTACGTGCGCGACGGCATCGTCATCATCCCGAAGGGCGCGATCGTTCCCCACGGGACAACGATCTAGGCCGCACGCCTGCGGGGGATGATCCCCCCGGAACAGCATACCCCGGTCCCACGCATGTCTTGACGCGACCGGGGGGCGCTGGTATTTTCCCCGGGTACGCCAGGCGGGCCATCCGGCTCGCCGGGGAGACGGAGCCAGTGATCACCATCGACGACGTGCGGACCGCCAGCGCACGCATTGCCCCTTACGTCAGGAAGACGCCCCTCGTGTCCGCGCGATGCACGCGAGACAACCCGCTTCCCGACGGGGAGCTGCTGCTGAAGCTGGAGTGCCTGCAGGCGACCGGCTCGTTCAAGGCCCGGGGCGCAAGCAACAAGCTCCTCTCGCTCAACGAGGCGGAGATCCGGCGCGGCATCGTGACCGCGTCCGGGGGGAACCACGGCCTTGCCGTCGCGTACGTGGGCTGGCTGGGCAAGACGGCGGCCACGATATTCCTCCCCGAGAACGTCTCACCCGAGAAGGTCAAGAAGATGGAGCGCTGGGGGGCCAAGGTGGTGATCCAAGGCTGCCAGTGGCACGAGGCCAACCGAGCGGCTTTGGACATGGCGGCCCGCGAGGGCCTCGCGTATTTCCACCCCTTCGCAGATCCCCTGGTGATCGCCGGCCAGGGGACGGTGGCCCTGGAGATCCTGGAGCAGACGCCCGAGGTGGATGACATCCTGGTGGCCATCGGCGGCGGCGGGCTGATCAGCGGAATCGCCTTGACGGTTAAAGCCCTGCGGCCGTCGGTGCGTGTCATCGGCATCGAGCCCACAGGGTCGCCGACGCTTCACGAGAGCGTCAAGGCCGGGCGCGTGGTGGAGTTGAAGGAGATCACGACCATCGTCCCGACCATGGCATGCGCGAAGACCGAGGCGATCAACCTGGAGATCGTCCAGCGCTACGTGGACGAGATCGCCCTCGTCAGCGACGAGGACATGCGCGAGGCCGCACGCTGGCTGTGGTTCGAGATGGGGCTGGCCGCCGACCTGAGCGGGGCCGCCTCCATCGCGGCCCTGCGCAGCGGCAGGGTACGGCCGGCGAGGGGGCGCAAGGTGTGCGCCCTGGTCTGCGGCGCGGGACCGGACGGATTGGCATGAGTCGCCAGCCTCCACGCCTGCACGGGAGCGCGCAGGCGGAGGCCGGATTTCACGCTGGAGCCGGTGCGGTTCGTCCCCCACTGGCAAATGATGTCGATGCTGGGCCTGGCCCTCCTCGCGATCCTCGTCCCGCTCATGGCGTGGCTGCTGAGGCCCTAGGTGATGTCAGTGGGTCCCGCCGCCGCTGGCGCCATGCAACCCCACGTCCCTGGAGGAATCACCCATGTCACACACCATCAGAGTGATCCAGTACGGATTGGGCCCTATCGGAACCGCCATCGCGCGCCACATTGTGGAGCGTGAGGGACTGGAACTGGTTGGCGGCGTGGACATCGATCCTGGCAAGGTGGGCAAGGACCTAGGAGCGGTCATCGGCCTGGGGCGCCCCCTGGGCTTCCCCGTGGCCGCCAAGCTGTCACAGGTCCTCGCCAGGACGCAGGCCGACGCGGTGATGCACAGCACCAGCTCGTACTTCGACCTGTTCAAGGACCAGATCCTTGAAATCCTGGAGGCGGGATTGGACATCGTCTCGACGGCTGAGGAGCTCTCGTTCCCGTGGCAGGCCCACCCCCAGGAGGGCGCCGCGGTCGATGCGGCAGCCAAGCGCGCCGGCAAGACCGTCCTGGGCACCGGCATCAATCCCGGTTTTCTCATGGACTCGCTCCCCCTCTGCCTCACCGCCCTCTGCCAGCGGGTGGACCGCATTGACATCGCCCGGATCCAGAACGCCTCCCTCCGGCGCGGGCCGTTCCAGGCCAAGATCGGCTCCGGCATGACGGTGAAAGAGTTCCGGGCCAAGATGGATGCGGGACGCATGGGGCACGTCGGCCTGCCCGAATCCGTGGCCATGGTCTTCCACACGCTGGGAAAGAAGCTGGCGCGGTACGAATCAATCGTCGAGCCGGTTGTGGCCGACAGGCGGGTCAAGACGGACTACTTCGACGTCGAGCCCGGGCGCGTCAAGGGCCTCAAGCAGGTCGCACGAGGCTACACGGATGCGGGCGAGTTCATGGCGCTCACCTTCATCGCCGCTCTGGATATGCCGAATGAGGCGGACACCATCAAGATCACCGGCAAGCCCAACCTGGAAGTCACCCTCAAGGGCACCAACGGCGACATCGGCACGGTGGCCATCGCCGTCAATGCGATTCGTCGCGTGAAAGAGGCCCCGCCCGGCCTGATCACCATGCGGGACCTGCCCATCGTCACCGCGTGGTAGTACAACCGACATATCGTTCCCTTTTTTGTGTTCTTGGCGTCTTGGGGTTCGCAGCCAGGGAGGATTGACCATGGCACCCGTGGGGATTGGAATGGCGGGTAGCGGAATGATCGCTGGCGTCCATCTGGCAGCTCTTAAGGAGATCCCCGATGCCCGCATCGTGGGCGCGTGGAGCACGCCACCCGAAGAGGCCCAGCGCCTTTCAGAACTGCACCAGATCCGCGGCTACCGGACTTACGAGGAAATGCTGGGGGACCCCGAGGTCCATGCGGTCATCCTCTGTATTCCCTCGGGATATCATGCAGAGTATGGGATGAAGGCCGCTTCCGCCGGAAAGCACGTGATCGTCGAGAAGCCCATCGATGTCACTGTCGCCAAGGCCAAGGCCCTCATCGAGACCTGCCAGAAGAACGACCGGAGGCTGTCGATTATCTTCCAGCACCGGTTCAGCCCGGCCGCCAGGAAGCTTCGCAGGGCGCTGGACCAGGGACTTCTCGGACGATTGATCCTCGGAGACGCCTACGTCAAGTGGTATCGCTCTCCGGCCTACTACTCAAGCAATGCCTGGCGGGGGACCAAGGCCATCGATGGGGGCGGCGCGCTCATGATGCAGGCCATCCACATCATCGACATGCTCCAGTGGATGATGGGTGGGGTGAAGCGGGTGTGCGGCCTGGTCAGGACCTCGACCCACGCCATTGAATCAGAGGACCTCGGCGTTGCCGTGGTTGAATTTGCGAACGGGGCGGTCGGAGTGATCGAGGGCTCTACGGCGATCCAGCCCGGCTTCAAGGAGCGGGTCGAGATCCACGGCCAGAAGGGCTCCGTCATCCTGGAAGGCGGCAATATCACCGCGTGGAAAGTCGAGGGATGCAACGAGGCCGACTACGTGGACGAAATCAAGGTGTCCTACGGATCCACCAGTTCGCCGGCCATCTCTCACGTGAACCACAAGGCCCAGTTGGAGGAGATCGTCGCTTCGATCCAGAAGAACACGGACTCCTTCGTGAATGGGGAGGAGGGGCTCAAGTCGCTGCGGATCATCCTGGGGATCTACGAGTCTTCTGAGAAGGGGCAGTGGATCGATCTGTGATCGGCCGCGTCCCGGTCCGAGACGTACCTCTCGTCCTGAAGGCTCCCAAGGGGACGGGAAGCCGAGCAGTCGTGGACCCCGGTGCGGCTACCGTCCCTGGGACAGCTGATCATACAGTGCCTGTACCTCGGCTATCTCGCGGCGGAACGGGCCCTCGGCCTCCAGCTTGAGGCTGGTGACGGCGGCGGCCCACCTCACCGCTTCGGCCGGAGGGGCCGTCAACCGTCGTGACACGTACGCCGAGGTGCACGTGTCCCCCCGTCCGCTTCGTCCCCGCACTTCCTCCGGCGCAAAAGGCGCTTCGTCGAACACCCCGTCGTGATAGACCAGCACGCCGCCTCCGTGCGTAAGCAGGACTTCGCGCGGACCATAGGCGGCCAATCGCCTCGCGGCCGCGTAGCGATCGGACTCACCCGTGATCAACCTCGCCTCGACCGCGTCGGTTTTGAGCACGGTGACGCAGCGAAGGATCTCTTCCTTGCCCGGCCACCCGTCGGAGACCAAGATGCCGTTGCGAACGATCCGGAGAAAGCCCTGCACATCCAGGGCGAGGATCCCGCCTTTCGCGGCGAGCACCTCCACCACCTCGGCCGGCACCTCCCCCCGTAGCGAGGCGCCGACGGCGAATGCCTTGGCCTGGAGGTCCTTCACCTCTTCCACCGTGAAGGGGCCGGCCGAGCTGGTCAATTCAATGGTCCGGTCATCGAGATTGGCCGTGGGGTAGGTGAGACGCAGGAGGGTTGAGGCGGGCGTGGTGCGCGCGAACGCCGTCACGCCGAGTCGCTCGAGATCCTCCACCACGTGCCAGTCCTGGCGGGCCAGCCGCGTGACCACGGCGACATTGAGCCCCATCCGCACGGCGACGTTGGCGCCGTAGTTGAACGCGCCGCCATCCACGGTCCGGGTGAGATGGGGGTAGACGATGGTGTCCTTGGTGTAGTGGCCGACGAACGCGATGTCGAATGGCATGGCGCCTCGCGGGTGAGAATAAATAAATGGACACGGCAATGTCGGAGGTGTCCGGGATCCTTCTCCTCCGCATCAACCAAGGACAGTCTATCACATCCCGCTCACCTCCGCACTCGCCGCAGCCACCCGGACCTTCCTGATCTTGGCCGAGGCGCCTCCCGGTGGATCGCCTGGCAGCCCAGATCCTCCTGGCGCGATCCTGCTTTTGTTTGTGCAGTCTGGGCCACCTGGTCTATAATCCTCTCTCGCCCGCGGTGATTTTCGGCTTTCAGATCTTTCCCGAAGGAAGTGTCATCCCCATGTCTGTAGACCCCATCCTGGCCGATCTGAACCCGCCTCAGGAAGAGGCGGTGCTGCATGGCGAGGGGCCGCTCCTCATCCTGGCTGGCGCCGGCTCGGGCAAGACGCGCGTCATTACCCGCCGGATCGCCTATCTGATCGGCCGGCGCGGCGTCCAGCCCTGGCAGATCCTGGCGGTGACCTTCACCAACAAGGCCGCCGACGAGATGCGACGGCGAGTGGAACAGCTCCTGGGCGCGCGCGGTCTCACCGTGGCGCTGGGAACCTTTCACTCCACCTGCGTCAAGATCCTGCGCAAGTGGCATCGCGAGCTCAACCTCCGCAGCAGCTTCGTGATCTACGACGAGGCGGATCAGTTGAGCCTCATCAGGGACTGTTTGAAGGCGCTGGACTGGAGCGAGCGGATGTTGAACCCTCGGGGGGTGGCGGCGCGGATCAGCCGGGCCAAGAACGAGATGCTCACGCCGGGCGAGTATGCCACCGTGGCCAACGATTTCACCGAGGAGCGGACGGCCAAGATCTACGCCCTCTACCAGGACCGCCTGCGAGCCAGCCACGCGGTGGACTTCGACGATCTGCTGATGCTCACCGTGCTGCTCTTCCGCGACAAGCCCCACGTCCTGCAGTATCACCAGAATCTCTGGCGGTACGTGCTGGTGGACGAGTACCAGGATACGAACCACGCCCAGTACCAGATCGTCAACTTCCTCAGCCGGGCTCACGGGAACCTGTGCGTCGTCGGCGACGATGACCAGTCCATCTACCGATGGCGGGGCGCGGATCTCAACAACATCCTGGACTTCGAGCAAGACCACCCGGGGTGCACGGTCATCCGGCTGGAGCAGAATTACCGGTCCACGCAAAACGTCCTGGACGGCGCCAGCGGCGTCGTGGCGCACAACGTCGGCCGGAAGGGCAAGACCCTCTGGACCGAGAACCCGGCCGGCGGACCGATCGTCTTTTACCAGGCGCGGGACGAACAGGCCGAGGCGGACTTCGTGGTCCGAACGATCCGGACGCTGTCCGCCGAAGGCGGATACGCGCTGGATGACTTCGCGGTCTTCTACCGGACCAACGCCCAGTCGCGGGTCCTGGAGGATGCCCTGCGCCGCGAGGTCACCCCGTATGTCATCGTCGGAGGCCTGCGCTTTTACGAGCGGAAAGAGATCAAGGACATCCTCTCGTACCTCCGGCTGGTGGCGAATCCCGACGACGCCCAGAGCTTCAAACGCGTCGTCAACGTCCCGCCGCGGGGGATCGGCCAGGCCACGCTGGACAGGCTGGAGGGGCTTGCCGTCGCCGAGCGGATCTCGATCTGGGAGGCGTGCAAGCTGGCGGGCGACCGGAAGATCGTGGGCCCCAGAGCCGTCAAGGCCCTGAGCGAGCTGGTGGCGCTGATCGAGCGGACCCGGGCCAAGCTGGAGGTGATCACGGTCCCGGAACTCACCCTGGAGCTGCTGGAAACCACGGGATACCTGGCAGACCTCAAGAACGAGGGAACGATCGAGGCGGAATCGCGGATCGAGAACCTGGAGGAGCTCGTCTCGGCCGCCCGGGAGTTCATGGAGCGCAGCGAGGACCAGAGCCTCCAGGCCTTCCTGGACAGCGTGGCACTGATCGCCGACATCGACGAGCTGGCCGAGGGGACGGGCGCGGTGACCCTGATGACCCTCCATTCCGCCAAGGGCCTCGAATTTCCAGCGGTCTTCATCACCGGCATGGAAGAGGGGGTGTTCCCTCACGCTCGCGCCATGACCGATGATGAGGAGCTGGAGGAAGAGCGCCGCCTGTGCTACGTCGGCATGACCCGCGCTAAGGCGCGGCTGTTCCTCTCGGCCGGTCTGTCCCGGCGGCTCTACAACAACGACGCGTACAACCTCCCCTCCCGGTTCCTGGACGAGGTGCCGACCCATCTGCTGGAGCGAGTGGACGGCCTGGGGGGCAGAGCAGAGCCGCGAGCCGCGAGCCAAGAGCCGGGGGCCGGGTACCCAGCCAAGCTTGGGCCAGGAGCCCATCGGCTGGGTGGCCCAGAGCCGCGAAGGGCGGCCGAAGCCAGCTACGAGGCAGAGGAGAGCTTTGTGGATCACCTCCAAGTCGGGATGCGGGTGCGCCATCCCGACTGGGGCATCGGCACCATCAGGGAGCGCATCGGCGAGGGCGAGGACCTGAAAGTCGTTGTCACCTTCGCGGGCGTCGGCCGGAAGAAGCTGGCCCCGCAGTTTGTTCATCTGGAGCGCGCCTAAGCGGCGATTCGGCAACTTGGCAATCAGGCAATCTGGCAACCGGGAACAAGCCCTGATTGCCAAATTGCCGGGTTGCCTGATTGCCTCCCCATGGGGTCTTGGCGCCATGGCGGTTCAAGGGGGTTGCGGTGGCGAAGATCACGCGGAAAGAGGTCGAGCACGTGGCGCGGCTGGCGCGATTGGAATTGACCCAGGAGGAGAAGGAGCGGATGACCGCCCAGCTTGACTCCATCCTCGGGTACATTGACAAGCTGAACCACCTGGACACCTCCCAGGTCGAGCCGACCACGACGGTCATCCCCATGGTCAGCGTGATGCGCGAGGACGAGGCCCGCCCGTCCCTCACGCAGGAAGAGGCCCTGGCCAACGCGCCGGATCGCGAGGATGTCTTTTTCCGGGTGCCGAGGATCATCGAGGACTAACCAGAAAAAGTATGAACCGCCATGACGCCAAGGATTAAGATGGTCCGGACTCCCGATCGGAGAACGCGAAACTGGGTTCTTGCGAATTCGGAGGTCTTGGGGCTTTGCCCAACGGAGTCATTCCGTCCATGGCGTTCTTGGCGCCTTAGCGGTTGGATGGAGACACGAGCGTGGAACTCTACCGCCTGACCATTCATGAGCTTCGCGATCTGATCCAGAAGGGAGAGGTGTCGCCGGTCGAGGTGGTCCAGAATTTCTTTGTCCGAATCGGCCAGGTCGAGGAGCGCATCCAGGCCTTCAACACCTTGACGCCGCGAACCGCGCTGGCCTTCGCCCAGAAATTCGAGGACATGCAGGTCCGGAAGGAAAAAATCCCCCCCCTGGCGGGCATCCCTCTGGCCATCAAAGACGTGATCTGCACCAAGGGCGTGGCCACCACCTGCTCGTCCAGGATCCTGGAGAACTATATCCCGCCCTACAACGCGACCGTGATCGCCCGGTTGAACAGGGCCGGCTGCGTGATGCTGGGCAAGGCCAACATGGACGAGTTCGCCATGGGCTCGTCCACCGAGAACTCGGCCTTCAGGAAGACCCGGAACCCCTGGAACCTGGAGTGCGTCCCCGGCGGATCCAGCGGCGGCTCGGCGTCGGCCGTGGCGGCCGACATGTGCGCCGGCGCCCTGGGGAGCGACACCGGCGGCTCGATCAGGCAGCCGGGCGGCTTCTGCGGGATCGCCGCCCTGAAGCCCACGTATGGTCGCGTTTCGCGATTCGGACTCGTGGCCTTCGCCTCGTCCCTCGATCAGATCGGACCCATGACCAAGGATGTCCGGGATGCCGCCATCCTCCTCCGGGGGATCGCCGGCCACGATCCGCTGGATTCGACCTCTGCCGACATCCCGGTGCCTGATTACGAAGCCGCATTGGCCAGGGAGGTCAAGGGACTCCGGATCGGCATTCCCTCCGAGTACTTCGTTGCCGGTATGGACCCGGAGGTGGAGTCGGCGGTGCACGAAGCCATCCGGGTGCTGGAACGGCTGGGCGCGGCGCAAGAGGAGGTTTCCCTCCCGCACACCGACTATGCCGTGGCGACCTACTACCTGGTGGCCACGGCCGAGGCCAGCTCAAACCTGGCGCGGTACGACGGGGTCAAGTACGGTTACCGCACGCCCAGATCGGAGCACCTCATCGACATGTACATGAAGACCCGGCGTGAGGGCTTCGGACCCGAGGTCAAACGGCGCATCATGCTGGGCACCTATGCCCTGAGCGCGGGCTACTACGACGCCTACTACCTGAAGGCGCTCAGGGTCCGGACCCTGATCCGGCAGGACTTCAGCGAGGCGTTCAAGCGCTGCGACGTCATCCTGACCCCCACCTCGCCGACCCCGCCCTTCAAGTTCGGCGAGAAGACGGACGACCCGCTCCAGATGTACCTCTCGGACATCCTCACCATTTCGGCGAACCTGGCCGGCGTCCCGGGGATCAGCATCAACTGCGGCTTCACGAAATCCGGGCTCCCCATCGGCCTCCAGATCATCGGGAAGCCCTTCGACGAGGAGACGGTCCTCAAGGCGGCCCACGCCTACGAGCAGGCCACCGGCTGGCACACACAGCGGCCGAGGCTGTAAGGAGGAGATCCATGGAAGTCCGCAGGGGTACACTGGCAAGCCTCTCCCTCGGGATCTGTCTGGCGTTTGCCGTCCTCACTGCAGCCCCTGCGCATGCCGCGAAGGCTGTGAACAAGGTGCCCACCGGAAGGAACCGGGACCTGGCGGTGATAGACTACGAGCGGTGGATAGATACACTGAAGGGGACCGTCAAGAACTTCAGTAAGGGATCCGCGCGCGACGTCACGGTGGTGGTGAGGTTTCTCGACAAGAGAAAGAAGGTGCTCGGAGTTCAACGGGTGAGCGTGGGAGACCTGCGGTCGGGAGACCAAAGCTCCTGGAGCCTGGCCATCCAGGAAAGGAACCGGCCAGCGACAAATTACGTGTTCGAGGTCCATGCGATCTGGCAATAGGACAGGACTCAGCAGTCAGCGATCAGCCCTCAGCTCCTGGCTGAATGCTGATAGCTGATGGCTGACCGCTTCTTTTCCCATGTTGTACTTCGCCTACGGCTCCAACATGCATCCTGGCCAGATGCAGAAGCGCTGCCCGGGATCCTCGTTCGTCGCCGCGGCGCGGTTACGGGACCATCGTATGGCTTTCACGCGACCCTGGGCCGCATGGCACGGCGGTGGGGTGGCGGACATCCAACCATCGTCGGGGAGCATCGTCGAGGGCGTCGTCTGGGAGATCACTGCGGCCCACCGCGATGCGCTCGACCTGTACGAGGAGTACCCGACGGCATATACGCGCGGGGACGTGGTCGTCGAGACTTTCGAGGGAAAGACGCTGACGGCCTTTGCCTACTTTGCGAAGCCGATGGGAAGCTATCGTCCCGGGCGTCGCTACCTTCAGTCGCTCATTCAGGGGGCCAGGGTGCATGGCCTGAGCCCAGCGTACATCGCCTCGCTGGAGGCGATCCCAACCGAGGATTGAGCATGCCGGAGTATGAAGCAGTCATCGGCCTGGAAGTGCACGCGGAACTCCTGACGAACTCCAAGATGTTCTGTGGGTGCAGCGTGAAGTTCGGCGCGCCGCCCAACACGCAGACGTGTCCCGTCTGCCTGGGGATGCCGGGGGTCCTGCCCGTCGTCAACCGACGCGGGGTCGAGTTTGCCATCCGCACCGCCCTGGCGGTCAACTGCACGATCGCGCCCATGTCGCGGTTTGCCCGCAAGAACTACTTCTATCCCGACCTGCCCAAGAGCTACCAGATCTCCCAGTACGAGCTGCCCCTCTCGGAGCACGGCTGGATCACATTCGCCGTCGTCGGCGAGACGAAGCGGGTGGGCATCCGCCGCGTGCACCTGGAGGAAGACACGGGCAAGCTCGTCCACGCGGGGATCATGGAAGAGGCGGAATCCAGCCTGGTGGACTTCAACCGCTGCGGCGTCCCCCTGATGGAGATCGTGAGCGAGCCGGACATCCGGACGCCCGAAGAGGGGGCGGAATATCTGCGCCAGCTCCGGGCCATTCTGGTCTATCTGGGCGTGTGCGACGGCAACATGGAGGAAGGCAGCTTCCGCTGCGACGCCAACGTCTCGGTCCGCCCCAAGGGGTCCAAGGAGTTGGGGACCAAGGTCGAAGTCAAGAACATGAACTCGTTCAAGAACGTGCAGAAGGCGCTGGACTACGAGATCCGGCGACAGATCAGGGCCGTCCAATCGGGCGAGACGCTGGTCCAGGAAACGCGCCTCTGGAACGCCGATCAGGAGATCACCCTCTCCATGCGGAGCAAGGAATACGCCCACGACTACCGCTACTTCCCCGAGCCGGACCTCGTTCCCCTCGTCATCGAGCCGGCCTGGATCGAAAAGATCCAGCGATCCCTGCCCGAGTTGCCCGAGGCCAAGCGGCAGCGCTTCGTCCGCGAGTACGGCATTCCGGAGTACGACGCGGGTGTCCTGACAATGAGCCCGGACCTGGCCGCCTACTACGAGGCCGCGGTCAAGGCCCATAACGACCCGAAGACCGTCAGCAACTGGGTCATGGTGGAACTTCTGGGCCGCCTGAACAAGGATGGCAAAGACATCGCGCAGAGTCCCATCCCGCCGGAACGGCTGGGCGCCATGCTGGGCCTTATGGCCAAAGGCTCGATCAGCGGCAAGATGGCCAAGGAGTTCTTCGACGAGATGTACACCACGGGTGCGGACCCTGCGGACATCTTGAAGAAGAAAGGGGGCCAGATCGCCGATCCAACCGAGGTCGAGAAGATCATCCGCGACATCCTGGCCAAGCACCCCGGCCCCGTCGCCGAGTACAAGAGCGGCAAGGCGGGGCCCTTCAACTTCCTGATCGGCCAGGTCATGAAGGCCACCCGCGGCAAAGCCAACCCGCAACTCGTTAATGAGCTCTTGAAGAAGGCGCTGCAGGGCTAGGGAAGCCATCGCCTCTCAGCATTCAGCGGTGTGCCATGGCAGGTTGAGGGCTGACCGCTGACGGCTGGGCGAGGAGGTCACATGAAGCTCGGTGTATCCATGTTCAACACGGACTACTCGATCCGGATTGACGATCTGGCGCGGGAGGCGGAAGCGCGGGGGTTCGAGTCGCTCTGGGTGCCCGAGCACACGCACATCCCCAAGAGCCGGAAGAGTCCGTGGCCCGGCGGCCTCAACCTGCCCAAGGAGTACTGACACACCCACGACCCCTTCGTGGCGCTCACCATGGCTACCGCGGTGACGACCCGGCTGAAGGTCGGCACGGGCATCTGCCTCGTCGTCGAGCGCGACGCGATCACGTTGGCCAAGGAAGTCGCCAGTCTTGATTTCCTGTCCGAGGGGCGGTTTCTGTTCGGGATCGGCGGCGGCTGGAACGCCGAAGAGATGGAGAATCACGGGACCGATTTCAAGAAACGCTGGCGGGTGCTTCGGGAGAAGATCCTGGCCATGAAGGAGATCTGGACGAAGGACGAGGCGGAGTTTCACGGCGAGTTCGTGAACTTCGATCCGATCTGGTCGTATCCCAAGCCTGTGCAGAAACCGCACCCGCCGATCCTCCTCGGGAACAACACGCCCAAAGCGCTCGAGCGGGTGGTGGAATTCTGCGACGGCTGGTTCCCGCTAGCTGGGCGGGCAGGCGACCTGGCCGCCGGAATTGCTGACCTCCGCCGGCTGGCGGAGAAGGCCAGGCGCGACCCGAAGTCCCTCTCGGTTTCTGTCTATGCGGCCAGCGCAGAGGAGAGCGTCGTCCGGCAGTACGAAAAGGCGGGCGTCGAACGAACCATCTTCTCCCTACCCTCCGCCGACCGAGACACCGTCCTGCCGATCCTTGATCGGTACGCGAAGTTGGCACGGGCGTTCAAAGGATGAGACCTGACCCGCCAATCCCGCCACAGGCGGGACAAGGACGCCACGATTACATGGCAATTGGGCGACCGGGCAATCAGACAACTCGGAACCCCTGATCGCCTCCCCTTGGCGCTCTTGGCGCCATGGCGGTTAACGGGTTCCGGGCGGTGGGTTCGGACGACGGGGGGCGACGATCCAGAGGAGGGTCGGCGAGAGCACGGCCATCACCAGGGCCAGCCACAGGGCCGCCGCGTAGCTTCCCGTGTGATCGAAGATCTCCCCGGCGCTCCACGTCCCGGTGGCGAGCCCCAGGCAGGTCACCACGTAGAGCGTGCCGAAGATCGTCGAGAAGCCCGGCCCCCCGAACAGATCGCTGGCCACGGCCGGCGGCACCGGTGCCATCACGCCATAGCCGAGTCCGATCAGTACCGCGTACAGGAATAGCAGGAATGACGTCGGATGAATACCCGCCAGGGCCAGAGCACCAATGCTCGCCGCGACGCACCCAAAGGCCAGGCCATAGGCCGGTTCGCGGCCAGTCCGATCCGACAGCCAGCCCCACCCGATCTTTCCCACGATGCTGACCAGTCCCGAGGCGCCACCCACTGCGGCGGCGACGAAGGCAGGAACTCTGTGGTCCACCAGGTATACGACCTGATGAATCATGAGCATCTGCGTGACGAAGTTTCCCGTGAAGTAGTTTCCTGCCAGTCCCCAGAAGCGCCAACTCCTGCTGGCGGTGGCCAGCGTCCAGTGCGGCCTCCCGCTCGCGGCAACAGGACCGACCCGGGACTCGGACGGAGGATGAGTCGCCTCGACGGGAGGTGGGTCCCGCACAAGGCCGAACGTCGCTGGAATCACCCAGCCGACGATCAGCGCTGCCAGGATGCGAAAGGCCCAGCGCCAGCCCATCCATTCAATGAAGAACTGGGCCAGTGGAACTAACGCGAAGATCCCGACGCCGATTCCGGCCGAGGCGATGCCGACCATCGTACCGACTCGATCCGGAAACCAGCCCCGGATGAGGACCACGGCTGGAATCCAACCGGCCAGACTCATGCCTATTGCGGCGATCCCGCCGAACGCCAGGTATAGGTGCCACCATTCGGTCGTCTGTGCGGTGAGGCACAGGCCGGTCCCCATCACCAGGGCGCCCGCCAGAATGGCACGCCTTGGCCCGGCCACCCGCAGCAACCAGCCGACGATGGCACTACACAGACCATGGACGAGGACGAACACCGAGAAGGCCCCGGCAATGAGGGAACGCTTCCAGCCGAACTCATGGAGGAGGGCGACGAGGAAGACGGAGTAGGAGTACCAGGCGCCGTAGAGCACGACCAAGGTCATGAAGGTCGTCCCGACGACGATCCATCCCCGCCGGTGGCTATCCTGAGGGTCCGGTTCCGTTCGCATGGGCGAAGCGCCCTCCGATGCGAGGAGAGGATTCGGCCACACATCATGGATCACGCCGCCCCGGATGTCGAGGACATAGGCCCCTTTGTTTGCTGAGCAGACCCAAGAGCACCGCCACCGCGAGGATCACGGAGGGCTTGGGTATCGCCGCGACTCCGGCGCACGGCTCACCTGGAAGAATGCCGCTGCGCACAACCGTTTCTCTGTTTCCGCCGTCAGCAGGAGCAGTCGTTTTCCAAGGTGGCTCGACCACGCCCCAGGACAGAACTACCTCGTCGGCGAGCAGGCGGCTGCGCGCCGATCCAAAAGTTCCTTGACGCCGGGAATCCTGTTCTCTATGGTCCAACTACACTCTGCCTTCGAGAGACCACATCAGTCCTGGCAACAGGGGAAGGCCCATGCACGCTGCACGGATGCCGGAACGGCGCGCAGTCGGGTTCAACGCCTCTTCCCTGTGCGTCTCGGCGAGCGCCTCCGCTGGGCTCGTCGCAGGGAACTCCTTCTCTTCACGCGGCACCCCCTCTCTTCCCTCGCCGGTCGCGACATCTTCGCGGAGCGGGCCGGCGTCCACCGTCTTGTCCTAGGAGGTTTTGGTGCCGGCCGAGACAACTGCGCCCTTCAGATACTGCCCGAGCTGCGGGGAGCGGGTCTATACCTACACCGTCTTAAAGGAGGGGGTGGTCGAGCTCCGGTGCAGCCCCTGCGGCTTCCCCGTCACGCTCGTCCAGGGCCCTTCGATCCAGCCGCTGGACTGCATCATCACCGTCGACGACAACCGGTTCTTCCTGTCGTTCCTGGCCGATCTCTTGGTCGACCGGGGCCTCACGGCGAACGTCATCTCGTGCGAAAGCGCCGCCCAGTTCCTGACCTCAGTCGCCCAGCGCTTGCACCAAGGGCTCCCCAGCCCGCTGGCCATTCTCGACATCGTCATGGAGCCGATGGACGGGATCACCGCGGCCATGGCCCTGCGAGCCGTGGAGCAGGGGCTCGGGGCGGCGCGACCCATCCCCCTCCTCTTCCTCTCGGCCGCCCGCTACGATGAGACCTTGAGCAAGCTTATCGCCCGCTGCCAGCCGGCCCTGTACCTGAACAAAGGGTCGGACGCCACCCCCGACAAGCTCGGACCGAGGCTGGAGAAGGTGATCGGGTATCTGCTGGCACAGGGGAGGAAATAATCGCATGGGGCAGACATCGATCCTCTTCGCCGACGACGACCGGTTCTTCCGAGAGGCCGTCGGCGAGTTCCTGCGGGCGCAGGGATACCACGTGCGGCTCGCGACAGACGGCCTGGAGGCCCTGAGGGCCGTCCGGGATGAGGCACCGGACTTCCTCGTTCTGGACCTGGTGATGCCCAAGGTGGATGGCGGCCGGGTCTGCCGCTATCTCCGCCAGGATCCCCGTTCTCAGCACATCCCCATCGTCGTCTTCTCCGCCCTGGCGGCCAGGGATATTCTGGGAATGCAGCAGGATGTGTCGGCCGATGCCTACGTGGCCAAGGGGCCGCTCTCGATCGTGACCAAGAACATCCTGGCGGCCATCCGGCATCTGGAGTTATACGGCCGATCCGCCCCCATCGAGGAGGCCGTCTTCGGCTACGACGGTTTCCGCCCGCGGCGCCTGGTCAGCGAGCTGCTGAGCATGAATCGCCGCGCGAACGTTCTGCTTCGGATCCTCCGCGAGGGGGTCCTCGAGGCCGACGAGGAAGATCGGATCTTCTACGTGAATCCATCGGCCTTGGCCATGGTGGACGCTGACGAGCAGGCACTGATCGGGGCGAGGCTCTGGGAGGCCTTCGGGCCCGCCTACCGGGAAGAGGTGGAGAGGACGATCGAGCGGCTCCGCGCCGACCCCGAGGCGGAGAGGCGTGAGCTGGCCGTCAACCTGAAGGGGCGGCGGCTCACGGTCCGCTTCACTCCCCTGCGGGATGACGAAGCCTACGCGGGGCTCCTCGTCCTTCTCGACGAGGCCGGGCACCGCGAGGGCCCCCAGGCGACCTGAGCCGCGCCCCATCATCAGACGAGGGCATCCCCCACCCGCCGCACCGACACCCCGCCGGAAAACCCCTCGCTTTTTGCCCTCGCGGCGGATTAAAATAGCGCGCATACAACTTGGAAATCGTCGCCCGGGGAGGTTGTTGGTGATCCGCGCCGTGAAATGGGTGGGGGTGGCCGTCGGTGGCATCGTCGTCCTGGCGGTGCTGGCGGCCCTCCTCCTTCCCGTCCTCGTGAACCTGGATCGGTATCGCGCCGTCCTGGCCAGTCGCGTGGGCAAGGCCCTCGGACGTGAGGTGACTTTGGGGTCGCTCCAGGTGGACCTCTGGGGCGGCATCGGGGCCGAGGCCAAGGGAATCCAGATCGGGCAGGCGCCGGGCTTCGGCCCGGAGCCGTTCGTCGCGGCGGATGCCCTGCGGGTCCGCGTCCAGCTGCTGCCGCTCCTCCGGGGACAGGTGAAGGTGAGCACGGCGGTCCTGGAGCGGCCGCGCATCCGCCTGATGCATACCGGCGACGGTCGTTGGAGCGTGGACGATCTGATGAGGGCGCAGCCCGTCCCTCCCCCGCCGAAGCCGCCTGCAGAGGGCCCCCGACCCGGGAAGGCGCCGCTCTTGGGAAGTCTGCTGCTCAACCAGGTCGCTGTGAAGAATGGCGAGATCACCCTCCTCGATCAGGCGCGCCCCCACGGCCTCACGCTCACGCTGACCGACTTCGATCTCACCCTCCGACAGCCGAATGCCGCCGATCCGCTGGAGATTCAGTCTCGCGCCCGCATCGTCGCGCCGGGTCCGGGTCGCCTGGAATCGACCGGCCGAATTTCGCTCGCCGACCCCGAGGTGCCCGTCCTGGACGTGACCGTGTCGCTTCGCGACGTGGAGGTGGGTCCCTGGCAGGCGTTGTTCCAGGCCGGCGGCGGGACAAAGCTCTCCGGCCCGCTCTCGGCGGAGATCAAAGTGACCGGACCCGCCCCCCGCGCGGCCTTCGTTGGGAGCCTTAACCTGAAGCCCGTGGCCATCCAGGTAGGAGAGGTGTTCCAGAAGGCGGCCGGCGAAGAGGCGAGCGTGAATTTCGAGGGGCGGCGCGAGGACCCGGGCGTCAATCTGCCGAAGCTGACGGTCATCCTGAAGGACCTGAAGGTGAGCGGCAGTCTCCGAATTCCGGACCTGAGCGCGCCCCAGATGACATTCACGGCGACCTCGGCCAAGGTGGACCTGGATCGTCTGCTGGCCAGGCCCGCGGCCAAGAGCGCGTGGCTGGCCCCTACGCTGGCGCATGCGGCCGTGGCGCCGCGCCCCCCGGCAGATGCGAGAACCGCCGGTCCCGCTCTCGCCATCCAGGGGCGCGTCACCATCGGCGACCTCACGTACCAGGGGCTCGCACTCCGCGCGTTCCAGGCCGACCTCCGCTACCAGGACGGACTCGTCCAGTTGCCCGACGTGCAGGCCGATGTCGCCAACGGGAAGATGAGGGCCAGGGGGGAGGTGGATCTCCGATCCAGGCTGCCCCGGATCGCCCTGACGTCGAAGCTGGATGGCCTCGCGACGGAGCCGCTGGTTCGAGCGCTCGCCCTCGGGCCCTGGACACTGCGGAGCACCTTGACTTTCGAGGGCAGCGTGCACTTCGCCGGCCTCTCCAAGCCGGAGGCCCTGGGATCGGCCGCCGGCGAAGGATCCCTCCTCCTGAAGAACGGTCGCCTGCTGGGCTACAAGCCGCTGGACCGGCTGTCCGAGGTCATCGGGCCCCTCCTGGCGTCCCAGGGCATCGGCGTCCGCCTCAACGAGTTCGAGCAGATGAGCGGTCACTACACCTTGGACAAGGGCATCCTTCGGACCAAGGATCTCACCCTCACCAAGGCGGAGGGGATCGTGACGGCCGCGGGCTGGCTGGGCCTCCTGGATTCCAGCCTCAACTTCGACGTGACGGCGAAGTTGGGGCGCACCATTATCGAGGCCAAGGTGACCGGCTCCACGAGCCAGCCGATCGTCGTGCCGAAGCTCGGACGGATCCAGCGCAGGATCGAGACCGAGATCGAGAAGGCCGTGCCCGGCGAACAGGGCAAGGGCCTGAAGGGCCTGTTGAAGGGGATCTTCGGCAAGTAGCCCCGACCCGGCGGCTCACCCCCATCAATCCCGACCACTGGAAAGAGGGCAAAGGGCGGATGGACCTGTGGGCGCTGGAGGTCTTCTGCAAGATCGTTGAGCTGCGGAGCTTCTCCCGGGCGGCCGAGGCGGTGCTCCTCACCCAGCCCACGGTGAGCGGCCACATCAAGGCGCTGGAGACGGAGCTGGGGCTGCGCCTCTTGGACCGGGCGGGCAAAACGGTGACGCCCACTCGGGCCGGCGAGATCCTGTACGGGTACGCGCGGCGCGTCCTGGCCCTGCGCGAAGAGGCCCAGCAGGCCATCAACGAGCACAAGGGCGGCCTCACGGGACACCTGGCCCTCGGGGGGAGCAACATTCCCGGCGCCTACATTCTCCCGCCCCTGGTGGCGGCTTTCAAGCGCGAGCATCCCGAGGTGACCATCGCCCTGCACATCGGCGGGTCGCGGGACATCGTGCGGGGTGTGATCGACGGGACCTTCGAGGTCGGCATGGTGGGCGCCCGTTTCGAGGAGGGGCGCGTGCGCTACGAGCCGTTCGCCCGGGACGAGCTGGTCCTGGCCGTGCCGGCCGCCCACTCGTGGGCCGGGCGAAACATGGTGCGCCTGGCAGAACTTCCCGGCCAGCCGTTCATCATGCGCGAGCGCGGCTCGGGGACGCGAAAGGTTATGGAACGGGCCCTGACAGGGCGCGCCCTGGACCCGGGCAACCTCCGCGTGGTCCTGGAGGTCACCGGCAACGAGGCGGTGCGGCAGGCGCTCAAGGCCGGTGCCGGAATCTCCATTATCTCCCGCCGGGCAGTCGAGGACGACATCCGGCACAAGGCGGTGGCGGCCCTCCGCATCCACGGAGTGAGACTCGTGCGCGATTTCTTCCTGGTCACGCATAAGAGCCGGTCCCGCTCGCCGCTGGGCCAGGCCTTCCTGTCCTTCCTGAGGCAATCGAGCCGGTCCACGTCCTGAGGCCCTTCCGCGGCCCCGATCACGAGGAGATGACGGATGATTGAGGTAGCGGTGAGCGGCTGGCTGATCGGTCTGGCCATCGCCCTGCCCGTGGGGCCGGTCATCACGGAGATCATCCGCCGGGGACTCCGGGCGGGCTTTCTCCCGGCCTGGCTGGTTGGCCTGGGGGCCGCGGCGTCCCACGGGATCCTCGTCTGCCTCACGCTCCTGGGGGTAGTGGCGCTCCTGGATCGGCCGATGTGGCACGCCATCCTGGGCGGCGCGGGCATCCTGGTCCTCGGCTATCTGGGGGTGGATGCGCTGCATGCCGGCACGGAGGTGCCCACCGCGGAGGACCCGTCCCGGGCCGGTCGGCCGTTCCTAGTCGGCTTCAGCATCGGCATTTCCAACCCCATCACCCTGCTCTGGTTCCTCACGGTCGGCGGGGCCCTGATCGCGACGCACGGCGGGGGAAGGTCCGGGGCTCTGGCCGTGACCTTCGGCGCGAGCTTTATCTCCGGGGTTCTCTCCTGGGATACCGTGGTCGCGTACCTGGCCGGCTGCGGGCGACGCTGGATGAGGCCGAAGACGCTGCGGGCGATCAACGTGATGGCGGGACTGGTCTTCTTCGGCTTTGCGGTTCGCCTGACGTGGAAACTGGCGCAGGGGCTCCGCTAGACTTGTGGATCACAAACGCCGTCATCATCCTTGGACGTCAAAAAGGGATTGAGGGCCCACCCGCTCGATGGTACAGGACCTCGCCATTCACCATGGTCATCTCCACATTCGCTGATGCCAGGCGGTCCTGGGCCGTCTGAAAGAGATCCTGGCTGAAGACGACGAGGTCCGCCTTCTTCCCCGGGGCCAGGCTGCCGAGCTGGCTCTCCTTCCTCGAAACCCAGGCAGGCATCTGGGTAAAGGCGCGGATGACCTCTTCGAGAGTCAGTCTCTCGCCGGGAAACCATCCTCCCGTCGGTTCGCCTGAGAGGCTCTGGCGGGTGACCGCCGCATGGAAACTCAACAGCGGGTTGATCGCCTCCACCGGGGCATCCGAGCCGAACTGGAGCCGAATTCCCGCCTTGAGCATGGACTTCCAGGCATAGGAATAACGGCAACGATCCAGTCCCCACTTTTTCTCGGCCACGGGCATGTCTGTGAGAAGGTGAACCGGCTGGACGGAGGCCACGACGCCGAGATCGCGGAACACCGCGAAGTCGTCCGGATGAAGGAGCTGGACATGCTCGATCCGATCGCGTCGGGGCCCGGGGTGACGCTTGCGCGAAGCCTGGATGGCCTCCAGGACGTTGGTGACGGCCTGATCCCCGATGGCGTGGACGCCGACATCGCCCCCGAACCGGTAGGCCAGCTCGACCCGTTCCTGCAACTCCTTCGGCGTGAGGATGACGAGTCCCCGCTCGGAGGGATTATCCGTATAGGGCTCATGGAGCAGGGCCGTGCCCGATCCCAGGCTCCCATCGGCATAGAGCTTGACCTGACCAAACCAGAGCCGCTCGCTGCCCCTGCCCAGCTCGATGCCGCAGGACCGGGCCGGCTCAAGTTCTTCGGGCGGCAGCAGATGATGGACCCGCACCTGGAGCTTCCCCTCTTCCTCCAGGGCGGCCAGCGCCTCCCATTCCCGAAGGGTCTCGCAGGAATGGACACCCGTCACGCCGAAGCGCAACGCCTCTTGCTGAGCGCGCAGGGCGGCTTGTTTCCGCTCTTCGAGGGTCGGCGGCGGGATCTCCTTTTCGATGATCTTCCGGTATTCCCGGAGGAGGCCTGTGGGCTCGCCCGTCTTCGGATCGCGCTCGATCCGCGCCGCCGGCGCATTCGGCGTCCCCTTCTCGATGTGCGCCAGCTTCAGGGCCAGCGAATTCAGCCAGGCCGTGTGCCCGCAGTGACGGATCAGCATCACGGGGTGTTCAGGGGCGATATCGTCGAGATCGCGGGCCTCGGGCTCTCTCCGCTCCCTCCACGCATGCTCGTTCCAGGCGCGACCGATGATCCATTCCCCCGGCTTTCGGGATGCCACGGCTTGCCTCACCCGCGCCCTGCAGTCTTCAATTGATGGAAGATCCCTGAGGTCCAGGCGCTGGAGATACAGGCCGAAGTTCACAAAGTGCAGATGAGCATCCGCGATCCCCGGGGTGACCAGTCGGCCGGGCAGCTCAAAGACGCGCGCTCCCCGGCCACACGCCTGTCGGACCTCGTCGTCGGTGCCCACGGCGACCACCCTGTCCTCCTTGACGCACAGGGCGTCCGCCCAGGGTCGCGCCGCATTCCCGGTGAAGATCCGGGTGGAAAGGATGGCTGTCTCCATGTCTATCTCCGCCGACGGGTCGTGTGCGGGTCGAGGACATCCCGCAGCCCGTCTCCGAGCAGGTTCAAACCCAACACGGTGACAAAGATGGCCAACCCCGGGAAGATCGAGATCCAGGGGGCCGTGAAGAGTTGCTCGCGCGCCGTGGACAACATCCCCCCCCAACTGGGCGTGGGCGGCTGCGCCCCCAGGCCGAGGAAGGACAGCGAGGCTTCCATGAGGATGGCGTAGGCCACGCCGAGCGTGGCGACGACCAGGATTGGCCCCATGATGTTGGGCAGGATCTGGGTCAGCATGATGCGGACGCGCCCATAACCGATCGCCCGGGCGGCGGTCACGTAGTCCAGGGAACGGGCCGCCAGCACCTGGGAGCGGGTTATCCTGCAGCTAAACGACCAATTGGTGAAGCCTAGCGCCAGGAACACATTGAACAGCCCCGGCCCCAGCACGGCCATGATTGCGAGGGCCAGGACCAGGGCCGGGATGGAGAGCATGACGTTGGTCAGCCCCATGATCAGATCGTCCCACCACCTGCCGAGGAAGCCCGCGGTCAGTCCCAGCAGGACCCCGATAAGGCTGTTCATACATTGGGCGATGAGACCGATGCTCAGCGAGATCCGAGCGCCGTAGATCACCCGGGACAGGATGTCCCTGCCCTGAATGTCCGTCCCGAAGAGGAAAGTATAGCTCGGCGGCTCCTCCGAGCGCAGGAGGTCCGCTTGGTTGATGGGATCATACGGGGCGAGGAAGGGCGCGAGGACCGCCACGCCCATGATCACTAGGGTGATGATCCCCCCGATGAGGAGGTTCTTGCAGGATCGAATGTGCCGAAGCGTCTCGTTCATCAGTACTCTATCCGGGGATCGATCAGCGCGTACAAGAGGTCCACGGCGAGGTTGACCACCAGGAAGATCAGGATGATGAGCAGCACGCATCCCTGGACGACTGGGATGTCCCGCTGGAAGATGGTATCCACCAGGAGGGAGCCGATGCCGGGCCAGGAGAAGAGTTTCTCCACGATGACGGTTTGGCCGATCATCGAGCCGAACTGGAGTCCGGCCGTCGTTAGGACGAGGATCAGGGCGTTCCGGAATACGTGCTTCGCATTGATGGTGAGACGCGGAAGGCCCTTGGCCTCTGCCGTCCGGACGTAGTCGGCCTTGAGGATCTCCAGGACGGCAGCGCGGGTCGTCCGCGCCAGGAGGGCCGTGTACCCCGCCCCCAAGGTCAGGGCCGGGAGCACCAGGTGCGCAAGTCCCCCCTCGCCGTACCCGGAGGTCGGCAGGAGCTCGAGCCTCACCGACACGAAGAACATCAGCAGAAGCCCAAGCCAGAACTGCGGCACGGAGACGCCCGACACGGCCCCGATCATTGAGAGGGCATCCAGCCACGAGCCCTGGCGCAGGGCCGACAGGAAGCCCAGGGGAATGCCCAGGCCGACGGCGATCAGCATGGCCGCCAGGGCCAGCCTCAGTGTCGGCCACAGGCGAGCCAGAACCAATGCCCCGACGTTTTCCCCCCGCAGGAACGAGCGCCCCAGGTTCCCTCGCGCCAAATTTTCGATGAAATTCAGGTATCGGATGTAGAGCGGCTTGTCCAGGTCCCACCGTTTCAGCATCTGCTCCACGTACTTCGCATCCATCCCACGGTCCTGCGCGCCAGCCGCCATTAGGGCGGCATTGCCCGGCAGCACGTTGAGCAGGACGAACATGATCAGCGAGATCGCCAGCACGGTGGGAATGAATTGCAGGAGACGGCGGAAGGCGAAGGCAACCATGGAAACCCTGCCGCGACCGATCACGCGATCGCCGCGCTCATGAAATCCCTGGAGAAAAAAAGCCCGATCTCGGGCCCCCGGGGGCGGCCCGGGATCGGGCCCGGGGAAGTCCTCTCGTTCTGGCTGAGTTTGCCGAATGGGCCGGACTATTTCTCCTTGGCCCGCGGCGAGGACTCGTCCAGCCAGAGATCGGTGAGGTCCTGGTACATCATCTCAATCGCCACGGGCTTGATCCCGTGAACCCATGGCTGGTGGGCGACCACCGCCTTGTTGTAATTGAAGAACCAGACCGGCGCGTCTTCCTTGAACAGGGCATCCGCCCTCTTGACAATCTCGTTCCGCCTAGCCATCTCCCGCTCCTTGCGCGCCGCATCCAGGAGCTTGTCAAACTCGGGGTTATTGTAGGCCACGAAGTTGCCTGCGGTGGGGGGGTTCTTGGACTCGAACCGGGCCAAGGCCTGCAAGGAATCCCCGCCGGCGCCGCTGCTCAACGACCAGATGAAGGCCTGGTAGTCCAGCTTCTGCATCCGGGCGGATAGGGCTGCCCCCTCCAGTTGCTGCGGCTTCACGGTGATGTTGATCTGTTTCAGGAAGGGCATGATGGCCTCGACCACCGGGACCCCCCAGGACTCGTTGCTCGTCCCCAGGCACTCGAAGGTAAAGCCCTTCTCGTAGCCCGCCTCTTTCATCAGCGCCTTGGCCTTCTCGACGTTATACTCGTACCCCTTGGCCTTGGCGTCGAAGGCCGGCGAGGTGGACGGCAGGTACCCCGCCGCCGGGTAGGCTTTGTCCTTGAGCAGGCGCTGGATGATGAGCTTGGAGTCGATGGCGTAGTTGATGGCCTGCCGCACCAGCTTGTTCTTGAACGGCTCGTAGTTCGGGTTGAAACCGATCACGCGGGTGAAGAGTTCGGCCACCTCGACCATGTTCTTGGAGATCTGGGGGTCGGCCTGGTAGACGGGATACTGCGCCGCCCCGACCACGGTCGCGTCCAGTTCCTTGGCCCGGAAGGCCACGTCGCGTGCCGCCCCCTCGGGCATGACCTTGTACACGACCTTGTCGAGGTACGGCTTCCCCTTCTCATAGTAGTCGGGGTTCTTGGCCAGGACGAGCTCGCTTCCCTTCACCCATCTAACGAACTTGAAGGGACCGAGCCCGACCGGATCCGTGCCGAACGCGTCCCCCCTCTTCTCGACCTCCTCCTTCGGCAGGATGGCGGTCCCGCTTTCATACAGGGTGTAGGCGGGATCCACCGGGCGGTCCATGGTGATCTCGAGGGTGAAGTCGTCGATCTTGCGGAGGCCGGCGATCTTGGTCGCCTTGCCGTCCTCGAAATCCTTGGCCCCCTTGATCACGCGGACGAACCGCGCCGAGGGAGAGGCGACTTTCGGGCTCATGATCCGCTCGTAGCTCCAAATGACGTCATCCGCTGTCATCTGTCGCCCGTTGTGGAACTTGACGCCCTTCTTCAGCGCAATCTTGTAGACCAACCCGTCCGGCGAGACCTCGACCTTGTCGCCCAGCTCCAGGTTCGGCCGGTTGTGCTGGTCGTCCCAGGAATACAGGCTGCGGTGGATGTTCATGGTGACGATCCAGTCGTTGGTATTGGGCGTGCGATGCGGATCCAGCGTGAGGACGTCACCGCCGTAGGGGACGACGAAATTGAACGTCCCGCCCGCGCGGGCGGCCCAACCCGCCCCAGCCATTGCCCCGATCAAGACGAGCGCCACGACGAATGCCACGAGCATCCTCTTCATGGAAACACTCCTCCTCTGACGAGAGTCCGGAATCTTCCGATCAGGACGGCATCACACGGAGGGAAAGTCTTCCTCCCGAGGCTGCCAGAGCATCGCGCAGGGCAGAGGGCCGTGTCAAGTTGGAAAGCCGAAAGGGCTCCTGAACAGAACACATCAGGCGACGGCGGTCGTCGAGCTCGCTTATTGTCGCCTATTCTCAGCAGGCTGGCGGGAAACTTACCTCCGACCGGTGCGACAGGTCAAGGGCAGAGCCAAATTGCCTCCCCCCTCCTGGGTCTCAAGGCTTGCGCCCCTGCCCCAACCCCCCCAGCCCCTGTCCCCTGTCGCTCACTCCACCGTCACGCTCTTGGCCAGGTTGCGGGGCTGGTCCACGTCGCAGCCCTTGCGCACGGCCACGTGGTAGGCCAGAAGCTGCATCGGGATGGCCAGGAGGATGGGGGTGAGCAGGTGGGATGCGCGGGGCACGGGCAGGCAGTGGTCCGCCTTCCGCGGCAGCTCTTGGTCGCCCTCGGAAATCACGGCGACGACGATCCCGTCCCGCGCCTTGACCTCCTGGACGTTCCCCAGGATCTTCTCGTACACCTTGTCCTTCGGCGCCAGGATCACCACGGGCATCTCCTCCGTGATGAGGGCGATGGGCCCGTGCTTCATCTCGCCGGCCGGATACCCTTCGGCGTGGATGTAGGAGATCTCCTTGAGTTTCAGGGCGCCCTCCAGGGCGATCGGGTAATTGACCCCCCGCCCCAGATAGAGGAAATCCGACTTGCCGTGGAACAGGTGGGCCAGCCGCTCCAGCTCCGTATCCAGATGCAGGACGGTCTCGATCTGCTGCGGCACGCGGACCAGGTCCGCCAAAAGGTCGCGCACCCGGGCCGCGTCCAGGGTCCCGCGCTTCCGCCCGAAGTAGAGGGCGAAGAGGTAGAGAGCCGCCATCTGCGCCGTGAACGTCTTGGTGGCCGCCACGCCGATCTCGGGGCCGGCGTGGGTGTACAGGACGCCGTCCACCTCCCGCGTGACGGAGCTGCCGACCACGTTGCAGATGGCGAAGGTGTGGCAGCCGCGGGATCGCGCTTCCTTCACGCCGGCCAGGGTGTCCAGCGTCTCGCCGGACTGGCTCACCGCCATGACCAGGGTCTGGGGGCCCACCACCGGGTCGCGGTAGCGGAACTCGGAGCTGTAGTCTACCTCTACCGGGACCCGGCACAGCTCCTCGAGCATGAACTTGCCCACTAACGCGGCATGCCACGCCGTGCCGCAGGCGATGAGGACCACCTTCTGGATTTCGGGCAGGGCCTCATCCAGCGCCTCCATCCCCTCGAAGAAAACCTGCCCTGAGTCCTCCGAGAAGCGGCCGCGGATGGTGTCCCGCACGGCCCGGGGCTGCTCGTAGATCTCCTTCAGCATGAAGTGCTTGTAGCCGCCCTTCTCGGCCAGGATGGGGCTCCAGAGGACTTTCTCCACCGGGCGCTGCACGGCCTCTCCCGCGAGCGTCGTGACCTCCACCCCGTCCCTCGTCAGGACCACCATCTCCTCGTCGTCGAGGAAGAGCACGTTGCGCGTGTGGTTCAGGATCGCCGGGACGTCCGAGGCGAAGAAGAAGTCCCCCTGGCCCAACCCGACCACCAAGGGGCTCCCGCACTTGGCCCCCACGATCCGGTTGGGGTCGCCCTTCCACAGGACGCCGATGGCGTAGGCCCCGGTGACATCGTTCAGGGCGCGCCGGGTGGCCACCTCGATGTCCCGGTCCTCCCGGAGGTACTTCTCGATGAGGTGGGCGATGACCTCGGTGTCGGTCTCCGACCGGAAGAAGTGGCCCTCCGCCAGGAGCTTCTCCTTGAGGGCCAGGTAGTTCTCGATGATCCCGTTGTGGATGACCACCAGGTCCCCGGTGCAGTCGGTGTGCGGGTGGGCGTTCTCCTCGGTCGGCCGGCCGTGGGTCGCCCAGCGGGTGTGGCCCAGGCCGATGGTCCCGCCGAGGTTCGACCCCCAGAGGGCATTCTCCAGCTCCTTGATCTTGCCGACAGAGCGGTGGATCACCATCCGGCCCTGGTCCACCACGGCCAGGCCGGCGGAGTCATAGCCTCGATACTCCAGGCGCTTGAGCCCCTCGATCAGGATCGGGACGACCCTTTTATTGCCGATGTAACCAACGATGCCGCACATGGCTCGCCCCCTTCTTCAGGACGCTTCAGAGAGCCCCGGCCGGTTGCAGGTCGAAGTTCCGCGCGTACAGCTCGCCCACCATCCGGACCTCGTCCGGCGTGAGGTCGGGGACGTCGGAGGCGCCGGCGAACTCTCGCAGCTGCTCTTCGGCATAGATATTGGGCAGAACGCAGGCGAAGCAGGGTTCGGCCAGGATCCACCGGATGGCCGCCTGGGCCGTCGTCCGCCCCGTCCCCTCGGTCAGGAAACTGAGCCGCGCCACCTTCTTCAGGCCGTCATCCAGCCAGGCCTTCTTGCGGGCGTCGGTATTGACCCGGAAGAATCGATGGTCGTCCGCGCCGAAGGTCGTCTCCCCGGTATAGCGGCCCTCCAGAAGGCCCGAGGAGTGGGGGACGCGGACCATGAGGCCGACGCCGTGTTGCTTCGCCAACGGGATGAGGGGCTGGCCGATCTGCTGCTCCAGCATGTTGTAGATGATCTGGGTGACCATCCTGCGCTCGGCGACGCAGCACGTCCCCTCAGCGGCCTGGCGGATGTCAATGGCCGGGCCCAGGGTCGCCCCGTAGTGGCGGATCTTGCCCGCCTCCTTCAACCGCGCGAGTTCGGCGAACAGGTCGTCCCGCCGGAGCGTGTCGATCCGCGGGTTGTGCAACTGGTACAGGTCGATCCGATCCGTCCCGAGCCGGCGCAGACTCTCCTCGCAGACCTTGCGCAGGTATTCCGGCCGCCAGTCCTGGGGCCGCTCGTGCTGGCCGGGCTGCACCCCGGGATGGTTGTAGAAGTCGTAGCCGAACTTGGTCGAATACACCACCCGGTCCCGCTTCCCCTGGAAGGCCTTGGCCAAGATGGTCTCGCCCAGCCCGTCCCCGTACACGTCGGCCGTGTCGTAGAACGTGATGCCGAGGTCGAGGGCCTTCTGCAGGAGGCGGACGCCGACCGCCTCGTCCTTGATTCCCCACATGGTCGTCCCGACGGTCCAGACGCCGAAGCCCACCTCCGACACCATGAGGTCCGTGGTTCCGAAGGTGCGGTATCTCATCGGTTCCCCCCTCCACACCAAGAGAAACGACAGGGGCGCCCGCGTCTCCCTATCCCTGTCGATCCGTCCCCGACGGTTCCCTTTCAACGATCAACCCGCGGAGGGCCCTGGCCACCTTGTGCGGGTCGTGGCGGATCGTGTCGAGCTTGTGCAGCGCCCGCTTCCCCCGCCAGCCCTCCTCGACGAAGTTTCCCACGACGGGGATGGGCCCCAGGGCCTTGACCCGCCGAATCTCTTCGGGCGTGACCGGCATGAAATGCACGTCGTCCCGCCGGTACGCCTCGATCATGTCATCCGCCGGCACCTGGACATTCAGGAGGACGTAGTCGAGGTGCTCCTCGCCCAGGTATCGCAGCACCTCTTGCACGTGGGCAACGGCATCGAAGTCATCCGTTTGCCCGGGCTGCGTCGTCATGTTGCAGATGTACGTCGTGCTTGCCCGGGTCTCCTGGATCGCCCCGCGAATCGGTCCGGGCAAAAGGCCCGGGAGGACGCTGCAGTAGAGGCCACCCGGACCGAAGACGATCAGGTCCGCCGTGCGGATGGCCTGGATGGCGGCTTCCGCTACCCGCGCGTCCGCCGGATCCAGGAACACCTCGGCGATTCGGGCCTTCCCCGGAGCGCGGATGTTAAACTCTCCCCGTGCGATGCTGCCGTCGGTCAGCCGCGCGCAGAGCGTGGCGGGGGAGGATGGGAGGGGCAGGATCACGGCCCAGCAGTCCAAGAGCCGAGCCACCGCCTCCACGGCCCGGTCGAAGCCTCCCAGCGTCTCGGCGAAGGCGGTGAGGATCAAGTTCCCCAGCGCCATGTTGCGGAGGCTCGAGTCGCAGGCGGGGCGGAAGCGGAACTCGAACAGGTCAACCAGGGGCTCGAGGCCGGGCCGGGGATTGGCTGCGGCGGCGAGCACGGTGCGGATGTCACCGGGCGCCGGCAGACCGAACTGGTCCCGGATGATCCCACTGCTGCTTCCGGTGTCCGTGGTCGTGACGATCGCCGTGACGGCCCAGCCGGATTCCCGGAAACCCTGCACGATCAGCGAGGGGCCCGATCGTCCCCCCAAGACCACGAGCCTCGGCACCGTCCTCCTGCGCTCTCCCGGTCACGTCCCGAGGTCACTTCCTCCCCCGGGCCTTGCGGATCTCGGCCGCCCGGCCTTCCTTGTTCACCTGCTGGGCACGCCCGAACGCGAGCGCGGCATTCGTTGGGACGCGCTTCGCGTTCAACATCACTTCTTCCCGCGGGTCCTGCGGAGTTCGGCCGCCCGACCCTCCTTGTTCACCTGCTGGGCACGCCCGAACGCGAGCGCGCCTGGCGGCACCTCTTGGGTGATGGTGGAGCCGGCGGCCACAATGGCGCCACGCCCGACCTTGACCGGGGCCACCAGGCTGGCGTTGCTCCCGATGAACGCCTCGTCCTCGATAATGGTCTGGTGCTTGGCGAAGCCGTCGTAGTTGCAGGTGATCGTCCCGGCCCCGACGTTCACGCGGTCCCCGAGCCTGGCATCCCCGACGTAGGTCAGGTGTGGGACCTTGGATCCCTCGCCGATGACCGATTTCTTCACCTCGACGAAGTTGCCGACCTTGGCCTTCCGTTTCAAGCGGGAGCCCGGCCGCAGGTGGGCATAGGGACCGATGGTGCATTCGTCGGCGATCTCGCTGTCCAGGATCACGCAGCCATCCAGGACCGTCACCCGGTTGCCCAGGTGCGAATCCCGGATCCGGCAGCCCGCGTGAATGGTGCATCCCTCGCCGATCCTGGTGCGGCCCTCGAGCTGCACGTTGGGGTACAGCGTGCTGTCCCGTCCGACCGACGCCAGACTCGAGACGTGGACGCTGGCCGGGTCCACGCAGGTGACGCCCTCCGCCATCAGGTGCGCCACGGCGCGGCCGCGCAGGACGGCATAGGCCTCCGCCAGCTCCGCCCGCGTGTTAATTCCCAGGACCTCTTGCGGGTCGTCGGCCAGAACCGTGGCGATCCGTCCCCCGGCCTTCCCCGCTCTCTTTCGGAGGATGGACAATAGCTCCGGGAGGTACAGCTCCTTCTTCACGGGGGACGGCTTCACCTGGTGCAGCGCCGCAAACAGGCACGGCGCCCGGAAGCAGTAGATGCCCACATTGATCTCCGTTACACGCCGCTCCGCCGGCGTGGCCTCTACTTCCTCGACGATGGCGCGGAAGGCACCGCGCCGGTCCCGCAAGACTCGCCCGTACCCGCTGGGGTTGGCGAGCCGCGCGGTGACCAGCGTGGCATCGGCCCGGGTCTTGACATGCGTGGCCACCAGCCGCTCCACCAGGGCATCGCCCAAGAGAGGAACGTCACCCGAGATGACCAGGACATCCCCGTCGAAGCCCTGCAGGGCCGACTCGGCCTGGAGGACCGCATGGGCGGTCCCTCGCTGCTCCGACTGGAGGACGAATTCGACCGACATCCCACGGAGGGCTTCCCGCACCCGCTCGGCCTGGTGCCCGACGACCACCAGGGTGCGCTTCGCGCCGAGACGGCGGCACACTTCCAGGACGTGGCAAACCATCGGCAGACCATTCAGGGGATGCAGGACCTTGACCAGGTCGGAGCGCATCCGCGTGCCCTGACCGGCAGCCATGACGATGGCGCACAGGTCCTGCATAAGAGGTCTGGCCTCGGCGGCTTTCATCTTCCGCATGGGAGTTCTCACATGGATCCCGCGGCGCACTTCATGCAAAGCGAATGCCCCGCATTGGGAAAGGGATGATAACACACGGGAATCGTTCGAGAAAGGGGATTTCCAGGGCGCCGCGCCCCGTCCGCGAGGCACAGGGCGTCCTCGAAACGATACACATCGCCGTGCCGGCTTGGCCACGGATGCCTATGGCAGGGCGCGAGAGGGCTCGGACGCGCGGAGGGTCGAGAGTGCGGTCGGACAGGCATCCCGGGCGGGGCGAGGGGGTCAGGCGATTGGCACGTCGAGGCTGCGAAGGGCCGCGGCGACGGTGTAGAGCGACCCGGTCACCAGGATCGTGTCGTCGGGCCCGGCGGCGGTCCGCGCCAGCGCCAGCCCCTCGCCCGGGTCCGCCGCGATCTCCACCTTCGAGCAGTAGCGGTCCGCCATGAGCAGGTCGCGCGGGTCGGCTCCGCGATCCGCCGGCGGGCGGGTGAGGATCGTCTGGTCGGCCAACGGTCCCAAGGGGGCGAGCATGGCCTGCCAGTCCTTGTCCCTGAGGACGCCGAAGACCATGATGAGCCTGTTGAGGGCGGACCGATGCTCCTCCAGGAAGGCGGCAAGGGCCTGAGCCCCGGCCGGGTTGTGCGCCCCATCCAGGATGATGCGGGGCCGGTCCGAGACGATCTGCAGGCGCCCGGGCCAACGCGCTTGGCTCAACCCCCAGCGGATCGCGGCCTCGCCCACGTGGAATCCCAGGCCCTCCAGGACTTCGGCCGCGGCGACGGCGGTGACGGCGTTCTCCGCCTGATGCCGTCCGGCCAGCGGAATCCGCAGGGCTGCGTACCGGCGGACGGGTCCCGCCAAATCCAGGGTCTGGCCGACCAACCCCGATTCCCGGATGGTGTAGCCGTACGCCTCGTGGACGTTCACCAGGGGCGCCTTCCGATCATCCGCCATCCGCCGGATGACCTCGAAGCTCTCGCCCCGGGTCGCGGTGACGATGGGGACGCTCGCCTTGATGATCCCCGCCTTCTCCATGGCGATCTCGGGGAGGGTTCGGCCCAGGTACTCCTGATGCTCCAGGGAGACGTTCGTCACCACCGCTACCTGCGGGATGAGCACGTTGGTCGCGTCGAACCGGCCGCCCAGACCGACCTCGATGACCGCAGCCTCGACTCCCTGCCGGGCGAATTGGAGGAAGGCCATGGCCGTCGTCAGCTCGAAAAACGTGGGGTGGGGAAGCCGGTCGGTGGGAGGATTTGGGATGAGCTGGGGGGCGAAGTGCGCCGCGCACAGATCCTTCAGCTCCTCCGTGAGTCGCGTCACCTCGTCGGTGCCGATGGGCGCGCCGCTCACCCGGATCCGCTCCGTGAAGTCGAGGAGGTGGGGGGACGTATACAGGCCCGTGCGATACCCGGCCGCCTGGAGGACGGCAGCGAGCATCGCCGCGGTCGAGCCCTTGCCGTTCGTGCCGCCGATGTGGATGCTCGGTACCCGGGCCTGCGGATTGCCGAGGAGGGCGAGGAGCCGTTCCACGGTCTCGAGGCCCAGGCGCCAGCCAAAACGGCGCAGGCCAAAGAGGAACTCGGTCGCCTGTGCGTAGGTCACGCCAGTCGTTCCTGAGGGTGCCGAGCGTGGGACGCGAGGGGGCGGTATGCCCTGGGATTCTCCTGGCCTAGGGACGCGGCGCCCCCGTCGGCGCGCCGGAGGCACCGGCGAAGAAATCCAGGAGCTGGATCAGGGTCCGGCGCAGGTTCTTCCGTTCCACGATCATGTCCACGAAGCCGTGGGCGAGGAGGAACTCCGCCCGCTGGAAGCCGGCCGGCAATTCCTGGCGGATCGTATCCTGGATGACGCGGGGGCCGGCGAAGCCGATGAGCGCGTTGGGCTCGGCGATGTTGATGTCACCCAGCATGGCGTAGCTCGCGGTGACCCCGCCGGTGGTGGGATCCGTCAGGATCGAGATGTAAGGGAGGTGCGCCCGTCCCAGGCGGGCCAAGGCCGCCGAGGTCTTGGCCATCTGCATCAGGGACAGGACGCTCTCCTGCATCCGCGCGCCCCCGGAACAGGAGATGGCGATGAAAGGAAGCCGCTCGCGGATGGCGTCCTCGATGGCGCGCGTCACCTTCTCGCCCACCGCGGAGCCCATGCTTCCCCCCATGAAGCTGAACTCCAGGGAACAGAGGCTCACCCGGTGACCGCCGATGGCCGCGACGCCCGCCAGCAGGGCCTCCTCCATCCCCGTCGCCTTCTTGGCGGCCTTGATCCGGTCGGGGTAACCTTTCTGGTCCTTGAAGTGGAGCGGGTCCTGGGAGCGGATGGTGGCGTTCCGCTCTTCGAAGTTGCCGGGGTCCACCAAAAGATCGATGCGGGCGCGAGCGGAGATCCGGAAGTGAAACTGGCAGCGCGGGCAGACGTTGGCGTTCCGCTCCAGCTCCGGCTTGTAGATGATCTCCTTGCAGCTCTCGCACTTGATCCAGAGGCCCTCGGACATCCGGACCTTGCCGTCTTTCGCGCCGACCAGGGGCTCTTTCTTGAACCAGGCCACTCCGCTCCTCCGCGTCCAGATGCGCACGACCCCGCAGGGCGGGGCTACGGTAGCCCACGCACCTCAGCCTGTCAAGGATCGCGCCATGCCCGGGCTGCCTTCACAAGGCGGCCCGGATCCTCTCGGCGGCCGCGCGGATGCCTTCCGGGTCGCCGGGAACGCGGGAGCGCTGGCTCGTCCGGGTGAGGCGCGGGCGAAGGAATCCCTCGAAGCCGGGGCCAAGAACTCTGGCGCCGAACGGAGGCTGCTCGGCCTGATTGTCGCCCTGCACCCAAGACGGTTCCGAAAGAGGGCCGCGAGGGGCGGTAGCCGGCAGGAATGCTGGAGGTTGGTCGAAGCTTGTCGGGTGTGCCTAGTACCCGCGCCGCCCGCCGCGCCCGCCACCGCCACCAAACCCACCGCTGCGGCGTGGGGCCTGCTCGCGAGCCTCGTTGACGGTCAGCGCCCGGCCGCCGAAATCCCGGCCGTTCAGCGCGTTGACGGATGCATCGGCGTCCGCCTGGCTCCCCATCTCGACGAAGGCGAACCCGCGGGGACGACCCGTGTCGCGGTCGGTGATGATCTTCACCTCGTTGACCTGGCGCCCTCCCTCTGAGAACAGGGTGCGGAGCTGTGTTTCGTTCGTGTCAAACGGCAGATTCCCGACGTACAACCTCGTCCCCATGGTCCTCATCCCCCTTCGCCCCGCGGCTGCGGGGCTTCGTCCTGTCGTGAGCGGTGGTTCGTGCCGCATCCGCAGATCGTGGGTCCGCTCCCACCACGACCGGTCCGGGCAACCCGGTCCCTGCGGCTATTCGATCTGTTCTCCCCGCGCCAGGGCGCGGCCCGTTCGCTTCCGGAGGCGCCGCGCCGCCTCGCGTACCTTTCGCCGCCGACGGTCTCCGGGTTTTTCGTACCGGGAGCGCCGCTTCAGGTCCCGCAGGATCCCGTCGCGGAGGACCAGCCTCTTGAAAAGCCGGATGGCGCCCTCCACGCCGCGGTCGCCCACGATCACTTCCAACGAACGGTGGCGCGGCGCGCCTCCGAAGGGAGCGCCGTCTCCATCCTGTCCACCTCGGAAGGTCATGCATCCTCCCCGGCGAGATTCCCCGCTCTGCGTGGGGGGCGCCGCTGGAAATAGAAAACGCCGCAAGGCTCGGGTCCTCGCGGCGTTGTGGGGAATTGCGAAACCGTCTGAACCTTCGGCAGGGTGAACTCTAGGGGCATCCATCCGCATTGTCAAGCAGAATCACCCTCACCCTTGCCAGCCCGGCCGGGGACGGCCGAGGAGGAATACGCGTCTGCCACCGCTTGACCGGGGACGGGATTGTCGCTAGGCTTTCCGGTGGCCTGGGAGACGGTCAGGGCGGGTATCCCTGTCATCCTGGCGGGCCTTCGAGGAGATCGGAACGGCGATGAGCGGACCCGTGTGCAAGATCCTCATCGTGGACGATGAGGCCGATTTGGCCCATGCCCTGGCGGCCCTCCTCGGGAACGCGGGATACGCGTGTGCCGTGTGCACCGATGGCGCGAGGGCCTACGATGCATTCCTCGCGGAATGTCCCGACCTTGTCCTCACCGACCTCAGGATGCCAGGGAGCAGCGGGATGGACCTGCTGAAAAAGGTACGGCATCACAGTCCGACGCTCCCGGTTATCCTCCTCACGGCCTTCGCCACGGTGGACCTCGCCGTCGAGGCCATGCGCGAGGGCGCCGCAGATTTTCTCGCCAAGCCGTTCCTTCCGGAGGAACTCCTGGCGAAAATTCGCGGGGGGATCGAACGCTCGCGGGCTCGCGAAGGGAATCGCGGACAGATTTTCCGGGGCAGCCACGCCCTCTGGGAGGTGGTGGCGGCCAGCCGGAACCCCCGGATGCGGGAGGTTTTTGCGCTGGCGGAGAAGACCGCTCCCACCGACAGCAAGGTCTTGATCACCGGGGAAAGCGGCACCGGGAAAGAATTGGTGGCGCGGCTGATCCATCGGCTGAGCCCTCTCCGGGACCGCGGATTCTTTGCGGTCAACTGCGCGGCCCTGACCGAGACCCTGCTGGAGAGCGAGCTGTTCGGCCACGAGCGGGGCGCTTTCACCGGGGCGGTGTCCACCCGGAAGGGGATCTTCGAGGTCGCCAGCGATGGGACGCTTTTCCTGGATGAGGTCGCCGCAACCAGCGGCGCCTTTCAAGCCAAGCTTCTTCGGGCGGTCGAAACGGGCGAATTCACCCGGGTGGGAGGGACGCAGCCGATCCGCAGCCAGGCGCGGATCATTGCCGCCACGAACACGGACCTCACCAATGCTGTGGAGGCCGGGAGGTTCCGGAGCGACCTGCTGTACCGGCTGTGCGTGGTGCAGCTCTCGCTTCCTCCGCTGCGGGAGCGACCGGAGGATGTCCCCATGCTGGCGGAGTTTTTGCTCCACAGGCATGCGAGTCGGCTGAACAGGCCCGTGGTGAACATCTCGGAGGATGCCCTGCGGGCGCTGGTAAGATACCGGTGGCCGGGGAACATCCGGGAACTCGAGAACGTGCTGGAACGCGCGGTGATTGTGGCCGCCAGCGATACGGTCACGCTTCAGGATTTGTCGGCGGATGTCGGCGGGCCGTCTCTGACGGCCCAGACCGACGCCGGGGTCATCGAGGCCATGGAACGGACGCTGATCGAGAAGGTGCTCGCAGAGTGCGGGTGGAACAAGAGCCGGGCGGCCCGGCGGCTGGGCATCGGGCGACGGACGCTCTACTCCAAGGCTGCCAAGTACGGCATCCGGCTCGATCGGGACCTCGAAAGAGAATAGGCCCCAGAGCGTGCCGTCCTGTGCGGAATCGGCCCACTGCGACCTCGGTCCGCGGTGGCCCTGTGTGCTCGTTTGGAACAGAGCCCCATGGGGCAGGCAGTGTGTCGGCAAGGGCTCTCCCCGTTATCGCCCTCCGCCTGAGTGTCCGCCGAGCATGGAACTTTCCGGAATACAGCGTTGCGCGACGTCCGACGCGGGTTCACCTCCCCTTCGCCCATTGGGGGTCCTGGCTCAGGCACGGGGGTCGCATGCCTGGCAGATCGGTTCCCTGCGATCGGCGCCGGTGGCAAGGCTCAGGGGCGTGCCAGGGGAGACCTCCCATGACCTCCGGGACCAAGACCTTGCTGGTGGTGGACGATGATCCGGCCGTCCGCGAGAGCCTGGAGGAACTGTTTCGGCATCAGGGATACCAAGTCCTGACAGCGGGTGACGGTGAAGCGGGGCTCAGGGCGGTGCGGGCAGAAAGACCGGACCTGATGATCTTGGACGTGGCCTTGCCCGGCCTGGACGGATTCCGCGTCGCCACTCAAATCAAGAATGACCCCACGCTCACACAAATCCCCATCATCCTTTACAGCGGACAAGTGGGGGACAGCTTCGCCCTTCTGGCTTACCAAACCAAGGCGGACTGCTTCCTGCCAAAGGTGGGGGGCCTCCGGCCCATCCTCTCGGCGGTCCGGGAGCTTCTGGACACACCGCAGGGGGCGAGGTCCCAGAAGTAGCGCGCCTGGACGGGCCATCTCCGGAATCCATGGTCGGGCTCAACCCGGATGGCGCCCATGGAATGTCGATGGCAGCGGTTTCCCGTTGGGCATTGAGTGCGCGGGATCCGCACAGTGCGTCCTGGCTGAAAAGCGGCACGTTGGGTGTGTTCGGAATGCCCCCTCGCGATCCTGGTCGGGGATTGCCCCGGATTCCCACAATGCCGCATTTGTCGTGACCGTTCTGAGGGTCGGGAACCTCTTGAACCTCAGGTTGAACCTCAAGAGGCCGCATGGTTGAAGTGCCCGGCGTCCGATTCAGTTTGGACCGAGACGTGTGCTCTGGCACAAACTTCGCACTATGTTCTTGGGCAAATTCGTCCGGTGGATTGTCGGGCACCGCAGGTCCTGTGCCTCGTCGGAGGAGAATGCGATGCAACGAACTTGTGTCTGGTGTGGGACGGACCTGGCTGCGGGGAGCGCCTCGAACGATCCGGAGACGAAAAGACCGGCGGTCGATCCGCTGGCGAAGGACGCAGGCACAGAAGAACCCGCGGACGCTCCGGAGCCTCCCTCGACCATCTGCCGGCGTTGTGCCGATGATCTCGCCGCGTATCGCAAGCCGGTGCTGGTCGTGAGTCAAGACTGGGCGCGCATGTATGACCAGCTGGTCGAGCTGATGAGGGGCCAGCCGGAGATTCAGGTGATTCTCGACCGGCGGCAGCCGGCGAAAGCAGGGGAGGGGACCAGAGGTTGGAACGGACCGGATCGGCGACGGGGCGGTCGTTCGCTCGTCGTCAAGTGATCCCACAGGCGCGGGGGAGGCCAGCCACAACTTTCCTGTGAGATGCCCCTGGCAATTCGTGCCCCCAACCTGCCGAGACCTCACCAGCAATCCGATGCGCGGAGAACACGCCGAGCCACCCCCGGGGGGCGGATGAAGAGGGACCGGGCATGATCATGGAATCCGCGAATCCTATGTTATACATAGCGTCATAAGTAATGCCGCATAATTATCTTGCCATGTTCATGCCTTTCCTGTCATGATAGCGACAAGGAGGGCATGACCATGCGCAAGTTGGCGATCGCCGATGCCGAGATCA